>Ga0256842_1002252_pt1 | contig 14149 bp, 13 predicted proteins | sample 4559240metaG_FD_185973 | JGI IMG/M metagenome (GOLD analysis project Ga0256842, IMG submission 185973) | Hydrothermal vent microbial communities from Guaymas Basin, Mexico - 4559-240 | ecosystem: Environmental > Aquatic > Marine > Hydrothermal vents | place: Mexico: Guaymas Basin | collected...
TTTCTTAAGTAAGTTAAAAGGGCGGAATCTTCTCCATGTTCTCTTAATACTTTATTGTAATCTATGTCTAAACCTTCTTCCCAATACTCTTCTATCATTATTGTCATTGTACTTAAAATTGCCTTAATTCCCCTGTACACATCCTCTCTTGCCCCCTGAGCGCTTTCCACATTTACATATAGTGCCCTGTATTTGCCTTCTTTGTTTAAATACTCCTGAAGTGCTAAAAGGCAGGTTGTCTTGCCTGTTTGCCTTGGTGCATGCAAAACAAAATATTTTTTCTGATCAATGAGCATAAGCACTTCTTCTAAATCTAAACGCTGAAGTGGCGGCAAACAATAATGATCCTCACACCTTACAGGTCCTGCTGTATTAAAAAATCTCATGTGTACTCCTTGATTTATTGATTGTTTTTATAGCATATTTTTCTTTTATGATAGTAAACACTATCTTTTAACTTCCTATATAAAAGGTAGTGTAAAAAAATTTACACAAATTTTTTTACACTACCGGGGAGAATTTAATTTAATTTTCACATACCCCACACCCATATCTCTTTCCCTCTGTATCTTTCTCTTCTTTCAAATATCTTCTCATCCCATGATTTGCCCTTTGACATTGCTCCTGGCTCTGTCCCATACAACTGCTTCTATCTTTTTATCTTGCCATCATTGAACTGCTTTGACAACCATCCTCTCCTTTCATACTATCTATCCAACACCACTCAAGACAACCTCACATAACATCTACCCCTAAGGCCAGATATGTTCACTTGTAATCAATTTATAGTTTTTGCTCTACCTTTACCCCTCTTGGTGCCCACACTTTCCTTACCTGCCTTTGAAGCCCTATCCGCATCTCATCTGCCCATACAACTTTCTTCTCCGCTGTTATACCATACTCCCTTAGAGCTGAAGCAAGCCCCCTTTTTTTCCACTCCTTTTGTGCCTCAGCACAGGCCTTTACTGCTTTCGGTCTTGGCACTTTCTTCTTGATACCAAGCCGAACAAACAACGATCGCATCCCCCATAACTGTATTTGATTTTGAACTCTTTCGCTACCCACTCTACAGCATCTTGGATCGTTTTAAACACTCCTTCTGATGCCTTTGTTTTCAATTGCTCCTTTTGCTCTGCACTCAACCAGCATTCTCTCCCCTGTCGCCCCCTTTCTTGCGTCGCCTCACTTCTTCTATCCCCCTGCCCTATACCATGCTATCCAACGTCGAAGCGTTCGTTCATGTATTCCTAAAACTTTTTTCACCTCTGCTACTGAATACCCTTTCCTCAAAAGCTAAAATGCATGCAATCGAGAACGTATCTCAACCTTTTGTTCTCTTTTATACAATTCCAATAATTCCTTTTCCCCCTCTCGCCATTCTATATTCATCCTTTTAGACATCTCTACCCCTCTCTTGTGAAACTGGACTCCTTTCATTTATAATATGTCTTTTCCAAAGGCAAATGGTATTACTTTCTTTTCCTTTTACATAGCCAGAATCTTCCGTTAAATATTCTTTTAACTCTGGAATAGTTTTTATAATATCAGAGAGCTCTGATATTTGATATTCTATCTCAATTCTATCTTTCCCATAGATCTTAGTAATCTTTAAAAAGTTTTATACCCTCACAAACAGCCATTATGCCTTCACAATCTCTTTTTTATTTATAAATATGCCTTGGCCCGACCAAGAATATTTTTGATCTCAAATGCACTGGATATGGATATCGCCATTTGACTCACCTACTTTTTTTTAATATAAGCCAGTTGATCTTTTTTTAATATAAGCCAGTTGATATGGTAATCCTTATAAAAAAAGTTAATCCTAAAAGTCTAGAGCAACCTAGATAAAAAATAAACAAGGAGACGAAAAATGTACCAACAAAAAATGAGTGCTACAACTTTAACGACAACCAATGTATTTTTGCGAGGAGTATATTTGTGGATGTGTATTGGGCTACTCATTACTGGGTATATAGCCCACCTTGTTGCATCTAGTCCAGCTCTATTAAATCTATTTCTGGGAAATCAGGTTCTTTTTATAGGACTTATAATAGGAGAACTTGTGTTAGTAGTGACAATTAGTGGAGCAATTCACAGACTATCAGCCACAATGGCAACAGCCCTATTTGTTCTTTATAGTAGCTTAAATGGCATTACTCTATCCTCTATTTTTTTGATTTACACCCAGGCTTCTATTGTGAAGACCTTTTTAATCTGTAGTTCAATGTTTGGAGCAATGTCCATTTATGGTTTTACTACCTCAAAAGACCTCACATCCTGGGGAAGCTTTTTATTTATGGGACTAATTGGAGTGATAATTGCCTCAATTATAAATATATTTTTTCCATCCACTCAATTTGAGTTTGCCATATCTATAATGGGGATAATAGTTTTTGTAGGACTTACTGCTTATGATACTCAAAAACTCAAAATAATGGGACAAGATGCCCCATTAGATCGAAAAGGGACTTTGCAAAAAGGAACAATTTTAGGGGCACTTACCTTGTATCTTGATTTTATTAACCTATTTTTACTTCTTCTTAGATTTTTCGGTCAATCAAGAGATTAATAACATCAATGAAAAAGATCTTAAAACCCATCTCAAGGATATACCAAACAGGTATGTCCTTGAGAAATATTTTATATATAAAAAAAATAATAACCTCCCATAACCCTCCTCTTTTTACTGTATCTGTTGGTAACATTAGCTGGGGTGGAACTGGGAAAACTCCAGTTTGTCATTGGCTGTTAGAATTAGCCCATAGCCTAAAAAAAAAGACAATGCTACTTTCTCGAGGATACAAAGGAAAACCTCCTCACTATCCCTATATAACAGATGAAAACTCCCAAGCCCAGTTTAGTGGTGATGAACCATTGATGTTAAAATTATTATGCAAAGATACCCATGTAATAGTGGATCCCAAAAGAGAACGAGCAATTGAATTTGGCTGGAGATTGTTTAAGCCAGATATTGCTATATTAGATGATGGATTTCAATATTTAAAACTAAAGAGACATTTAAATATCTTAATTTTTTCTGCAAATGATTTAATATACAATTGGAATAAGATTATACCGTATGGAACATGGCGAGAGGATAAATCGGCCATTAATAGAAGTGATGTTATCCTAGTCAATACTACAGGTCATTCTAATAACGATGTATTAAAATATATTGAGAAGTATATCCTGCCTTTTAAAAAACCAATTTACACATTTAGAACTTATATTAAATCAATTGTATCTATTACTGATTTTAAAAAAGATATTAATCTACCTAATAAAAATTATTTACTTGTTGTAGGTATTGCAAATCCCAAAAAGGTCTATGTTTCCATATGTGAATTTTTGGGCACTCCACCAAAAATCTTTTTAACATATCCTGATCACTATAATTACAAACAAAATGACTGGGATAAAATAGAATATCAAGCCCAAAAAAATAATTGTATTATTCTTACTACATTAAAAGATGCAGTAAAATTAAAAAAATTTTCACAGAACTTCTTTGCGCTGAATGTTAAAATAGATTTTATAGATAAATTCAATACAACAAAGGATCTAGAAGAAGTTTTTATAGAGGCTTATGAAAAATACAAAAAATAGAATATTAATAGGCAAGCTAAAATATTTTTTCTTTTAGTCTATTTGCAAGATTTGTATATCTTTCTTCTTTATTCTTGTTTTTAAGTCCTATGGCCATGGCCTTTCTACTTCCCAATATAACTACCAGCCTTTTTGCACGAGTTAAGGCAGTATATATCAAATTCTTGTGTAACATTATGTAATGCTGCATAACCACAGGAAATAACACCACAGGATATTCGCTTCCTTGAGACTTGTGAATACTTATGCAATACGCAAGGGAAATCTCATCTAATTCTGATTGGTCATACAAGACTGATCTTCCATCAAAATCCACAGTTAATTCACCTAAATCCAAATTTACATCTGATATTATTCCCACATCTCCATTAAACACCTCTTTTTCATAATTGTTTTTTGTTTGAATCACCTTATCCCCTAGCCTATACCCCTTTAAACAATATTTTATGGCCTTAGGTGATGAATTTAGGTATTTTTGTAAAAGCTTATTTAGCTCAATAGTACCAACATCTCCTTTATGCATAGGGCTTAACACTTGAATATCCCTTATGGGATCACAATTTAATATCTCTGGTATCCTTTTTGTAACCAAGGTTATCAATACCCTTTGGATCCTCTGAATATTCTCCTCTTCCATCCAAAAAAAATCTCCTTTTGGAGGATCTGCTTTTGCCCTTATTGGGAATTTACCTTGATTTACCCTGTGGGCATTCACTACGATCATTGATTGTTGCGCCTGTCTGTAAATCTTGGTAAGCTTCTTTGTGGGCACCACTTGAGACTTAATCAAGTCTTCTAAGATATTTCCAGGACCAACAGATGGAAGCTGGTTTACATCTCCTACAATGATAAGTTTTGCTGTCAATGGAAGGGCACGAAGTAAGCTAACAAACAAATGACAATCTACCATGGATGCTTCATCAAGCACTACACAATTGGTCTTTAGTTTCTTCTGTTCCCCATATTGGAACTCTCCACTTGGACCAAAGCCAAGGAGTTTATGTACAGTTGATGCATCAAAACCTGTTGCCTCTGAAAGCCTTTTGGCAGCACGTCCAGTTGGGGCGCATAAAAATACCTTCATCCCCATTTTCTTTAAAATAGTTACTATAAATTTGGTTATTGTTGTTTTTCCAGTGCCTGGCCCTCCTGTGATAATAAATATCTGATTTTTCAAAGCACCAATTACTGCATCCCTTTGTTCTTGTGACAAAAAAACTCGTGTCTGCTGTTCTAGTTTTTTTATTTTCAGTTCAATATCCTGTGCCAATAAAATATTGGTTCCAACCCCAATTAACATCTCTTTCAATCTTGAGGCGATTTCCTTTTCCCATTTGTAAAAATGTGCAAGATATACTGCCACATCCTCTTGTTCATATTCTAGATTTTCCACAAATATCTTCTTTTTATTTATAAGGGCTATTATCGCATCCTCGATTAGATCAATCTGTTGTATATCCAATATCTTTGAGACTTCTGCTAATAACTTTGATTTTGGATAATACACATGTCCCCTTTCACTTACTGTAAAGAGTGTATAAACAACTCCTGCCTCTATTCTCTGAGGCGAATCTTTGGGAAAACCCAATTTTAAGGCTATGTTATCTGCGGTCTTAAAACCTATGCCTTTGATGTCATATGCAAGATCATAGGGCCTTTGTTTAAGGACATTCAAAGAATTTTGTCCATAAGTCCTATAAATCTTTACTGCATAAGAAGGTGGTACTGAATGTTCTTGCAAAAACATGATGAGATTTCTTACTTCTCTGTGTTCCTCCCATGATGAAATTATCTTTTCCAGGGTCTTTTCTCCTATACCAGATATTTCAAGGAGTCTTTTGGGCTCTTTATCAAGTATGTGAAGAACCTGATTTCCAAATTTATCAATGAGTCTTTGAGCTAAGACTGGCCCAATACCTTTTATCATACCAGAGCTTAAATATCTCTTTATACCAACCTCAGTAGCAGGAAGATTTTGCTCACACCAGGTTGCCTGAAATTGACGCCCAAACTTTGGGTGAACTCGCCATTCTCCTTTAAGACTTACCTCAGTCCCTGGAATAATATCTCCAATAGACCCAACAACAGTTACAATACCAGCTTCTTTCTTGGATTTTAGTCTGCAAACAATAAAATTTGTGTCAGGATCATTGTAAACTATTGAAATAACTTCACCACACAAAGTATCCATGACTACAATTTCTGACGATAACGAATTGATTGTTTTAAGGATTCATGATCCACATATTTTAATTCCAGACCTACTGGAATACCTTGGGCAAGGCGGGTTAGCTGGATATGAGGATAATTGCTGACTATCAAGTCCCGCAAAAAACTTTCTGTGAGTTCTGCATCCTTTGTGGAACCAAGGGCTAAGATAACCTCCTGGACCTTTCCCTCTGATAATCTTTTTTTAAGGAGTCCAATCCGTAGGTGTTCAGGATTTTTGCCCTCTAAAGGAGAAAGTAATCCTCCAAGTATAAGATACCTTCCTTTAAAAATCTTGGTGGTCTCAAACAACATAAGCCCATCCCAATCAGATACCACACACAATTTGCTGTCATCCCTGGTAGGGTCTAAACATATATCACAAGGACTCCTGTCAGCAAATCCTCCGCACCTTTCACATATTGTCAAATTTTCCCTCAATGAAATTATACTCTCCCCAAGCGATCTAACCTTGTGCTCAGGGATTTCTAAGAGATATAGGGCTATTTTTAAAGCAGACTTAGGGCCTAAACCTGGTAATTTACTAAAATGATCAACCACATCTCTTAAAGGCTGTGGTAGGTTCTCAAACATAGAGAGCCAGATCCTTATCCTGATTGATAACAATATTATTACTAAAAACTTTTCACTTAAATGATACCCATATTGGGAAGTTTTATTCCACCAGTTAATTTTGCTATTTCTTCTTCCTTCATTTCCTTTGCACGCCTTAAAGCCTCATTGGTGGCAGCAACTATTAGGTCCTGAAGCATAGTAATATCATTTGGGTCCACTATTGTTGGATCCAATTCTATTTTTAAGATCTCAGGTGTGCCATTGACAACCACTCTAACCATGCCACCACCAGCACTTGCTTCCACTGTTTTTTTGTTGATCTCCTCTTGCATGTCCAGAAGTTTCTTTTGTAATGTCTGTGCTTGCCTTATAAGTTCATGAATATTCATAACACTCCCCCTTTATCTTTTATTTTTTTCTCTTTTTGAAGTAATATCCAATATCTTTGCATTAAACTCTTTTATTAATAAATCAATTCTGGGATCATTCAATATCTTTTCCTTAAGAGTCTTATAATCTTTTTTTTTCTCAATATTAAACTCATAAGAGATGTCTCCAAAATATTCCTTTACACTTTTTTCAAATATCTCTTTTGTTGTAATAGAAGAATTTAGTCTATCTAACCAATAGGATGGACATGTTATAACAAGTTTATCCTCCAGCATCTCACCTTTACATACACCAATATAAGGGATTTTTTTATCTATCTTCTTTGTTTTTAAAAATTCCACAAATCCATCCCACGTAAAATTCTTTTTTTTCTCTTTGAATTGAGATGTTAATTTGTCTCTTCTCATCTCTTCTATTACAGATTTATCCACTGCTTCATTGAGACTTTTTGGAGAAACATACCTTTTTTTATAGGTATGGTATTTTGAAAAATCATATTCTGATATGGGGATCAATTCTTTAATATTTGCCAGATTTATAAACAAAAGTTCTAAAAATAAGGCTGGATCATGAGTTTTTTCTATCTTTGTAAGACCATCCATTAATATCTGCCATGCAGCATGGATATGAGTGAGAGAAAAGTGTTGAGAAAGTCCTTTTAATACATCAATTTCAAAAATCCTGTCTTCTTCTGAAATAACAATATCTTTACTTGATTTTAGTAAAAATAAATTTCTCCATATCTTTGTAAATTGCTGTAAAAAATATTGTATATCAATCCCTTGATCTAATATATCCTTTACTATGTTGATTACACCTGGTACATCGCCTTGTGTTATATTATTCATTAAGTTTAACATAACTTCTGTAGACACAATTCCCAATATGTCTCTAACTAATCTTTCAGTTATATTTCCTTCTGAGATGTTAATTAATTGAGATAAAACAGATAAACTATCCCGAACACTGCCACCCCCTTTTTCTGCAATAAGGGAAAGTGCCCTTTCTTCAAATTGGATATTTTCTTTAGTTAATATATCCTTTAAATGGTCAACTAATTCTTTTTTACTCAGTTGCTTAAATACAAGATGTTGACATCTACTAATAATAGTAGGAGGTATCTTATTTACTTCTGTTGTTGCTAGGATAAAGACAACATGTGGTGGAGGTTCTTCTATTGTTTTTAAAAGTGCATTAAAAGCTGCCTTTGAAAACATATGTACTTCATCAATAATAATAACCCGATATTTGCATTTTAAGGGCACAAGGGATATATCTTCAATGAGTTTTCGGACATTGTCAACACCTGTATGAGACGCTCCATCTATTTCCAGGACATCTAGGGAATAACCTTGAGTTATTTCCTTACAGAGATCACACTGATTACATGGCTCAAAATCTTTTCTATTTTTACAATTTATGGCCTTGGCAAAGATCCTGGCCACTGTTGTCTTTCCCACACCCCTTGTGCCACTAAACAAATAGGCCTTGCCTATATTACCCTTTTCTACTGCCTGAGATAACACCCTTTTAACATGTTCCTGTCCTCTAAGCTCACAAAACCTCTGTGGCCTATAAAAAGTAGCTAAGTGTCTTCTTTTTTCCATAATAAACAAACGTTATATCTCATATCTTGTGAGCCAGCCAGCGTATTTCAGGTTCTCTCCCCTCACAATCTTAAAAAATTCTTGTTGAAAGAGTTTAGTAATTGGACCAGCCACACCAGAGCCTATAACTCTCCCATCAACTTCTCTAATAGGGGTAAGTTCAGCGGCTGTTCCTGTAAAAAATGCCTCATCTGCCATATATACTTCATCTCTGGTAAATCTTTGTTCAATAACTTTATATCCCATATCTTTTGCAAGAGTAATGATACAATCCCTAGTAATTCCAGGAAGCACAGGTCCTAAAGGTGGTGTTTTGATCTTGCTGTCCCTAATTATAAAAAAGTTTTCACCACTTGCTTCAGCAACATATCCGTCCACATCAAGCATCAGGGCTTCATCATACCCATCAGCAACAGCCTCCATCTTTGCCAAAACAGAATTCACATAATTTCCACAAATTTTTGCCTTTGTCATCATTACATTTACATGGTGCCTTGTAAAAGAAGATGTCTTTACTCTTATTCCCTTAGAAAGTGCTTCTTCGCCTAAATATGCTCCCCATGACCACACTGCAATAATAACCCTTATTGGGTTTGTGGAGGGGTGTACCCCCATTACACCATCACCAACAAAAACCAGAGGTCTTATATACCCTTCTTCTAACTTATTCTCCTTTAATGTGAGAATGATTGCCTCTTCAATCTCTTGTTGAGAATATGGAATTTTTATATTTAATATCTTGGCTGAATCAAAAAGTCTTCTAACATGTTCCTTTAAACGAAAAACAGCAGACCCCCCTTCACTGCATTTATAGGCCCTAATGCCTTCAAAAACCCCTGTTCCATAGTGGAGGGCATGGGTTAAAACATGGACATTTGCCTCTTCCCATGGCACTAATTCCCCATCAAACCAGATATACTTCACCTTTTGAATCATAAAATCACCCCTTTATTGTTTTTTATATCTATCATCACCAGATGTCCTGAATACAAGTTTTAATGGAGACATCTTAAACCCAAATATCTTTCTAATCTGACCCTCTAGATACCTTTTATAGCTCTCTTTTAATAATGTATGATCATTTAAAAAGAAAACAAAAGATGGTGGATTTATATCCACCTGTGTTAAATAATAAAATTTTGGCCTCTTATTTTTTACCACAGGGGGTTGATGCCTTATTAAGGCCTCTTTGAGCCCCCTGTTTAGCTCACCAGTGGTAATCCTTTTATTTACCTCATCCCACAATCTTTCTGTTAAAGCCAAAAGCCCACCAAGTCCCCTCTTATCCACTGCAGAAGTAAACACAATGGGCACATGGGAACAAAAACTGAGCTCACTAGCATAATATTGCCTCAGTTGCTCATGTTTATCCCTGGATATGAGATCAATTTTATTTACAGCCACTATAAAAGGGATTTTTTCTCTGTCTAAAAAATGGATTATGGTCTTGTCCTGATGAGTCAACTTTTCTGTTCCATCAACCACTAAAACAGATATATTGGCCCTCTTACTTGAGGTAAGGGCCCTGAGCACGCTAAATTTTTCCACAGGGTCCTTTATTTTTGATCTTCTTCTTATCCCTGCTGTATCCACAAACACATACGTGCTATCATCTTTTTCCAAGACCACATCAACACTATCTCTAGTTGTTCCAGGTATGGGGCTCACTATTAATCGTTTTTCCCCTACAAATGCATTTATCAAAGAAGATTTTCCAGCATTGGGTCTACCAACCAGCGCTATCTTTAGACCTGAAATCTCAGGCACAGCCTCCACCTTTGGCAAATTTTCTTGAATCTTTTCTATTAAAAAAGGCACATTATATCCATACGCAGCAGATATAGGGATAACATCAAACCCTAGAGTATAAAATTCTGGAGCAAGATATGGCTCTTGCTCTTTACCATCCACCTTATTTACTACTAACAAAACAGGCTTTTTGGCCCTTCTTATGTACTCAGCAACATCAAAATCAAGTGGAGTTAACCCAGCTTTTCCATCAACCACAAACAAGATCAAAGAAGCCTCTTCTAATGCCTCTTCTACCTGTTTAAAGATTCCTAGATCAATCTCTTCCTTACTATCAAAGATAAGTCCTCCAGTATCTATCAAAGAAAAGGGTTTATCAACATATTTCACTTCTCCGTAGATTCTATCCCTGGTAATTCCAGCCCTATTGCTGGTAATTGCCTTACGTCCCTTGATCAGGCGATTGAAGAGAGTGGATTTTCCCACATTAGTTCGACCAACAATAACCACTTTTGGCAACATTAATAAATACTCCTAAAAGAGATCCTATCTTTCAGATCCCTTAATTACTTTTAAAATATTTTCTTTAAAAGGGGGATAAATCACTCCTTTTTCACATATAAATGCAGTAACCAATTCTGCAGGTGTAACATCAAAGGCAAAATTATACACAGAAACCCCATCTGGAACAATTTGTGTGTCAAATATATGTGTTACCTCTTTTGAAGATCTTTTTTCAATAGGGATCTGAGAACCGTCTGCCAAAGATAGATCAAAGGTAGATGTGGGAGCTGCAACATAAAATGGGATATTATGATGTTTTGCCAAAATTGCCAATGAGTACGTGCCTATTTTGTTTGCAGTATCCCCATTGGCAACTATTCTATCAGCACCAACCACCACAGCATCTACCATTTTCTGGGACATAAGATATCCAGCAGAGTTATCACATACCACAGTAACCTTTATGTCATCATGATGGAGCTCATAAGCTGTTAGTCTTGCCCCTTGCAAAAATGGCCTTGTCTCATTGGCAATCACCTCTACATCCCCATACATTGACTTCATTGCTCTTATTATTCCCAATGCAGTCCCATATCCCCCTGTTGCTAGAGCCCCGGCATTGCAATGGGTCATAATCCTTTTTTTGCCCTGTAAAATCTCAGCACCGAATGTTCCTAACCTTTTATTGATTAAAATATCCTCATTGTGAATCTCCTTTGCCTTTTTAAGCCAGACCCATCTTAACTCATCTAACTCCATCTCTGGATCTTTTTCCCATATCTTTCTCATGATATTGACAATATACTTAAGATTAACAGCAGTTGGTCTGGCCTCCTCAAGCTCAATAAGTTTTTTCTTAAGAAGCTCTCTCCACTGGGGATCTTGCGACTCTAAATTCAATGTTCCTAGATAACATCCATAACCAGCTACAACACCAATAGCAGGCGCACCCCTTATCACCATGTTCTTTATAGCCTTGACCACATCCCTTAAATTCTTGCACACATACCACCTTTCTTCAGTGGGCAGATAGCGCTGATCTAAAAGCACCAGTATATTCTCTTCATCAGAAAATCTTATGTGTCTTTTCATATGACCTTACTCTCCATTTGGACATATTTTTCAATATTAACCCTCTATTATTTATCTAATTTATCCCTAAAAATTTGAGATACCTTATTTGGATTTGCCTTGCCTTTTGTCTTTCTCATCACCTGTCCCATAAAAAAACTAAGAAGCTTCTTTTTACCTTTTTTATAAGCTACGATCTCATCTGGAAACTGTTGCAGCACCTCATCAACTATTTTTTCAAGTTCAGAATCATCAGATATCTGGACAAGTCCTTTGTCTTTGATATATTTTTCTGGATCCAGACCTTTCACAAACACATCAGGAAATATATCTTTCCCAATCTTTAGACTGATTTTACCCATTTTTACTAGATTTAACAATGTAGCAAACTGTTTTGGCCCAAATTTTACCTCTGTAATTTTGATATTGTTTTCATGTAGCTCTCTGAGGACATCTGTCTGAAACCACTTATACACCTCTTTGGGATCATTATACTCTTTTACCACCTCTTCAAAATAGTTGGCCAACTCTTTATCTGACGTCAAAAGTTCTGCCTCTTCATAGGTCAAATTGTATTGCTCCATAAATCTCTGACGTTTTTGTTGGGGCAGTTCAGGAAGCTCACTTTTCCATTTTATAAGCTCTTCTTCTGATATCATCACAGGCACCAGATCAGGATCAGGGAAATATCTATAATCATGTGCCTCCTCTTTGCCCCGCATGGACCTTGTAATCCCTTTTGCTTCATCATAAAGCCTTGTTTCTTGTATCACCTTTTCTCCATCTTCAATCAGTTCTATCTGCCTTTTAATCTCATATTGCAAGGCCCTTTGCACGTGTTTAAAGGAATTCATATTTTTTAATTCTGTCCTAGTTCCCAGCTTTATGTCTCCTTTTGGTCTAACAGAGACATTTGCATCACACCTAAAGCTGCCTTCTTGCATATTTCCATCACAAATTCCAAGATAAACCAATATGGCTCGAAGCTCTTTTAAATATTCTACTGCCTCTTCTGGTGAATTTATGTCTGGAGCACTGACTATTTCTATAAGGGGCACTCCTGTTCTATTTAGGTCAATAAGGGTTTTATTCTCCCCTTGAACATGAATGGATTTCCCAGCATCATCTTCCATGTGGATCCTAATAATCTTGATCTTTTTCTTCTTTCCATTTACTTGAATCTCAAGATAACCATTTTCTGCCAATGGCTCTTCATATTGAGATATCTGATATCCTTTGGGAAGGTCTGGATAAAAATAGTTTTTTCTCGCAAACCTTGAGCGTAAATTTATATCACAATTTACAGCAAGCCCCATCTTTGTGGCATATTCCACTGCCTTTTTATTAACAACTGGTAATGCACCAGGCATACCAGTACATACTGGACATGTATTTTTATTGGGTTCTTCCCCAAAAGTAGTGGGACAACTGCAAAAAAGCTTGGACTTTGTCTTTAGTTGCGCATGCACCTCAAGACCTATTACAGGTTCATACTCAGCCATTTTATATCCTCCAACTCTTAATCTTACTATTCTATTTCTCTTTTTTTAACATGAGATATATATTACCATATTGAGACAAATTTCCTGCAATGTGCCTTGCATTTTCCCCAAAACCACAAAAAAGATCAACATGATTATTCTCAATGGCACCACCTACATCCTGGGCAATAAAAAATCCCATCATTTCTTTATCCATTCCAGGAAGTTTAACCTCATAAATACCTATTGAGCCAAGGGGAATAATTTCTGGATCCACTGCTATACTGACAAGGGGCATAAGCTTTACACCTATTGCGCCAACTGGGCCACAGTCTAAAAATCTAAAAAATACGTAACTTGGATTTATAAATAATATATCTGGTAGCTTATCAGGATTTGAATTTAAATAATTGACAATTCCTTCTAAATTTCCCTGATCTGGAGTAATATAACCCTTTTCAATTAAATATTTTCCTAAGGATACATATTGTCTGCCATTTTTGCCTGCATATCCAATGTATTTAAATGATCCATCTGGCAAAATTAGCCTTCCTGACCCTTGTATTTGTAAAAAATATATATCCACAAGACTTTTTGCCCATGCCAAAACTGGGGCTTTGCCTTTTATTTTGTGTTCTCCATCAATCTCTTTTCTGGAATAATATGGTCTTATCTCATCACCTTCAATGCGATATATGAGTGTCTGACCACGCCATCTTGGATGAAATCTACCTAAATTGACCTTTTTCAAATCAGATGGCAATCCATATATTGGATATCTGTATTCTTTATCCCTTGTCAAAGATGCATTGACATCCATCTCAAAATAACCAGTAAAAAAAGTCTTTGGTGTTAGTTTATAAAACTCGAATTTATCTTTAATAATATTTGCGTCTCTATCTAATTCAGGCAAAATCTCTACAAAACGATCTATTGTCTCCTTTAACAATGGTG
>Ga0256842_1002253_pt1 | contig 14146 bp, 14 predicted proteins | sample 4559240metaG_FD_185973 | JGI IMG/M metagenome (GOLD analysis project Ga0256842, IMG submission 185973) | Hydrothermal vent microbial communities from Guaymas Basin, Mexico - 4559-240 | ecosystem: Environmental > Aquatic > Marine > Hydrothermal vents | place: Mexico: Guaymas Basin | collected...
ACTGCAACATCTTCTACATTTACCATAACATCGTTAAAGAAGTTGTCAAGTTGTGGTTTTAAACCAAGTAATGCATCTAACTCTGCTTCATAAGAATCATACTCTTTTGAGTTTACTTCATTATATGCACTATTTAAAGTTTTTTCAGCATCTTCACTTAGTAAGTTTTCATCTACTGTCAAATCTTTGTTTAAATCTATACCTTTAGTGATGTTTGCAACCCTTTTAAAAGTTGATGAAATATCATCAAAACCATCACTTTGAACAAGAGTATCAAGTGCTTGTATCTTTTTACCAAGTGCTAGAAGTTCTCTTTCACCTGTTGAGATAACAGCTTCTACTACTGATGGGTTTACTTTATAAAACTGTTTAACTCTCTCTAGGAAAAAGCTTTCAAATTTCTCCATATCTATATCGTTATAACCATCTGACAACTCTTTTATAGTTTCTATGATGTCAAACTCTATATCTTGGTCATTTACTATCTTTATAAGACCATTTACAGCACGGCGAAGTGCGAATGGGTCTCTTGAGCCTGTCGGGATTTGGTTGATGCTAAAAAGCCCTATAAGAGTATCTAGTTTTATACTCATAGCAACTATGGCACTTAGTTTTGAACTAGGTAAATCGCTATCTTCTCCATCTGGTAGATACTGCTCTTTTATAGCTATAGCTACCTCTTCACTCTCATTTTGTGCTTTTGCATAGTAGTAACCCATAAGCCCTTGAAGTTCAGTAAACTCATAAACCATCTCACTTGTAAGGTCTGCTTTTGCTAAACTTACAGCACGATTTAGTGCATCTATATCTTCTAAGTTATACTTTTTAGCTAAGATATTTGCTATCTTTTTTTCTCTCTCTATCTTGTCGGCTATGCTTCCAAGACCCTGCATAAATACAGCTTTTTCAAGACCATCAGTTTTTAAACCTCTTTTTAAGTCGTTATCAAAAAAGAAAAGTCCATCAGCAAGTCTAGGTCTTAAAACTCTTTCATTACCCTCTATAACTTTAGAAAAATCATCAGTTAAAGCATTTGAAACTACACAAAACTTGTTGATTAACTTACCATTTTTAAATACTGGGAAATATCTTTGATGCTCTTTCATAGATGTTACGATAACTTCAGGTGGAAGTCTTAAAAACTCCTCATCAAACTCACCTAAAAGTGCTGTAGGGTTTTCAGTTATAGCTACAACTTCTTCTAAAAGTTCATCATCTACTTCTATCTCAACACCATTTTTTTCTTCTAGTGAAGTAAAATCAGATAAAATCTTCTTTTTTCTATCATCTGCAAAAAGAGTAATGCCACCATCTTTAAGCACTTCAAAATACTCTTTTGCACCTACTACCTCGATAGCATCAAAGTTACTAATACGATGAACAAATGTTTTCTTAGCAGATTTTACACCAAAAAGTTCTACATCAACAAGTTCATCTCCAAACATAACATTTATCCAACGGATAGGTCTTATAAAACTCTCAGAGTTACTACCCCATCTCATAGATTTACCAAAAGACAATGATTTTATCCACTCATTTATAATACTTTCTAAAATATCAATAGATGCAAGACCTTTTATCTCTTTTTTATAGTAAAGAACCTCTTTACCTTTTTTCTCACCTCGCCCAATTTCACTAATATCTACACCACATTTTTTAGCAAAACCAAGTGCTGCATTTGTAGGTTCACCATCTTTATATGCTACAGCTATAGGAGCTCCAAAAAACTCTTCAACACTATCATCCTGAGAAATTTTAAACTCTCTTTGCCAAATAACTAAACGACGAGGAGTATAGTAAAATTCAAAATCCCCTAAAAGTGCATTTTTTTCTAATATATTTGCAAATTTTTTCTCAATATTTTTTAACTCTTTTAAAAGTGCAACTGCGGGTAACTCTTCTACACCTATCTCTATAAGTAATGGTTTAAACATAGTAAATTCTCTTTTTTATAAAATTGTAGAGATTCTATCTATTTTTTGGTTAAATACTTATAAATTAAAGTTTTCTTAAAAGAAGGGTGGAAAACTCTTATTTATGTTTACATCAATATTTTAAAGTTATAATCTCAGTACAAAAAAAATTTAAAGGATTTAATATGCCAAAAATTAACAAATATGTTGATATTGACACAGTAGAAAGAGAAGCTAAGAAAGATTTAATCGACCGTCACTCACCATTCATCACAGTTGAAGATGAAGCAAAAAAAGGTGAAATGTTAGCAGTAAAAGTTAAAATGGGTAACGAATACACTCACCCAGATGATTTTGATCACTACATAGAAAGCATTTCACTTTTCAATGGTGAAACTAAACTAGCTATGGCATCTTTTGTTCCAGGTACACTTGGTAACGAAAAATCTCATGCAGAAGTAACTTTTAACATCCGTCCAATGGGTAAAAAATTACATCTTATAGCTCATGCATACTGTACTAAACATGGTATCTGGGAATCAACTGAAGTTACTGTTGAAGTAGCTCAATAAGTATTTCTCGTAATATAGGGCTATTTAGCCCTTATTATTTCCTCTTAAACACTAAAATGGTCGTTGAATTACATTTTGAAAAGTTCTATCGCTGGGAGTTCTGATTGTAGGTATTCACTCATCTATCTAAACCATTTAGTTTTAAAAGTTGCAATAATTCATTTTCAGATATATTTTCTTTTTGAGTTTTAGAATAAATAGCTATAAGATAAATGTTATGACTTTTATCTATAAAATAGTAAATCGTTCTAAAACCTCCACTTTTACCAGTAGGTACAGATGAATTTGCTACCCTAAATTTATAACAATTATGCCCTAAGGCGATTCCCTTTTGTGGGTTATTTTTTAATTCTAATGTCAATTTCTTAAAATCATTTTTTATATTTCTATATTTTTTTTGTAATTTTTTAAAATTTTGCTTAAAACTATCTAATGGGATAACATTAAAGACCATCTAAAAACTCATCAAGTGTTTCTAATTCATCAGCCTTTTTTGGATCATCTAGTATCTCTTTTAGCTGTTTACATCCCTCATCAAAACTTCTATAAAACTCTTCTGCCTCTTGTTTTTCTATATAAGATTTTATAGACTCTATGATAATATCCGTTCTATTTAAATTATACTCTTTTGTAAATTCATCTATCTGTTCAATTAAATAAACAGGAAGCCTAAGCCCTACTTGTTGTTTTTGAAGTTGTGCTAATGAGTGCATAATCAAGTCCTTTTTAGAAGTTTATATCTTTAAATTATATATTATTTATATACATAAGTCAAACACTTTTTAAAATATATACTATGACTATAGTTGTTGTAGAAGTTCAACAATAACACAAACACTTAGATTAAGGGCTATTTAGCCCTTAATCTACCCCTCTTAATATTTATTAAAATAAATTTATAACTTCACCATAAATCTCTTGTGTATCATACATCGAATTTGTGTTGTTTATCACACTCTTTTCTTCTGGATTAAAAAGTATATAACCTACTTTTTTTCCTATGATTTTTGATGGATTTATAGAAACTAACTCTACTAATCTCTCCATAGTGATTAAACCAGATTTTACAAGTTTGGTGTAGTATAGAGGTAAAGCATCTGCTAATGATTCACATCCATAAGATGCATTGAAAAATGCAACCTCTTTGTTTACTACTGAACTTGGTTGGTGTAGAGTAGTTAGTATGTCTATATCTCCATCTTTTAATGCATCTTGAAGTAGTTTAACATCACTTTTAGATGCTAGTGGTGGGTCTAGTTTTGCAGTGGTGTTAAAGTTTAAACAAGCCTCATCAGAGTTTACAAGATGATGCAGAGAAACTTCACAACTAACCTCTACACCCTCTTTTTTCGCTTGTGTTATTAACGATATAGAACGAGGTGATGCTATAGACTTAAAAAGTATCTTTATCTTAAAATGTCTTGCTATCTCTATCATACGAGATACATGTAAAACTTCGCTAAGGTCAGGGATACCAGCTAAACCTAGAGAACTACTTATATCACCATCTAGCATCACCCCACTGTTTTTAAGAGAGTTGTCTTCTGCTTTACAAAAAAGAGTATTACCATACATCTGTACATATTCAGCTACTTTAATCGCTACATCATTTTTAGCTACTGTACTCATATATGGACTAACTGCACCTTTTTTAAGTAAAATCGCAATATTACTTAAGCTACCATCATCTAACAAAGAGTTAAGCATCAAACTAACTTTTGCACCTGTTGCATCTTTTTGACCATTTTGAGCAAACTCTAAGTTACCCTCACTATCTATAGCAGGATCAGAATCTGCATTTAAAACTATATGCCCTACACCACCACTTTTTGCAATATCAGAGATATTTTTAATATTTTTTGAGTTTAGTAAACCATCTTTAAGTCTAACATTTAAATCAACTAAAGCTGGGATAAGGTATGCACCATTAGCATCTATAACCTTATCTGTTCTATCTTCAATGGTAAAATTACCATCTCTTTTACCATCACCATCACATATAATTGCATTTTTTATTACCATTATAGACCACCTTCGTTATAATTTCATTATTATACCGTTTTAAAGGCTATTTATGAAAATCTTAGTAAGTGCATTGGAACACTCTGCAAATGTTCATCTAAAATCTATAAAGAAAGAATTAACCAAAGAGATTGAGTTTGTTGGGATATTTGATAAAGATTTAGGTGATCCTATAGTAGACCTACAAAGTCTTGCGATTATGGGGTTTGTAGATGCTATAAAAAAGCTTAGATACTTTCTAAAACTAAACAAACAGATGGTTGACTTGGCTAAAGATGTAGATAAGGTGCTACTTATAGACTCATCAGGTTTTAACCTTCCACTTGCTAAAAAGATAAGAAAAAAATATCCAAAAAAAGAGATTATATACTACATACTACCTCAAGCTTGGGCATGGAAACCAAAACGGATACCTATTCTTGAAAAAACTGTAACCCATTTAGCTTCTATACTACCTTTTGAGCAAAAACATTACTCTAAAGATGCTCCCATCAGTTATGTAGGGCATCCATTACTTGACCAAATAACAGAGTTTAAAGATGAGATGAGCTATAAAACAGACAACATAGTGTTTATGCCAGGTAGCCGTAAAGGCGAGATTAAGAAGCTTATGCCTATCTTTAAAGAGGTACAAAAAAGGTTGAATATAAACTCAACCATAGTTATACCTAACCATTTTTCTAAAAAAGATGTAGATGAAGTTTATGGAGATTTAGATAACTTTACTATTAGCTATGATGCACATAGAAGTTTAAAAGAGACAGATTTTGCATTTATATGTAGTGGAACAGCTACTTTAGAAGCTTCTATCATAGGTGTACCTTTTATACTTACATATATTGCAAAATCGTTAGATTACTTTATAGCTTCAAGACTTGTTAAACTAGAGTACATTGGTCTTAGTAATATTATGTTTAAAAAATTTCAACACCGTTCAATGCATCCAGAATTTATACAAGACAATGTAACTGTTGAAAACTTAGTTCATGCTTTTGAATCTTACGATACAACTAGATTCTTAGAAGATTCTAAAGAGTTACGAAAGTATCTTAAACATGGAAGTTCAAAAAATGTAGCTAAGATTATAGAGAGTTAAGATGCTTTAAAAAGGCATCTGGTTCTATAAAACCTATAATTGTTTTAGAATTTATAACCTTAGAATCTTTATCTATAAAAAGTATAGCAGGTGGTCCAAATACACCATACTTAGCACTCAAATCTTTTTGTTCTTGAGTATTTTGTGTTATATCAGCTTTTATAACCACAAACTCTTGCATCTTTTCTATAACTCTTTTATCAGAAAAGGTAACCTCCTCTAACTCTTTACAAGCTGTACACCATTTTGCTGTAAAGTCTAGCATTATATGTTTACCTTTGTACTTTTTTAACTCTGCATCTAACTCTTTTATAGAAGTTACTGTTATATGATGATTTTGTATTTTTTTATCTGCCAACTTAACTTGTTGAGATTTTAAGAACTCTAATGGTTTTGTCATACTCTTAGAACCACCAAGAACCCCAATAAAAAGTATAACAGAGTATATAAACAAGATAATAGCTAAACTCTTTTTAAACAGATGATTTTCTTTTTCAAATACACCAAGATAAATAGCAAAACCTAACCCAACAAATGAATAAAGCATCATAGTTATATAACTCTCAACTACTTTTTCTAGCATCCATATAGCTACAACAAGCATCATAACACCAAAAATAGCAGAAACCATAGTCATCCAAGCCCCTGGTCTTGGCATAAACTTACCAGCACTAACACCAACTACTATAAGTGGTATACCCATACCAATACTCATAGAAAAAAGTGCCATCCCACCAAGAACAGCATCCCCCGTTTGACCTATGTAAACCAATGCACCAGCAAGAGGTGCAGCCACACATGGACCAACGATAAGTGCAGATAAAAATCCCATAATAGCAACACCAACTACACCACTACCATGTGAACTAGAACTTATCTTTGATACAAAAGAATCAGGAAGTTTTAGTTCATAGTAACCAAACATACTCATAGCTAAAGCTACAAAAACTGCTGAAAAAGAGTATATAACCCATGGGTTTTGAAGTGTAGCTTGTAGATTTGCACCAAAAAGACCTGCTAAAACCCCTGCTATAGTATAAGCAACAGCCATTGCTAAAACATAGATAACCGATAAGAAAAATGCTTTTTTAGTAGTAATTCCCCTACCTTGAGAGATGATAAGCCCTGAGATGATAGGTATCATAGGAAATACACATGGTGTTAAAGATAGTAAAAGACCAAAGCCAAAAAATGTCATAAGTATCACTATGATACTTCCAGATTTAATAGTATTTGCTATAGCATCTGTTTCTGATAACTCCCCTTTTACTACCTCTTTTTTTATCTCTGATTTAAGTTTTGATCTATCTACATTGAAAAAGAAAGTTTTTTCAAGTGGTTCATAACAAAGCCCTTGTTCTGAACATCCTTGGTAAGATATAGTAAACTTAATGATTTTAACATCTTTTTCATCTGTCTTATTTACCAAATCAATCAAAAAAGATGGGGATTTTAAGTAAACCATCTCCTCAAAATGCTCAACACCTTTTGGTGATTTTATACTTTTTATCCCTATATCACTACTTTCATCCAACTTTATCTTTACTTTATCTACATAAACATAAATATCTTTTGCTAACTCTATCTTAGCCTCTATCTGCATAGCATCGTTTAATTTGGCAGATGGTATAAATGCTTCTTCAGGCATCAAAAACTTTGGCATTGCATAAAGTGCAATAGTTACAAATAATAATATCAATATTTTTTTCACATCATCTCTTTATATTAATTTTTGTAATTATACTTTATTTATATAAATAAGAATAAACATAAGCAAATTAAAAAAGAAAACTTTATATAACATTAAAAATTAATTTACAGATAAGATAAGTATTAAATTATAAAATATTGGCTATAATTTCAAAAAAATTTATAGGATAGTTATGCTTATTCCAGCAGATTTGCTAAAAAACAAAAAGATTCTTTTAGGTGTGACTGGTTCTATCGCTGTATATAAATCACTAGAACTTGTAAGATTGTTTGTGAAAGCTGGGGCTAATGTTAAAGTTGTTATGAGCGATGCTTCTAAAAAGTTTGTAACACCTCTTAGTTTTGAGACACTTACATCAAACAAAGTTTTAGATGATACTAACGAATCATGGGTAGATGAGCATAACCATATAAAGACAACTCAGTGGGCTGACATATTTGTTTTAGCACCCTGCACGGCTAACACCATAGCAAAACTTGCAAATGCTATATCTGACAACATTTTGCTTCAATGTGCATTAGCATATCCTTATAAAAAGATAATCGCACCATCAGCAAATACCCATATGCTAAATAATCCCATAACAAAAGCAAACCTAAAGATGCTAAGCATCGCTAACTATGAAGTGGTAGATACACAAGTAAAAGAGTTAGCTTGTAAAACTGCTGGTGATGGGGCTATGGCTGAACCTATAGATATATTTTTTAAGACTACTCGAGAACTTCTTAGTGATGAGTTTTATAAAGATAGAATGGTTATGGTTACAGGTGGTGGAACTATTGAGAAGATAGATGATGTTCGCTACATTTCAAACTTTTCTAGTGGAAAGATGGCATCTGCACTTACTACTGCACTTTATTGTTTAGGGGCTGATGTAAATCTTATCTCTACTAAATTTCCATCAACTTTACCAAAAGATATACATACTATAGAGGTAGAAGACTCACAAGAGATGTTTGAGTATCTTAACGACTCTATCCGTATAGCAAAAAAAGGGAAGCTTTCTAAAGCTAGTTTGATGAGTGATGAGCATATACAACTTATACAAAAAAAACCATATCTTTTTATGGCTGCAGCTGTTAGTGACTATGTGCCAGAGTTTACTCAAAATGGTAAACTTAAAAAAGATTCTTTAGGTGATAGTTTTAACCTAAGCCTAAAACAAAACATAGATATTTTAAACTCTATCAACAAAGATGACATCACAACCATAGGGTTTAAAGCTGAGATGGATGAAGACAATGCACTTAAAAATGCTACAAATATGTTAGAGAGAAAAAAACTAGATGCAGTTTGTTTAAACATCCTAAAAGATTCTTCTAGTTTTGGTTCAAACACAAATAAAGTAGAATTTATAACCACAAAAGATGTAAAATCTATACCAGAAAAAGATAAACTTTCACTTGCTTTTGAGATACTAAACTATGCAAAGATATTATGATGAATAAACTAAAACATATAGCTATTATTATGGATGGCAACGGTAGATGGGCTGAACTACAAGGGAAAAAAAGGGTTAAAGGGCATGAAGTTGGTGCTGAGATTGTAAAAAAGATAACAACTTACTGTTCAGACCATAAAGATATACAAAGATTAACACTTTATGCTTTTTCTACTGAAAACTGGAAAAGACCCCGTTTAGAAGTTGAATTTTTAATGAAACTTATGGATAGATACTTAAAAAAAGAGCTACCAGTTTATCTTGAAAATAATGTTCGTTTTGAGCCTATCGGTGATTTGAGTGGTTTTTCAAAATCTTTACAAAACACTATACAAGATGTAAAAGAAAAGACTGCACATTGTGATGGACTTATACAGTCACTAGCTTTAAATTATGGTGCAAAAAATGAGATTATAAGAGCTGTAAATAAGTTAAAAAATCATCCTGATGAGATAACAGAAGAGATGCTTTCAAATGAACTTGACTGTAAAGATGATGTTGATCTACTCATAAGAACTGGTGGAGATTGTCGTATCTCTAACTATCTACTTTGGCAACTAGCTTATGCTGAACTTAGTTTTACAAAAGTTTTATGGCCAGATTTTACAACTGAGCATTTAGAAAATATCATCAATGATTTTACACAAGTGGAAAGAAGATTTGGTGGTCTTAAATAATGGAATTAGTTTTAGCTTTAATCTTTGGGATTGTATTTGGTTCATTTCTAAATGTAGTAATTCTTAGGATTCCAAAGGGTGAAAGTGTAGTTTCTAACTCTTCACACTGTACAACTTGTCACACACCTTTAAAACCATGGCATAACATACCACTACTATCTTGGATATTTTTAGGTGGAAAATGTTCATACTGTAAAAGTAAAATCTCTTTTCAATACCCACTTATAGAGTTACTCTCAGGTGTTATCTTTCTAACTCTTGCATCTAAACTCGGCTTAGGTTTTGCACAACTTATGATAGGTTTTAGTTTTTTAACACTCTTAGCACTATCTATCATAGATTTTAAGTACAAAATGGTGCCAGATTCTTTAAACCTTTTGGCTATAGTTTTTGCTGTATTTGGGGCTTGGAGTATAGAAGGATTTCTCCTAAACTTTGAAAATGCACTACTTTTTGCTGGTGGATTTACTCTACTTAGGTTTGCACTATCTTACTACTTAACCTCTTCTATATTTAGAGCTGGTTTAAAAACAAGAACCTCTTGGAACAAACACTACGATAGAACACCATTTATAGAAGCTATGGGTGAAGGTGATATCATGGTTGGTGCTACTATGGGTGCATTACTAGGTCTTAAATTAACTCTTGTAGCTGTCTTTTTATCTTCTGTTTTAGCTTTACCTGTTATGCTTTTACTTAGAAACCGTTCAGCAGAGGAACAAAGAGTACCTTTTGTACCATTTTTAGCACTTGCTACATTTATAGTTTATATTTATGATAGCCCTATTTTAGCTTATATCGAGGCAAACTACTAGATGAAACAACTCCAAATCTACATCATCAAAAACCTTTCTGTACTGTTTTTTTCTATATTTATGCCTCTTTTTGCTATAGCAACTGTTATCTTTATGATAAAACTAGCTACGTATACTGCTATTATCCAACTTAGTATTATGGAGATGCTTAAACTCTATATATTTATCTTACCTAATTTACTTTTTTATACTCTACCTATATCGTTTTTTGTAGCATCTGCACTATCACTATATAAGTTATCTAACGATAATGAGATGATAATACTTTTTTCTTTAGGGATACACCCATCAAAGATTTTAAAAATACTCTTAAAACCTGCCTTGATGTTGTCTTTACTACTTTTTATTATATCGTTTGTGATTATTCCACATACTACTATACTTTCAAAAAACTTCATACAAAACAAAAAAAGTGAAGCAAAGTTTAACCTTTCTGCATCTGAGTATGGGCATAAATTTGGAAAATGGTTGCTATATGTTGGTAAAGATAATGACAAAAAATCATACTCAGATGTATTTTTATTTAAAAAAGATAAAAAAGAGGAAGTTATCATCATCTCAAAAACTGCTGAGATTTTAAGTGATTCAAATATTTTAAAAATGAAACTTTCTGATGGTCAAGCCTACACTTACTCGAAAGAAAGATTTTCTCAGTTAGATTTTAAAGCTATGTATATCAACGATTCACTTTCAACTAAACTTATAAAATATGAGTCTCCATTAGAATATTGGTTCTCAGATATAAACAAAAAGAAAAAGAAGAAATGGACCATCATATATAGTGTTTTATGTTTGTTTCCAGTTAGTGTTATTTTATTAAGTTTATCATTTGGTATAGTTCATGTTAGGCATCAAAAAAGTAAAATATATCTATTTTTATTTTTAACTATTATACTCTACTATGGTTTAACTATTGGGCTTTATAAAAGTATTGGTTACTATACAATTCCTTTAGTTCTTGTATCATTTAGTCTTTTATCTTACATAACTTATCTAAAAAAAGTTATTGCTAAATTTTAAAATACTTTAGATATAATTCTTAAAATAAATAATCTTTAGAGTTCAATAAACAAAAAAATATATCACAATATGCTAAAAAAATATACTCGAAAAACCTAGCCGTAGCTAAGTTGAGAGGATAATTTTTAAAAGATTGCCGTTTAGTTGCCCTATATTTGGGTGTTTTTATTGTCGAACTCAGGTTCATACATTACTTCATATATTTGATGTTAAAACTAATGTCTATGATGCAAATTTAGACATTTTAACCCAAATTATGCAGTAGGAATTTATAAAATTTACCTATGCTTGTAATTAAGGGGTGTTTAGTAAAAATTTTAAGCCACCTTATTGGTGGTGTAGATTTTTAATGAATGCCACTTGATTGCAATGATAGAGTATAATTTTTTATTTCTATTGCATAATTTGGGTTTAAACAAAAGGAATTAAAATTGAGAAATCAACCAAAATACAACCTATTTAAAAACACATCTTACGCTTTAGCTGGATTAAAAGATATTTTAGAACATGAGAGTTCTTTTAAGATAGAGGTGATTTTATCACTTGTACTAATACCTTTTATCTTATTTTTAGATGCAAGTATCATCGAAAAATCTTTACTTTTTATCACACTAATGGGTGTACTTATAGCTGAAACTATCAATAGTTCTATCGAAAGAGTTGTGGATTTGGTAACACTAGAGCATCATGAGATGGCAAAAAGAGCTAAAGATGTTGGTAGCACTATTGTATTTTTAAGTATCGGACTATTTGTAATAATATGGGCTAGTCTTTTATATAATATATATCTATGAGATGCTCATTAACTATCGCTTATAATGGTACTGATTTTTTAGGTTCTCAACAACAAAAAGAGACTAGCAACACTATAATCGGTACTATTGAAAAAGTATTACTACAGATAAATATAGATTCTAAGATAGTAGCAAGTGGAAGAACAGACAAAGGTGTTCATGCAACAGGTCAAGTTTGCCATATAGACCTACCCCCTTTTTGGTCAGACTTAACTAAACTAAAAAGAGTTCTAAACTCTATGCTACCACCTGCTATAGCCATAGTAAAAATTAAAAAAGAAAAGGATGATTTTCATGCAAGATACGATGCTAAAAAAAGGGTTTATCGATATATCATCAAAAATGCAAAATCAAACCCTTTTGAAAATAATTTTATAACTTTTTTAGATGATATTGATTTTAACCAAATTCAAGATAATATAAAACTATTTATAGGGGAACATAATTTTAAGTTTTTTATGAAAACAGGTAGTGATGTAAACTCTACCACTAGAGTTATATATAAAGCATTTGCTTACAAATATAATGGCTATATTATCTTAAATTTTGAAGCAAATGGGTTTTTAAGAAGTCAGATAAGGCTTATGGTAGCATCTATTTTAAATCAAAATCAAGAAGAGATTGTTCAACAACTTCAATGTAAAAAAAACCATAAAATCAAACCAGCTTCTAGTAATGGACTTTATTTAGCTAAAATTAAATATTAAACTATAAAATACTGTAATTAAAATAAGGATTGATAATGTTTGAAAATGTAAAAATGCCAGAGGGGATGAGTTCAGAAACGCTAGAACACCTTATGAATCCAAAAAACTATGGAAAACTTGAAAACCCGAGTTGTATAGGAGTAGCACTTGATGAAAAAACTAAAGAGTATGTAATCTTTTATACGATTTTAGATAATGGTATAGTAAAAGATGTTAGATATGCTACAAATGGATGCCAAGACACAGTGGTTATAGGTTCTATGTTTAGTGAGATGATAAAAGACAATGATTTAGACTATGCAAACGGTGCTATAGCAAAGATGCATGAAAAACTTGGAGATATGACCCCTCAACAAAAGATATGTGCAGAGATAGTTTTTACTGCTTTTATAGCATCTGTTAAGAACTTTGAGAACCTACAAGATGGTCAAGAAGAGGAGCTACACCTACTAAAGATGAAAGAGAGTTGTGAAGCTGAAAATATGCCAACAGGAGCAAACAATGAATAAAGTATTTCAAAAAAAGCACGAACTATGGTTAAGCATCAGTTTTGCATCTTATGCTATAAAAGATGAAGCTATAAAATCAAAACTTTATGATTTTTCTCAAATAGCTTTTAGACATATGAAATGGTTAAGTATTGATATTTTAGAAGCTAATGATGAGTATAACTACGATAGAGATTTTATTTTATACAAAAGGGAAAATGTTTTTGAGATTTTAGAAGCACTTAAAAAAGAAGTTAAGCAAATTCAAGATATTTATCCAGATAGTATTCTAGGTAGCAGAATAAAAACAGATGATGCTTATATACTAGAGTATTTATCTCAAATCTTAAAAGATGAAACAAATAACAAAGAGATTACAGCATTTAATATGCAAAGAAAATGGTTAGATAAAAATCTAGCACAAGACCAAATAGATGCATTAACTTTATTTTTATTTGATGAATCTTACAAAGAATATGAATTAATTTTAGTATATGCTTATATACAAGCAAGAACTAAAAATATAACTCAATACAATGTTTTTCAAGACCTTATTGATGAATCTCATTTTCATCTAAAATCATTTGCAAATATGATGTCAGAATTAGGCATCTTAGCCGTACCAAGACAAGTTCATGAGATGACATATATTGTAGATGATTTAGACCAATTTATCAAAGATGGTATAGCAGAAGAAGAAGCTGCTAAAGAGATGTGTAAAGCACTAAGTGAAGCGATAAAAGATGAAGAGTTATCTAAATTTTTTGATTTTATCAATTATCAAGAGAATTATCATATAGAGCTTATGAATAAACTAATTTATTAAACTTAGGTTGATAACCTACTCCATAATAATCCTATATATTCATGTATAGCCATTTGAGATATTT
>Ga0256842_1002254_pt1 | contig 14142 bp, 12 predicted proteins | sample 4559240metaG_FD_185973 | JGI IMG/M metagenome (GOLD analysis project Ga0256842, IMG submission 185973) | Hydrothermal vent microbial communities from Guaymas Basin, Mexico - 4559-240 | ecosystem: Environmental > Aquatic > Marine > Hydrothermal vents | place: Mexico: Guaymas Basin | collected...
TAATATTACTTATTTTCTACATTTAACTCTTTTTGTAATTCTTTAACTTTTTAATAGATAATTTAGTATATTTTTGTACAAATGCTATTTCGGCACCATCTTTTAACATCTCAATTGCTGTTTCTATTTTACCCTTTTCTATACCCTTTTGCATAAAAGAAAAACAAACTTAGTGAATTAAACTAACAACAGTAACACAAATAACTATATTTTGAAAATTAAAATTATTTTTAGTGTCTGAGAATAATTTTATCATTTATCAATACATAATTAACAGCAATTTGTCAAAGATTTTTATAAAAAAAATAAAAAATAAAAAATTATAAAAATAAAGTAAAATTTCTTGATTTTTATTTCATTTTATATGATTAAGTAAGTAATTTTTTTTATTAGGAGAATATATGAGTGTATTTACAAGCTTTAACAAACTATTTGGCAAATCCCCATTCATTCCATTGATTGAACACATGGAAAGCGTTAAAAGATCAGTTGGTTTTGTTCCGGAGCTTCTTGACTCATTTATAAGTGATAATAAAGAAACAATAGTTTCTTCCATAAAAAATATATCAGAAAAAGAACATGAAGCAGATATAATAAAAAATCATTTAAGAGACAACCTACCATCCTCTCCATTTAATGGTAGTATTAATCAAGATATTCTAAATATTTTACATTCACAAGATAGTATTGCTGATTGTGCAGAAGATTTAGCTCACTTAATTGAAATAAAGCCAATGGGTGTAATAGATGAAATGAAAAAACCTTTAAAAGACTTTTATGAGAAAGTCATGGAAACTGTAGAAATGATTCATAATATAGTAATAAAATTAGATTCTTTATCAAAAGCAACATTTTCTGGCCCATTGGCAAAAAAATTATTAAAAGATATTAATGAATTATGTGAACAAGAACATATTGCTGATGTTGCTCAAATTAAAGCAGCAAAAATACTTTTTGCAAATGAAGACAAAATATCTGCAACAGAAATATTTATATGGTCAAAAATATTAAATAAATTAGGAGATATTGCTAATAATGCTGAAAAAACTGGTAATTTAATCAGACTATTATTAATTTTAAAATAGGTAGTATATGCAAATATTAGAACAATACTCTACAATTTTAATTACAATAACTGTTTTAGTAGGCTTATTTCAAGCATGGAATATTGGAGCAAATGATGTTGCTAATGCAATGGGCACATCTGTTGGAAGTGAGGCAATTTCATTCAAACAAGCGATTATTATTGCAGGAGTTTTTGAATTTTTAGGTGTAGTTATCGCAGGAGGAAGCGTTACTTCTACAATAAAAAAAGGTATTATCTCCCCTACTCTTTTTGAACATACTCCCGAAATTTTTGTATTTGGAATGATAGCCTCTCTTTTAGCTGCAAGTATATGGCTTTTTATTGCAACAATATCAGGACAACCAGTATCAACCACTCATTCTATAGTTGGTGCTATTATGGGCTTTGCTATTACTTCTGTTGGATGGGGAAGTGTTTCTTGGAGCAAAGTGAGTATGATAGTCGCTTCTTGGATTATTTCACCATTAATGGGCGGTATACTTGCTTTTTTAGTTTTTATTTATATAAGAAAACATATTTTAAATTCGGAAACACCAATTAGTTCAACAAAAAAGCATACTCCTTATATATTATTTTTTAGCTCATTTATTTTAACTATATTACTTTTTAAAAAAGGATTAAAAAATTTACATTTAAACAACTCTATACTAATGGTTTTACTGTATTCTACCATTGTTGGAATTATAATATTTATTATTGCAAAGTATTTTTTAAATAAAATGCAAGAAAATGATGATGAATATTATAAAAAAATAATAAAAGTAGAAAAAATATTTGGATTTTTTCAAATTGCAACAGCTGCATTTGTCGCTTTCGCCCATGGCTCTAATGATGTTGCAAATGCAGTTGGTCCTATGGCTGCCGTTGTTGAAACAATGAAACATGGAGTTTCTGGTAAAGCAAGCTTACCCTCTTGGGTACTACTTTCAGGAGGTATTTTTATCGTTATAGGGCTTGCAACTTATGGATATAAAGTTATTAAAACAGTTGGAAGTAAAATTACAGAAATAACTCCAACAAGAGGTTTTGCCGCAGAAATAGGAGCAGCAACAACAATAATTATAGCGTCAAGTATAGGATTACCTATTTCTACAACTCATGTTTTAATAGGTGCTGTTATTGGAATAGGCTTTGCAAGAGGTGTAAGTGCATTAAATTTAAATATTCTAAAAAAAATTGTTGCATCTTGGGTAATAACACTTCCAGTTTCTGCAATTATTTCTTCTATTGTGTTTATAATATTAAAAGCTATTTTTTTAAAATAATAATTATTTAAATATTAATAAAATTAAAAGCAAGATCCAGTTTTTTAAAACTTAGCTTGCTTTTGTGAAGAAAACACTGTTTTAGACAGTGGTTGATGAACAACATAACTAATTCATAGTATCCCATAATACTGTTTGAACCTCTATACACTCTCCATTAGCTACAACTGTTGATTCCATACTATCACTTAAGGTAACTTCAACTAACTTTAAATTTGTAACTTCTGCTTTAGATTTAGGAGTATATGCATCTCCTGAAATCACTTTTATAACTCCTGATTTTTGAAAGTATCTTTTATCATTATTTTTGATTAAAACACATTGGTCACAATTTACATAATTACTATTATTTTGTGCAGATAAATCATAAGAACCCATTGCAGTATTAGTATAAAACTCAAATGAAATGTCATAATCACCATTTACACTATTATAAGTTGTCGCTAAATCAGTATTTACAGTTATGGTATCAAAAGAAAGTCCTATGCAACCGCTAGTATTAACACATACTTTTTTAGTTTCATCACAAGTAGCTCCAGTTAAAGAACAATCATTAGTAAGTTTCCATACATGAGCCTCGCAGGTTTCAACTTTGCCATTATTACATCTAGTTTCATTGTTTTCACAAGAAATATTATCTGTTGTATCCCAAGTACTATTTTCTATTTTAATACAAGAACCACCCTCTACAACGGTAGATTTATAACCATTATTTTCATCTAGAGTAACTTCAACTAATTCAGTATCTAAAATACTACCACTACTCTTCCCTGTAAAAGCATCTCCAGAAAGTATTTTTAAACTTCCTAGTTTAGGATAATAATATTTATCATTATTTTGAACTAAAACACATTGTTTACATGTTTTATAATTATCATTAATTCCTACAGATACTAAATCATAATCTCCAACTAAAGAAGACTCATAAAATTCAAGAATTAACTTATAATTTCCAAGTACAGAATTATAAACACTAGCTCCATTATCAAAACCATCTAACACTATATTATCAAAATTAACAATTTCACATTCTTTTTCTATTAATACACATTTATTATCTTTTTTTCTATAATTACTCTTACAAGTCCATTCACAGTTTGTAGCCTCTGACCATTTATTATTTTCCCATTTTATATCAACTTCAGCTTGTACAGTATTTGAATTTTCAGGTGAATTATCTTTACAACTAACTTTCTTAATATTATTTATACATTTATTATTTTCTATATGTTCATTTTCTTTACATTCATTATTTTTATTATCTCTATCTTCTGAACATCCATTTAACATAAAAAATATACTTAACAGAATAATAATTACACTATAGTTCATTAATTTGCTCATTTTCTCTCCTAAAAATTTGATTATAGTTTATTTTATTTATCTTTTCAAATTATGAAAATTATTTTATTGTTTTTTATTATTGTTTTTTATTTTTTCCTTATTATTATATAAATAAATTATCAATGTGAAAAAGGCAACAAGACCTAGAAATACTAAGTTGCCAAATGTAAAAAACACATTAAAATCAGATATTTTACCTACTGCGTGACTAGCTCTGTAATGAGTATTCATACTTAATATAGCAGCTGCAAGAGATACAATAGTTAAAATTGTAAGAATAAATTCAACACTATCTGCTTTTTTTCTTTGCTTGTGATTATAAATATCTTCGATATTATCTTTAATTTTTGAGTTAACTAGTTCTATTTCTAATACATTTTTAAGCTTAGTGTAAACAATATTAGGCTGAATAGAATCATTTACTTTTACATCTTTATCCACAACAGTAATCGTAGAAGACTTTTTAAGGTCTGTCACCATAAATTCACAAGTATAACTATTTTTACAAACCTGACTTTTATAACTAACTCCATTTATCACGATATAAATATCAGGCTTTCCTCTAAAAATATCCCAAGACTTACCATTTGGCTTCTTTTTATTTGCTGTTACTTCAATTATTGTCTTAGAATATAAGGCAAATGATGATAAAACTAATACTAAAATTAAAAACCTTTTCATATTTATATCTCCTTTTATATAAAAATTAATCTCAACTAGTCCATTCCCCTCCACAAGGGGTTGCAACCCCTTGCTTAGTCTCCTATTTCTTATCCGCTATACCAAAAGCCTTCCAACTCCCCTTATCAACTTTAATCTTAATCAACTTCTTATACTCAGCATAAACCTTCACTGCCTCATCTTTCTTCTTTTCCAATGCCTCTGTTTTAAGTTTCAATTCAGTTTTCAATTTCTCCTGCTCAGAATCCAATTTTTCTAATTCAGCCTTAAATTCTTTTAATTTTGTACCTGCCTCTGCTGTCATTCCTACAGTTGAAAGAATTTCCACATAATCAGGGATTGCTTCACCCATTAAATTCAAATTTGTTAATAATTCGTTAAAACTTGTATTCATAATGTCCTCCATTAATTAAAAAAATAAAATTTGTATCTAGGATATCTTTGATCCTAGATGATTTTGTGATTATTATAGATAGGATATACAATATCCTATTTGTAAAAGAACTTGATTTTAGAACTTTAAGAAGGGTTGACAGACGGGGCGTGTCTGAATATGATAAAGATAAAACTACTGATGTTTTATGGAAAATTAAATATAAAGGTCAATTTATTTATATAGGTATTTTAATAGAAGTACAATCAACCAATGATAATACTATGCCTATTAGATTTTTAGATTATATTGGTTTATTTTATGAAAATCAGTACCAATCTTTAAAAATGAATGAGAAAATTATACCAATAATTCCAATATTATTATATATTGGTAGTGAAAACTGGAATGCAAAAATTAAATTTCATGATTTAGTTAATATACCTGATGAAAGTTTAAATAAATTTATCCCTGATTTTGAGTATATTCCAATAATATTAAATGATATTACTAAAGAAAAGCTTACAAAAGCAGAATCAATGCTGACAAGGTTACTTTCTTTAAATAAAAGTGAAAGCTTAGATGATTTCAGAGAATTATCAGAAAATATTTTTAATCTAATACTTACATTTACTGATAAAACGAGGCAAGAAAAGTATTCTAAACATTTTCTAAAATATGTACAACAAGTTTTAGGTAAAAAAATAGATCAAAAAAGAACTAAAGAAATAATAGAAGATATTGAACAAGGAGGTGATATGTTTTTTGTAACATTAGAACATTTGTTTGAAGATGATAAAAAAGCACTGGAAGATGCAAATAAGGCTAAAGAAAAAGCCTTAAAAAAAGAGGAAAAAGAGAGGAAAGCCAAAGAAAAGGCCTTGAAGAAAATAGAAAAGAGTGTTTTAAAGATGCTTAAAAAAGGTCTTTCTGTTGACGAAATAGCTGATTTTCTTGATTTAAGTAAAAAAGAAATAGAGAAAATAAAAAAAGATAATAAAGTATAGCTTTATTATTGTACCTATCTTTTTGAAAATTAATTTCAGTTTCTATTGATTTTAAATTTTCTTCTCTTCGTTTGGTTTTAATTTAATATTTCACGAAACTTCATTCAAAAACAAGGATTATCAGAACTTATTGATGTTTCTATTGCAAATTATTATATTTTTTAGCCTTTCATAATCCATAAATGGTTTATTACAGGCAAATTTTAACTAATTTTGCATTTGCAAAATGGATTTAAAATTTTATATATTTTATGTGATAATTTTATTTTCAAGTCAAATTTTGCAAAATTTGCTCTAAAAACAATTTTGTTATATAATGCAATTTATATTTTTTAGGTTTACTTGTGTTTTTTATAAAAAATAAAAAAAATAACTCAATATCGGGAGTAAAAAAGTTTGGAATGTTTGAAGCCGTTTACACTCCTTCAATCCTAACAATTCTTGGTGTAATAATGTATCAAAGATTGGGCTGGATTGTAGGCGAAGCAGGTTTAGTTAAAGCCTTAGGAATTATATTCTTAGCTCATGTTATTTCAATTGCAACGGGACTTTCCATTGCATCAATTGCAACAAACAGAACAGTTAAAGCAGGAGGTAATTATTATATAATAAGCCGTTCACTAGGGCTTTCTATTGGAGGAGCAATTGGTGTTGCTTTTTATTTAGCATTAACAATAAGTATTGCATTATATCTAATTGGTTTTGCAGAAAGTTTTAATGGTTACATTGGTTTAAATACGGGAATTTGGTGGCTTAGAATAGTTGCGATTATTGCCTTAATATTACTTACAATTTTAACATTTATATCTACTTCTTTAGCTCTAAAATCACAATATTTTATTTTAGTTGCCATCGTTTTATCTATAGTATCATTATTTTTGGGAACAACAGGAGATTATAGCAATACAACAGGAAATATTGTACTTTGGGCAAATAAGAGCAGTACTCAAAACTTTGAAATGCTTTTTGCAATATTTTTCCCTGCAGTAACAGGTTTTACAGCAGGTGTAAATATGAGTGGAGACTTAAAAAACCCTAAAAAAGCTATACCAAAAGGAACAATTTTATCAATAATAACAGGAATGCTCGTTTATATCATTATTGCAATATATTTATCTTATTTTATAGATTCTGATTTTTTAAGAAATCCTGAAAATCAAAATGGATTATGGTACAAAATTTCAAAATATCCACTACTAGTTGCTTTTGGAGTATGGGGAGCAACAATTTCATCAGCATTAGGTTCAATACTTGGAGCAGCAAGAACACTACAAGCATTAGCATTTGATGGAGTTGTTCCTAAGTTTTTTGGCAAAGGCCGTGGTGAATTAAACGAACCAACTTATGCCCTATTTTTAACAGTAGCTATTGCCATAACAGCAATTATCCTAGGAGAGCTAGATTTTATTGCTAGAATTTTAACTATGGCCTTTTTAACAGTTTATGCCTTTATAAGCTTATCCTATGCAATTGAGAGTTGGGCAAATAATCCAGCCTTTAGACCAACATTTAAAGTACCGTATCAAGTAGGCCTTATTGGAGCATTAGTATCATTTCTAATAATGTTTAAACTTGATATGCTTGCAATGATAGCAGCAACATTATTTATGGCTTTAATATATTTTATTTTAAAAAGAAAACGATTTCATGTTACTGTAGATGACACTTGGGTAGGTTTTTGGAGTGCATTTATTAGATTTGGATTAATTAAATTAAAAAGTTTTGATGAACAAAAAGGTCGTAACTGGCGTCCGAATTTAGTTTTAATGGGTGGAGATCCTGAAAAAAGAAAACATTTAATTGAATTTGCAAGGTCACTTGTGCAAAACAGTGGAATAATCACATATTTCAATTTAATCAAAGGTAAAATAATAGATAAATATGAAGATTTTCAAAAAAAAGAAAAAGAATTAACTAAACTCATGAATGAAAAGTATCCTGAAGTTTTTGTAAAAAATGAAATTTCTGAAGATATTTATGAAGGAATTAAAGCCGCAACTCAATCCTATGGTATTCCAGGAATGACATCTAATACAGTTTTAATGGGTTGGGTAACAAAAATTAATAGGTCTGTAAGTTACTCAAATATGCTTTTAGATTTGATTTTATTAAATAAAAACCTCTTATTATTAGATGTTAAAGATAGTAAATTTGGTCTAAAAAATTCTATAGATATTTGGTGGGGAGGATTAGAACATAATGGTATTTTAATGCTCACAATTACAAATCTACTAAAATCATCTAATAATTGGGCTAAAGCTAGAGTTAGATTAATAATGATAGTCCATACAAAAGAACAACAAGCGGAAGCTCAAATACAATTAAAAAAAGTTATTAAATCAAGTAATTTAGATGGTAATGAATTAGTGATTTTAAAAGAAAATGATAAAACAATTATAGAAACAATAACAGATATATCAAAAATGACAAATTTAACTATATTAGGAATGAGAAAACCTGATTTAGATGATAAACTTTTTATATCAAATAATAATAAATTAGCAAAAAATCTAAATACTGTTTTATTTGTAAAAGGAAGTGACGATTTTAATAACGACTATCAAGTTGTATTCCAAGAAGAACACCCTGATGATTTAAAATGTGATAAAGATAAGTAGTAATTACATTTTTGCAGCTTTTAGCATTAAGTCAACAACTCTATTTGAATATCCCCACTCGTTATCATACCATGTAACTATTTTCACAGTATTTCCAATAGCCATAGTTGATAATGAATCAAAAATTGATGAATGAGGATTATGAATAACATCAACAGAAACAATAGGGTCTTCTGTGTATTCTAAAATACCTTTCATTGGACCTTCAGCAGCAGCTTTAACAGCAGCATTTACTTCTTCTTTTGTTACTTCTTTTTCTAAAACAACTGTTAAATCAACTAATGATCCTGTAGGAGTTGGAACTCTAACAGCCATACCATTAAGTTTACCGTTTAATGATGGCATAACTTTACCAACAGCAACAGCGGCACCTGTTGTAGTAGGAATAATACTAACAGCAGCAGAACGAGCTCTTCTTAAGTCAGAGTGAGGACCATCTAAAATAACTTGATCATTTGTATATGAATGAATTGTAGTCATTAATCCATTAACTATACCAAAACTATCATGTAAAACTTTAGCTACAGGAGCTAAACAATTAGTAGTACAAGATGCATTAGAAATACATAAATCCTCAGCTTTTAGATCTTCATCATTAACACCTAAAACAACCATTCTATCGATTGCATCTTTTGCAGGAACAGATAAAATAACTTTTTTAGCATTTTTTAAATGATCACCATATCCACCTCTTGGACCTTCTTTAGTTCTAAAAACACCTGTTGATTCAACAACAAAGTCTAGTCCAGACCAAGGAATATTAGCAGGATTTCTTTCTTCACTAACTTTAACCAATTTACCATTAACAATTAGTCCTTCTTCATTATATTCAACAGTTCCGTCAAATTTACCTTGAGTTGAATCATATTTTAATAAATGAGCCAAAGTTTTATTACTTGTTAAATCATTTATCCCAACAATTTCAAATTCAGGGTGTTCAAGAGCAATTTTGAATACATTTCTACCTATTCTACCAAAACCGTTAATACCTATCTTTACTGTCATAATTTTCTCCAAAAAAAATTCACAAAAAGAATATAATCATTTTATTGAGTAGTGTCAAGGTTTGTAAAAATTATTTTATTATTTTTCACAATAAGTTCAAGATTACTAAAAGAAATAAATAAATTTAACAAGTGGAGTAAATTATTTTAATCTTTTTTTAAATATGGATTAGGATTAATAGCTTTTACGCCCTTTCTAAGCTCAAAATGAAGCTGATACCTCTGTGCATTTCCACTATTACCAACTTTTGCAATCTCTTGCCCTTTTTTAACTTTTTGCCCCTTTTTAACAAGATTTTGAGAATTATGAGCATAAATTGAAATAATTTTATCAAGATGCTTAATAATTACAATATTCCCATAGCCAGGTTGATTTCCAGAATAAATAACAGTACCCCCCATTATCGCAATTACATTAGTATTGAGAGGAGCTGCAATATCCATTCCATCAGATTTAAATCTCCCATTTTTACTAAATTCAGTTATAACTAAACCATCAACGGGCCAAGGCATGGTATTTAAGTACTTTTTATTAAGAGATAAGTTTTTATTACTAGATTTTTGTTTATTTTTATATTTAGCTTTTCTATATTTTAACTTATTACTCTTCTCCATATTTATAGGCTCTTTTGAAACAATAGACTTAGTTATTACATTTTTTGCATTTGGTATAAAAATTTCATCATTTGGGTAAAGAATACTATTTGGATTCAAGTCGTTTATTTCAATAATATCTTCAAGTGAAACATTATATGCTTTTGAAATTCCCCAAAGAGATTCCCCTTCTTTTATTTTATGAAATACACCCCCAAGTTTTACAGAAGAAGTATTATTATTTTTTACTACTTTACTGTTATTTCCACAACTTACAACAAAAAACACTAATAATATTACTAAAATAAACCTATTAAACATTCTCAACATTTTGAACCTTAATTTTCTTCTTTTTATTATAAAAAATATAAATAAATACCAATATTACTGATAATAATACAACAGTAATAAGAGCCGTAGTAGAATATTTATGTATTAATTCTTTATTATTACCAACTAAATAGCCAATAAAAGCTAATATCGTTGTCCAAAGACCTGCCCCTAAACTTGTATAAAGTATAAACTTAGGCATAGATAATTTGGATAACCCCGCAGGAAATGAAATATATTGCCTTACCCCTGGAATTAATCTTCCAATAAATGTTGAAATTGCACCATGTTTTAAAAAGAAATTATTTAATTTATCAAATCTTTCTTCTGTTAATTTAAAATACTTTCCATATTTTAATAAAAATGGCTTTCCTAATAAGTATGCAATATAATAATTTAGCAAAGAACCAAGTATTGAACCTATAATCCCAAATAATATTACCAAAACCATATTCATTTCGCCTTTAAAAGCTAAATATCCAGCTGGAATAATCACAATTTCACTAGGAAAAGGGAAAAATGAGCTTTCTAAGAACATCATTATAGTGATGCCTATATACCCTAAAGAAGAGACTATTTCAACTATCCATTGTATTATGTCTGTAAACATTATTTGTCTTTATTAAAAAAATCTATGTAAGTGTAATTATCAGATAAGGGAGTAACTGAAATAATTCCTTTATTTATAATGTCAGCATCACTACCCTCTTCAATACCCATAGTACTTTCATAACCACCAATAGTATAGTATTGGTGGTTATTTTGTTTAACCAATAAAGAAACTTCTTCTTCCCACTTTCTTGTAGAAAGATGAGTAAAGGCGATCGCTTCTGTTATTTTAGCATTATCAGGAATATTAACATTAAAAAAATACTTGTCTAATGGATACATAGACAATTTTAACAATAAAGAGGCCGTAATATGAAACATTTTAGAAATATCAAGTTCGTTACCATATACTTTTGATATTGAAATAGATTTATATCCTTTCATATATGCTTCTCTTGCCGCTCCAATAGTTCCAGAGTAAATAATATCTTCTCCAAAATTTGGCCCATCATTTATTCCAGATATAACTAAATCAGGTTTTTCTTCTAAAAGAGCATTCAAAGCTATATAAACACAATCAACAGGTGTTCCATCTACAGCAAAAACATCTATTCCTTTTGGTTCTACAGAAATGGGTTTGTGTAGTGTAATACTATGTGATACAGCTGATTTGTTTTTTAATGGTGCAATAATTGTAACTTTATGACCCAAAAACTTTAAAGTCTCGGCAAGCCCAACAATATATGTTGAATCAAAACCATCATCATTAGTAAGAAGAATATTCAAAGAAACTCCTTAGAAAAGGTTAAAGGAGAAAATATACACCCGAAGGGATTCGAACCCCTAACCCACAAGTTCGTAGCCTGTTACTCTATCCAATTGAGCCACGGGTGCATACACAATGATAAATATCAAATTTTTATAATTAAGTCAAGTAAATTTCAGAAATCAATGCTGACCTTTTTCGTTAAAAAACATAAAAACAGTAATTATCTACATAAAAAAACCTAATTTCAAGATAAATTTTCTCACCTACTCTTGATTATGGGAATGTTTTTTGCTATATATTTAGTGTGTATTTTTTTTTAGAATAATTGGAGGATTTTATGATAAAGTTAACATTAGTATTTTTGTCTTTTATGCTAGCAGGTAGTTTATTTTCTGCTAATTCTGAAGTTGGAACCGATTCTCCAATGAAAGTTTTTGTTTCAAATGGCCATTATCAGGTTTTTTATGATGAAGACTCTAATGTTTACCCAAGAGGAACAAATAATGATAGTGATTCTGGCCCTGTATTATCACTTGATGGTGCGGTATATGGTTATAATGTTCAAGGCCCTAATACTGATCTTTCAAATAATGGTGGAGTTGATTGGACTCAAAGCTCTCAAGTATCAACTAATTCAACTATAATAGACACTTTGGATTTAGGTAATAATGTTTATATACAACAAAGAACGGTCTACGAAGAAGGAAAGTCTTATTTTTGGATTTATTATACCATTGCAAACCTCAGTACAACAACATTTAACGATGTAAAATTTATTTTAGCTTTAGATGCTTATACCAATAATGACGACAATGGTAATGGAGAGAACTCGGATACCATGAAAGTAATTGGTGATATAGAAACTAATGGGGGAAAAACAATCAGGCAATCTCTATCTGGTTATTTCATGAACAATAATTCTTCTATATCTGATATTAAATATTATGAAAACACTTTCGATAGAGTATGGGATAAAGTTAAAGACTTTAGTTTTGATGATACGATAAGAACAAATAATCATGATTCTGGTTTTGGTTTACAAGCCCAAAAATTAACAGCTTTAGCTCCAGGCGAAACATGGAAGTTTAAAGTATTATGGCAAATTATGCCCGATACAGTAACACAAGATTGCTTATTTCAAGATGCAGATAATGATGGTATAGTAAATGTAGAAGATAACTATGATTGTTTTAATCAAGTTGACACAGATGGAGACGGTAACAATGATAATGAAGATACAGATAGCGATAATGATGGTATCTTAGATACAACTGATAACTGCAGATTAGTTGCTAACCCTACTCAAGAAGATGCCGATAATGATGGTGTTGGTGACGCATGTGATAATTGTATAAATAAAATAAATCCAGAACAATTTGATGCAGATAACGATGGCTTAGGTGATATTTGCGAAGACTTAAATAATAATGATGATTTAACTGATGATGATACAGATAATGATGGTACTCCAAACTACCTAGACGATGACGATGACGATGATGGAGACCCAACAATAACAGATTGTTCCTATTTAGATAACAGTGTTTACCATGGGGCATCTGAAGTTTGTGATGCCAAAGATAATAATTGTGATTCTTTTATTGATGAAGGAAATACATGTAATAATTGCGAAACAAAAACTTACAATGGTCATACCTATTTGTTTTGTGATGAATTAAAAAATTGGAATGAAGCAAAAACAATATGTAATGGATATGGTTATACTCTTGTTTCAGTTGAAAACAACGAAGAAAACTCTTGGTTGGTTTCTATGTTACAAACCCTATTTAGTGAAAGAACTGCTTGGCTTGGGTATACCGATGAAGCACAAGAAGGAACTTGGCTTTGGAGTAATAATTCTATAGCTACTTTTGAAGATTGGCATATAGGAGAGCCAAACAACTCAGGAACTGAAAATTGTGCTCATATATGGGAAAATCAAGGTGGTGATTGGAATGATATAAGTTGCAATAATAATTATAGATATATTTGTGAATTAGGAACAGATTTTACAACTTGTCAAAGCGGTGATATGGATAATGATGGTTACTGTAATGATACCGACCCAGATATAGATGGAGATAATGTAAATAACAATGTAGATACTGACCCTAATAACCCTAATGTATGTAGTGATACCGATAATGATACATGCGATGATTGTTTAAATGGTATTTATGACCCTGCTAATGATGGCACAGATACCAATGGTGATGGAATTTGTGATGCTGGTGATGAGTGTACTCCTAACCCTTGCCAAAACGGTTCAACTTGTACAGATGGAGATAATTCTTATACTTGTGACTGTACAGGAACTGGTTATTCTGGTACGAATTGTGATACTGATATAGATGAATGCTCAGCAGGAACAGATAATTGTGATAACAATGCCTCCTGTACAAACACAGATGGTTCTTTTACTTGTGCATGTAATAGTGGCTACACAGGAGACGGAGTAACATGTACAGATGTTGATGAATGTGCAAACAATACTGATAACTGCGACAGTAATGCTACTTGT
>Ga0256842_1002255_pt1 | contig 14134 bp, 13 predicted proteins | sample 4559240metaG_FD_185973 | JGI IMG/M metagenome (GOLD analysis project Ga0256842, IMG submission 185973) | Hydrothermal vent microbial communities from Guaymas Basin, Mexico - 4559-240 | ecosystem: Environmental > Aquatic > Marine > Hydrothermal vents | place: Mexico: Guaymas Basin | collected...
TGCTGCAATATCATCAATCATTATACCAAATCCTCCAGAAAATCTCTCTTCTATTTGTCTTATTGGAGGTGGTTTAAAAACATCCAATATCCTAAATAAAATAAATCCTAAAAATACTGATAGAAAAGATGGTTTGGCAATAAAAGTCAGGGTGATAAATTGACCAGCCACTTCATCGATTACCACTGATTGTGGATCTTTTTCATTGAGTTTTTTTTCTGCATAATCTGCAGCATAAACTCCCACAATTGAAATAATAATTATAAGGGCTATTTTCAACCCAAGGCCAAATTTCAAAATAGGGTATAAAACTATACATGTTACTAGGGAAGCCCATGATCCTGGTGCAAAGTCAATTTTGCCTATCCCAAATAACTGGGCAATCAACATAAGTTTGTCTTTAAACATAATTTAAACCCCTATAGCTGAAATTCTTAATAGATGTTTTACCAATTCATTTATAGGAAGACCTATTACATTTGAATATGACCCCCTAATTTCTTTGATAAAAAAAGAGCCAATCCCTTGAATAGCATAGCTGCCTGCCTTGTCCAAAGGCTCTTTTGTCTCCACATATTTTTTAATAATATTTGTAGGAAACTTATCCACAAAAACCTCTGATTTTACTACAAATTTTTCTGAATGCACATTATCTGATGTATTGTCTATAATAAAACACCCAGTGTAAACCTCATGCCACTTACCTGATAGTTTTTTCAAGGTGGATATAGCATCCTCTTTATCCTTGGGTTTTCCTAAGATTGCACCATTTAACACCACTGCTGTATCCGCAGCAATAATAACGCCTCTTACCTTTGTTTTAAAAATGTTTTCTGCCTTGGCCTTGGCATTTTCTATCACTAAAACCTCAGGCCTGTCTGCTTCTGATTTTTCTTTTTCATTACTAACCATTACTTGAAAATATATACCAAGTTGTGCTAGAAGCATCTGTCTTCTAGGAGAACCAGACGCAAGTATTATATTTTTTAAAGTTTTAAAAGGTCCTTTTACTGCTTCCATGAAATTTGTATTAAATGTTAATTAGTTAATGATCAAGAAAAATATTAATAAACTTTACATTGCTCACTATTTTTAATAAAGTTTTAATTAAAGATATGCATGGTGAGTTTGAGATTTTTGTTGATTTAAAGGCTTACTAATCTGCTTTGGAGAAAATTAATGGCCAGAAAAAATATTCAAATAGTTTCCGTGCTTTTAATTGGGATTGTGGCAGGATTTTTAGGAGGCTATTTATTTAAACAAAGTTCTAAGTTAAAACAAGTAAATAATTCTCTTATAACTGCACAACAAAAAAGCTCTAATAATACAAAAAAAGAATTTTCAGTCGAGGAAAAAGGAAAAATTTTTAAAAAAGATCTATTTAAAGAACTTGCAAAAAAAAATGATCAAAATGTGGGTAAAGAGTTAGGGGAAAGAGAAAAAAAAGAGGTTTCAAAACAGGAAAGTTCTTTTAAGAGATGGATCAATGAATATGTAATAACTCCTTATTTTATAGATGATTTGGTCGAATTTATATTAAACAGCTATCAACCACCGAACACTCAAGACAATCCAACTAATCAACCAAAACTAAATGTTTCCTTAAGGGCGCTTAATGCAAGATACGGTCTAGAATTAATTGGATTTAAAGTTGAGGCTACATCTATTGAAAAGGCCAGAAAGAAGATCCTCAAAAAAATAATGGATCCTGACCTCCTTAAAGCTCAATACGAACACTTTATTGATATATTTATTAATGAACTAATAGATAGGGCCAAAGAGACGAACAAAGTTTTTACAGAACATGGAAAAGCTGTTAAGCATGAGCTAAATAAGGAACAGATTAAGGAACTTCTAATATTGTTATCTAAATATGTGCATGATTTGTCTGATGTTCTCTCTACCCTCTCAGCAGACAAGAACCTGCTCTCAAATTTAGAAAAATACCTTGACGAAGAAGCAAGGAGCATGCATTACAACTTCGTGCTAAACCAGATTTTAAATAATTACAATTTGGAAAAACAAAAATTGGCGCGAAAAAAAAGTAATAATGCAGACATAGAAAAAATTTTAGAGGAATTGGAAAAAAAGAAAAACAAGGCGCTAAAAGATTATGAAATGTCTATTAAAAGGCGTGAGAGACTGAGAACAGAAATTATAAACTTTATAGAAAAAAAGAATCCAGAACTTAGTTTTAATTCCTCTGAAATATTGTATATATGTGAATGGGTGCATCGTAGAATAAAAGAAGGTCACTCTTTAGACACAATAAAACAAATTGCTCTCATTTTAGACCTAGCAGGTGATAAGATGAGACAAAAAGCAGAGGAATTATCATTGTAGAAGATAACTATACTCTTTAGTGATACTCCTTGTTAAGGCCAAGATATTTTCTGCTTCCAGGTCAATGTTGTTTGAATCTAAGATAAAAATTTCCTGCCCCAAAAAACTACTAAGGACATCTTCTCCATAATAAAATGTCCATGCAATTGAAATAACTGACCTAAATAAAGGAGAATTATTAAATTCCTGCTTAGATTTAATAATAATTTTATAACACTTTCCCTTATCTTTGTTTAATCTAAATAGATTAGAGGCAATGAGCTTTTCTTCTAATTTCAGTCCCAATATCCTTCCCAATTTGTCTACATTTTTATAATCAACACAAATTGGAATTTTTTCATCATTTTTAACAACCTGTTGATTTTTATTTAAATGATTTGAAGTGGAATTATCTTGGGCAAAAGAGAGGTAATAGAACAAACTAATAAATATTATTGAGAAAAAAATTATTTTTTTCATATCCTTTTTATTTATAGCGGAGAGGGTGGGATTCGAACCCACGAGGCGATTTTCATCGCCCACCCGATTTCGAGTCGGGCCCGTTATGACCTGACTTCGGTACCTCTCCGTTTCTTTCAAAATTAAGTATTTTTGAATTTAATAAGACCTGCGCTTTAACCCTAAATTCCAACTAATTGCTAGGTTAAATTTTTACGTTTATTCCTAAAAAAATCTTTAAGTAAAATGCTACACCTATCAGCCAAAACCCCTTCCTTTATCCAGAACTTATGGTTAGTCCATGTAATTTCATTAAAAAAATCAATTTTTGAATACACAGCGCCTGCCTTTGGATCCCTTGTGCCAAATATAAGTCCTTTTATCCTGGCATAAATTAGGGCCCCCATACACATGATGCACGGCTCTAGTGTGCATATAAGCAAACAATTTGTCAATCGGTAGTTTGATAATTTCCTTCCTGCCTCTCTTATTGCCAAAATCTCTGCATGTGCTGTTGGATCGTTGGTAGCAATACTTTTATTATGGGCACGGGCAACTACCTCACCATCCTCAGTTATTACAACTGCCCCCACTGGAACTTCGTCTTTAAGATAAGCCTTTTTTGCCTCTGCTAAGGCCATCTCCATATAAAAAGCATAATTTAATAAAGGCACACTAGACATATTTTTACATTTTTCTCAAATAATCCACTCCATTTTTAAAGATTGAAATTCCGGTTACTTGATTAGATATTCCCAGTCTTGTCCATTTAGGATGATTTGTTGGATGATTATACGCCTCTGGATGTGGCATAAGTCCAAAAATTCTTCCTGTTGGGTCAGTTAGACCAGCAATACCCAGAGGTGACCCATTTGGATTATAAGGATATTTTTGTGTCACTGCCCCATTTTCATCAGTATATTGGATGGCAATTAGATTTTGCTCTTCTATTTTTCTTAAAATTTCTTTGTTTTTGGGCACTACTTTGCCTTCCCCATGTCTAACTGGCAAATACATAGATTCAAGGTCTTTTAGAAAAACGCACCTGGTTTTTGGATTTGTCTTTAAAAATACCCATCTATCTTCGAACCTAGCAGAATCATTATAGCTTAAACTCACCTGTCTTTCAAAATAGTTATCATCTACAGCAGGCAAAAGTCCAAGCTTTGTAAGCAATTGAAAGCCATTACATATGCCCAGTATAATACCGCCTTTGTCGTGGACCTTTTTTATTTGCTCAAGAATTGACCTACCAGATTTGGTCTTTGTATATCTAATTCTAATTGCAGCAGCTTGAGCAGCTCCCAGGTGGTCTCCATCTAAAAAACCACCTGGAAACACAAGAAAATTGTAATCCTCAATTTTTACTTTTTCCTGGACAATTTCTGCAAAATGAGAAATTTGAACATCATCTGCACCAGCTATCTTAGCTGCGTATGCACTCTCTCTCTCACAATTTGTTCCATAACCAGTTAATACCAAAACTTTAATTTTCTTTTTTGTCATCTTGTCTCACCTGGCCATTTTCTTTTTTAACAATATCCCACACCTCATCTATGTGTTCTACTGGAATTATCTCAATCTTTTTTGTGAGTTCTTTAGGAATTTCCTCTAAATCTTTAATATTTTGTTTTGGCAAAATTACCTTTTTTATGTCTGCTGCCACTGCAGCTAGAATCTTTTCCTTTATACCTCCAACTGGCAGGATCCTTCCCCTTAAAGTAATTTCACCAGTCATGGCAATTTCATTACTCAAGGGAATATTAGTAAGGGCAGATAAAAGGGCCATTACAAGGGTTATACCTGCTGATGGCCCATCCTTTGGAATGGCACCTGCTGGAACATGGATGTGAATGTCTTTTTTTTCTGCAAAGTCTTCAGCTAGATTCAGCTGAGATGCACGGGATCTTGCATAACTTACTGCAGCCTGGGCACTTTCCTTCATCACATCGCCTAGCTGACCTGTAAGTATTAGCTTTCCTTTACCTGGCATGGTCAACACTTCTATATGTAATATCTCTCCACCAGCTGGGGTCCACGCAAGTCCCAGTGCCACACCTGGTGGCAGTTCTTTTTCTCTCTCCTCTTCTAAAAATTTTGGTGCTCCAAGATATTTATGCACATTGGTTGGAAGAAGTAAAAACTTTTTCTTTTTTGACCCTTCTGCAATCTTTCTTGCCACCTTTCTACACACAGTGGCAATCTGTCTTTCTAGATTTCTGAGGCCAGCTTCCCTTGTATAGTTTTTTATGATCACCTTGAGTGCATCTTCATTGAAGGAAATAATATTCTCTTTTAAACCATGCTCTTTTAATTGTTTTGGAATCAAATACTCTTTTGCAATCCTTATTTTTTCTTGCTCTGTATATCCTGGTATCCTAATTACCTCCATCCTGTCTAGTAAGGCTGGGGGTATGGTATCCAGCATATTTGCGGTACAGATAAACATCACCTTGGATAGATCAAATGGGACATTTAAATAGTGATCAGTAAATGAATGATTTTGTTCTGGGTCTAATACTTCTAGTAAGGCTGAAGATGGATCACCCCTAAAATCCGTTCCTACTTTGTCTATTTCATCTAACATGAATACAGGATTTTTTGTTCCTGCCTCTTTTATGCCCTGTATTATCCTACCAGGCATAGCGCCAATATAGGTCCTTCTATGTCCTCTGATCTCTGCTTCATCTCTCATGCCACCTAAGGACATACGAACGAACTTTCTCTTTAAACTCCTGGCAATGGATTTTCCCAATGAAGTCTTACCCACTCCTGGAGGTCCCACAAAACACAAAATAGGACCTTTCATTTTGGGATTTAATTTTCTAACAGAAAGGTATTCTAAGATCCTTTCCTTTACCTGTTTTAGATCATAATGGTCTTCATCCAGGATCTTTTTTGCCTTCTTTATATCTAACTCATCTTTTGACACCTTTTTCCAGGGAAGTTCAATAAGCCAGTCCAAATAGGTTCGAATTACAGTAGCTTCTGAGGAGTCAGGATGCATATTTTCTAGTCTATTTAGCTGTTTTAGTGCCTCTTTTTTCACATTCTTTGGCATACCAGATTTTTCAATGGCCTTTCTGAGTTCTTCAAACTCCTCTTCTTCAGCCTCATCTTCACCAAGTTCTGATTTTATGGCCTTAAGTTGCTCCCTTAAGAAAAATTCCCTCTGGGCCTTGTCCATTCCTTCTTTGGCCATTGCCTGAATTTTGTTTTGCAGAACAGCAACTTCCACTTCCTTCATGAGTTGCTTGTTAACTAGCTCTAGCCTTTTAACAGGGTCCAGACATTCTAGGATGGATTGAGCAACATCTGTAGGCATCCTCAAATTTGAGGCTATCAAATCCGCCAATCTACCAGGATCATCAATACTGTTTAGTATAGCCATCATTTCAGTAGGATCCATGCCCCTTAAGGATATTATCTTCTCGCTCTGCTCCCTTGCTGTTCTCATTTGTGCTTCCACCTGGGCGCTATAATCTGTAACTGGCTGTTCCTGGATTAATTCAACTTCAACCATATGATATGGTTCTTCTTGGATAGGCTGTTTTATCTTTGCCCTGGTTAGACCTTGCACCAAGATCTTCAGTTTTCCATCGGGCATTTTTAACATTCTCATTATGATAGCAATGGTTCCCACCTGATAGACATCATCTATTTTTGGATCTTCTACCTTTTCATCCTTTTGCGTAGCAATAAAAATATATCTTTGATTTTCATTTATGGCAGATTCTATGGCTTTAATAGATCTTTCCCGACCTATAAAAAGGGGGATGATCATGTAGTTAAATACAACTATATCCCTCACAGCAAGTAGAGGAAGCTTTGTTGGGATCTCCAAGGTTGGTTGGGCATCAGATGGATTTTGAGGGTTTTGTGGATGGCTTCCTCCTCCTTGATCATTTAACTGGATAGGTCCCTGCATATTTCCGTCTTTCTCGCTCATTTATTTTTCTCCTCTTGAGTTTTCGTTATTAAGCTAACACCTTAATTGCTACTTGTTAATTTAACATTAATATAATGTCAATTTTTAAAAGGGCAATCAATTTGTTATGATTTTTCAATCTAGGCTAAAATTAGTTGTTATTATCGGATGTTTGCCATGGGTGTTGTAAACTTGGAAAAAGGACTAAATTATATTATTTTCTTTAAAACTAAAGTAGTTGTCTTTTGAGATAATTATATGGTCAAGTAAATTTACTTCAATTTCCTCAAGAAGCTTTCTAAATTTTTTTGTAATCTTCATATCCTCTTGGGAAGGAGAAGGATCTCCTCCTGGGTGGTTATGTATAAAAATTACCCCTACTGCCCTTTTTTTTAATATGATCTCAACGACCTCTCTAGGATAGATATTTAAATAGTTAACTGTGCCCTGTGCGATTTCTTCTAAAGAGATTATTTTGTTTTTCCCATTTAATAGTAAAAGGTAAAAGTGTTCTTTTTCTAACATGCCAAATTTATGTCGTAAATATAAAAAGACTTCCTTAGGACTTTTTATAGACTCTTTATTGATTAAATCTTGTTGTTCAATTCTAGTTATTAATTCCCTTATAACTTTAATAAATGTCAAAAGTCCTGTAGATATACCATTTATTTCTAATAGTTCATGATCTGGTGCAAAAATAACACCTTTTAAGTTTCCCAATTTATTTAAAAGATCCTTAGCAATTGTTTTAGTATCTTTTCTTGGAAGACCATAACTAAGTAATAATTCTAGCAGTTCATAGTCATAAAATAAGTTCGCTTCTTTTAAGAATTTTTGTTTTAAACGTCTTCTATGCCCAATATAATTAGACTTTTTCTTTTTTTCTTTCATAAATAGATCTATAAATTTTTAAAAATGTTCTGTATCGATGCTACTACATTCTCAAAAACTATAGCAGGATTAATATTTGATGTTTTTAATCTTAGTTCTGCTTCCAATACAATATTGTAAATTTCTATAATTTTTTTTGCTCCAAGCTTTTCGGCAATTTTAATTTTTTTTGTTTTTACCCAATTTGGCAAATAAACAGATTCGCCTTGAAATAGATTCCATAATATTTTAGCTTCTCTTTTAAATAATCCTAGTATAGGAAAAATTGATTCATATGAATTTATCTCTTTATTAAGAATTATATCCCACACTTTATCTTGTGGTGCCATTCCTTCTATAGAATTTATCAGATCAAATACATTATATTCAAAAGACGGCGATATTACATTTAAATCTTCTACAGTTATTACATCTTTATTTAATGTCTCTAACTTTTTAAGCTCATTTTTAATACTTGACAAATCTTTAGGTAAAACTTCCCTTAAGTGTGACATTACTTCATATGAAATCTTAATTTTATTTTTCTTTGACCATTTATTTATATACTCTGTCAAAAATTGTTCATCTACTCCAGGACAAAGAAACATCCATCCTTTTTTTTGTGCAAATCTAAAATATTTTTTATTTTTTAAAAATTCTATATTAGGAGGTTTGCCTTTGTTCCATTCAGCTTCTATACATATAAAGGGACATACATCTGGGTTAAATCTATTTAAAAATTTTGATAACTTATTCCAAAATTGCTCAGGTAATTTTTCTGCATATCTCAATATTATTGCCTGTTTTGTATTTATTAAAGATGACGATGTAAGGAATTTAAAAAAGATATCACTTTGATCTTCATCCCCCCATATTAACTTTTTTTCCCAGTTACCAGGAAAATTTTTAAGGAGATTATTAATAAAGTCAGAAATAATTTCAAAATCAGGGCATATACAAATAAAATATCCTGGTCTCATGACGAAATTAAGCTGATAAATTTGTATTAAAAATTATTTGAAAGCTGCATGGCGAGTTTAATAATTATATCTTTTATTACCTTTTCCCTCGCCCTTTTTATTTCAGAGGCAGAGGGATTTTTAGATAGAGGCTCACATTCTGATACATTCTTTGAATCCCACACAAGTCTTTCATCTCTATTATATAAATAACATCTCACACTCATACACAGGTCAGATTTCTCTGTTTCCTCATAGATGTTTTCCACGTCTGTCTCTAAAGAATAATTTACTATATCTATGATTAATTGTGCGTCAGCTGGCTCTTGATCTACAAATTTTATATTACTTGATCTTTTTGAAAATTCATCAATAAGTTGTGTCCTAAATTCTGTTGGGATTTGGGGATTAGTAGTGGGATTTTTTATTTTTGCTATATTGATAAGGGTAATGTTTTGAGGGATAGTAATCTGGGACGTGGATATTAAATGATATCCACATCCCAATATATTCAAAAAAAATATAAGAGTTAGAATTGTCTTTAAAACTCTTTTAAACCACAACATTGACCAATTTTCCAGGAATTACTATTATTTTTTTGATTTTTTTATCACCAATATGTCTTTTCACATTTTCATTTTCAATGGCCAATTTTTGTATTTCCTCCTTTGAGTAATCCGCTGGAACAGTTATTCTTGCCCTCAATTTTCCATTTACCTGAACCACAATTAGAACTTCATCTTTTACAAGTGCCTTTTCATCAATTGTTGGCCATGGACATTTTGCAAGGTGCGTGGTATATCCCATCTGCTCCCACAATTCTTCACATATATGGGGAGCCATTGGATAGAGGGTTGTTAACACAGTTGACCAGGCAGATGAAAGGACCTTTTTATCCCCATCTCCAGAGCCCAGTTTGTCCATTTTATCCTGGATTTCATTGACCAGTTCCATTATTGAGGCAATGGCTGTATTAAATTGATACTTTTCCTCTAAGTCATTGGTAATTTTTTTCAAAGTAGCGTGTTCTTTATATCGAAGTTCTTTTGCTTCTTTTGAAAGTTTATCTGTTATCTTGGCAGCTGGACCAATTGGAATGAGTCTTGGTTTAAGTTTCTTTGACAGGTTCCATAAGCGATGTAAGAACCTATGGGCACCTTCAATTCCAGAATCACTCCACTCAAGCTCTTTTTCAGGGGGTGCAGCAAATAAAATAAATAATCTGGTTGTATCTGCACCATATTTTTGCACCATATGGTCAGGATCTACTACATTGCCCTTGGATTTACTCATTTTTGCCCCATCTTTTAACACCATTCCCTGGGCAAGTAATCTTTGAAAGGGCTCATCAAAATCAAAATATCCAAGGTCTCTTAATGCCTTGACAAAGAACCTTGAATATAAAAGGTGCAATATTGCGTGTTCTATCCCACCAATATATTGATCACAGGGCATCCAATATTTTAATGCTTCTTTATTAAAAGGGGCACTATCTATTTTTGCATCTGTGTATCTGGCAAAGTACCAGCTAGATTCAACAAAGGTATCCATTGTATCTGTTTCTCTTTTAGCTGGCCCTCCACATTTTGGACAGGTAGTATTCACAAATTCATCTGAATCAGGAAGAGGTGATCTACCATCTGGATATGTCTTTATATCAAGGGGCAAAACAACAGGAAGGTCTTTTTCTGGGACCAGTTGGATCCCGCATTTGTCACAATATATCACTGGAATAGGTGTTCCCCAATATCTTTGCCTAGAGATATTCCAATCTCTAATCCTATAGTTCACACTTTTTCTTGCAATCCCCTTTGTCTCTAAATATTCAACAATCTTTTGTTTTGCCTCTTCATTAAAAAGTCCTGAAAAATCGCCAGAGTTTATTAAATATCCTTGTTCTGTATATGCAGCCTCAAGATCTTCTACCTTCAGCTCTTTATCTTTTGGTGTAATTACCACCCTTATTTTTTGATTATATTTTTTTGCAAATTCAAAGTCCCTTTGATCATGGGCAGGCACAGCCATAACTGCGCCTGTTCCGTATTCCATAAGGACAAAATTCGCAACAAAGATTGGCATTTTTTCGTTTGTAACAGGATTTATACAATATTTGCCTGTAAAGACACCTTCTTTTTCTAGGTCTTCAATATTTCTCTTTTTTGTGTCTATTTTTTTGGTCTTTTCAATAAACTTCAATACCTCATCTTTTTTGTCAGAGTCTTTAATAAGTTCTGGAATAAGTGGATGTTCAGGGGCAAGACTCATAAATGTTGCCCCAAACAGGGTATCTGGCCTAGTAGTAAAAACAGTTATTTTTTTATCTGACCCGTAAATTTGAAAATCTATCTCAGCACCCACACTTTTGCCTATCCAGTTCCTTTGCATGGTGATGACCCTATCTGGCCACCCCCCTTCCAGTTTTTCAAGGTCATTTAACAGCTCTTCTGCATAATCAGTTATCTTCAAAAACCATTGAGACAATTCCTTTTGTTCTACAACTGACGAACACCTCCAGCATAAACCATCTTCTACTTGTTCATTTGCAAGGACTGTATGACATGAAGGACACCAATTTACTGGTGCTTTTTTTCTGTAAACCAGCCCTTTTTTATAGAGCTGGATAAAAAATAGTTGTTCCCATTTATAATATTCAGGAAGGCAAGTAGCTAATTCACGGTCCCAATCAAGGGAATACCCAAGCCTTTTTAATTGAGACTTCATCTCTTCAATATTTGAAAAGGTCCACTTGGCAGGATGGATTCCGTGTTTCACAGCTGCATTTTCAGCTGGAAGACCAAAGGCATCCCATCCCATTGGATGAAGGACATTATATCCCCGCATCCACTTATATCTGGCAATACAGTCGCCAATTGTATATACCCTTACATGTCCCATGTGAATCTTTCCCGAAGGATAAGGAAACATCTCAAGCACATAATATTTTGGTTTATCTGATTTATGGGTCACATTAAAATATCTGTTTTTGTTCCAGATCTCCTGCCATTTTTTTTCTACCTCTTCAGGAACATATCTGTCCATAGCTGGTCTCCTCACGAGTTTGCAATTTATTTTCAAGGGTCTTTGCCACTGCATCTAAGATCCCATTAACAAACCTTTTTGAATTATCATCTCCAAATGTTTTGCTAAGTTCAACAGCTTCATTTATAGCAACCTTAGTTGGGACATCATCCCTATACATCATTTCAAATATTGCCAATCTAAGTATTGTGAGTTCAACTTTGGCGATTCTACTTAATTTCCAGTTTTTTGAATGAGCTTCAATTATTTTATCTAATTCAGAAATATGATCCAAGGTGCCTTTTACAAGTTCTTTGGCAAACTGAGTGGCTTTTTCATTTATTGTCTCTTTTTCATCTGCGCTAAAATGTTCTATCATTTTTAAGTAAATATTAACATCTTCTTGTTTAAAAAAATTAAAACTATATAAAATCTGAAAGGCTATTTTACGTCCAAGTCTCCTTGAGCCTTTTTTCCTTTTTTTAATATTCTCCATATTAGAGGGGTCCATGTGGGTTTATTGGGTTTATGGGTTTATTGAGTTTATGGGTTTATTGGGTTCATGGGTTTGTTGAGTTTATGGCTTTGTGGGTTTGTTGGGTTCAACGCTTAACCCTCTAACCCTTAACCCCTAATCCTCTCACCCTCAACCCTCTAGCCCTCTAACCCTTTTAATTGATTTATAACCTGGACAGTTTCTAAAGCGGCCTGAGCAGCCTCTGCACCTTTATTTCCCGCCTTACTTCCTGCACGCTCGATTGCCTGTTCCAATGTATCTGTTGTGAGCACTCCAAAGGTAACAGGAATATTTGATTCCAGTGCTACATGGGCAATACCTTTAGCCACTTCTGATGCCACGTAATCAAAATGAGGGGTTGCTCCCCGTATAACTGCTCCAAGACAAATTACTGCATCTACCTTGTTGGACATGGCTATCTTTTTTGCAACAACAGGAATTTCAAAGGCCCCAGGCACCTTTATCAAAATGATATCCTCTTCCAAAACTCCATGTCTTACTAAAAAATCAATTGCACCATTTACAAGCCTAGACACAATAAAATCATTAAATCTACTTGCAATTAAGGCAAACTTTAATCCTTTGCCTATTAATTTTCCTTCAATGGTTTTGATATTATTCATTTTGTAACCTCTTGAGAAATTTTATTTAAGGATTCTTCGTCTAACAGGTGGCCCATTTTTTCTTTTTTGGTTTTAAGATATTTTCTATTCTCTTCACATACTGGTCCAATTATAGGAACCCTTTCTACTACTTCAAGGCCGTGTCCTTCAAGTCCAACTATTTTTTTGGGGTTGTTGGTGAGCAGTCTCATCTTTGTAACACCCAAATCAACCAAAATTTGTGCCCCAATACCATAATCCCTTAGATCAGGCTTAAATCCAAGGATCAAGTTGGCTTCAACTGTATCTTTACCCATATCTTGAAGTTGATAAGCCTTTATTTTATTTCCAAGACCAATTCCTCTACCTTCTTGCCTCATATAAAGGAGCACTCCTTTTCCTTCCTGTTCTATCATTTGTAAGGCCTTATGTAATTGAGAGCCGCAATCGCAGCGGAGAGAACCAAAGACATCTCCAGTCAGACACTGGCTGTGAACCCTCACTAAAACAGGTTCTCCTTCTTTTATTTCACCTTTTACAAGGGCTAGATGGACATAATCGTCAATATCGCTTTCATAGGCTATGGCCTTAAATTCTCCAAATTTTGTGGGTAGTCTTGCCTCTGCAATCCTTCTCACCAAGGAATCAAATTTGGATCTATATCTAATTAGATCCTCAATTGTAGCTATTTTTAAATTGTGTTTTTTTGCAAATTCAATGAGATCAGGCATCCTGGCCATGTTGCCATCATCCCTCATAATCTCGCAAATAACAGCAGCAGGTTTTAGACCTGCCAGACGGCATAGATCAACACTCCCTTCAGTCTGTCCAGCCCGAACCAAGACTCCTCCCTTTCTTGCCCTTAGAGGAAATACATGGCCAGGGGTGGAAATATCTTCTGGAGTTACGTCGTCTTTTACAGCAGTCAAAATAGTTGTGGCCCTATCATAGGCAGATATACCTGTGGTCACACCCCTTGCAGCTTCAATTGAAACAGTGAATGCTGTTCCAAATCTTGATTCATTTCGTCTTGGCTGGAGATCCAGCTTTAATTTATCAACTAGCTCAGGGGCCATGGCCAGACAAATAAGACCCCGTCCATATTTGGCCATAAAATTGATTGCCTGGGGCGTTACTTTTTCTGCTGCAATAGTTAAATCACCTTCATTTTCTCTGTCTTCATCATCTACCAAAATTATCATCCTACCCTTTCTAATTTCATTTATGGCCTCTTCTGTTGAACACATTACTGACTGTGCGTCTTGATTTTTTATCATGGTTCTTATCCTTAAATTAAAAATTATTTTTGAGATTAAATTGTATATCCAGACCTTTTACAGACTTGATATAAAAAAGCAAATTAAAATCCATGTTCCCGCAAAAAATCAATAGTTAATCCTTTTTTTTCACTATTTTTTTTCCATGGAGAAACCATTTTTTCTATATATTTTCCCACTAT
>Ga0256842_1002256_pt1 | contig 14127 bp, 16 predicted proteins | sample 4559240metaG_FD_185973 | JGI IMG/M metagenome (GOLD analysis project Ga0256842, IMG submission 185973) | Hydrothermal vent microbial communities from Guaymas Basin, Mexico - 4559-240 | ecosystem: Environmental > Aquatic > Marine > Hydrothermal vents | place: Mexico: Guaymas Basin | collected...
CGTCTTTTAATATCACTTCGGAAGCATTTTTCATCTTTTCAACTTCCATACCGCATTGAGGATCCATAGTTACACCCAATTTTATCTCAACAGGCTTACCGTCTTTGCTGATATTGGTAGCAACCTCTCTCTTTTCGCAACCGACAAATAAAAATACAACAGCTACAATCAAAATCAAACTATTTTTCATAAATACTCCATTTTTTAAAAGTCAAAAAAGCTCATCACTCGCTTTACAACCACACCCCATTTTTTATATAGTAAACTATCGGATAAGCCGTAACGATTAGGACATATATTATATCAAAAAATATTGATACCATTTTAAATTTTTGACAATCTTTTTTCGTAGTTTGATATACAAATGCTCCGATAGCCGAAAATGTTCCTATAAACAAAGTGGTATATAAAACATAACCTATATAGTGATAATCTCCTTGAAGCATACAAAATGGACAGTGATGAGTTGGAAGTTCATATATATATGTGCCGAAAAATGCTATCAAAGAAACAATAGCCGTAAATATAAAAAATATATTGGATATAGTAAAAAATATCGTCCTCTTAAGCTTATAAGTCAACAATATCAATATGAAATTTGCATAAAATACAGAGATGATCAATGACTTCGGAAGAGACAAAAGAGCCGATACGGACGATTGGCTTGCGGCCGAAAAGACGGTACCGCAACAGCTAACTATCCTACTTGGATCTAAAGAAAAAAACTCCAAAACCTCAAGAGTTATCTCTCCCATCAAAAAAAGATAGATAACTATATAAAAAGCAAATTTTATCTTGGTGTAGGGCATCTTTTCATCTTCAAGATCCACTTTATTTAAAACAAGCCAAGAGCTAAAAAGATATAGATTTACTATCTTGGCTATCATAGCATAAAAACCGTAGCTTGTAGAGTTTACCACACCAACCGCACACATAGCACCGGGTATATACACCGATAATTTATCTTGAACGAATATAAAATATAAAAACATAGGAAGTTTGATATAGAGGATATATTTTATAATCGTCGCTATAAGATAACTCTGCTTCTCCATTTTGTACTGAATGGTTGAAGTACTGTTTATATCCCACTTAAAGACTATTTTTAAACTCAATACAAATGCTATCGTACCAAGAAAGGCAAATATCGCATCAAGTATAAGTATAACAAGAACTTCGGGAGTTATAAGATTCACTTCATAACACCCTTGATGATCTCTATCTCGCTACTAACAAAATCCAATCCGAAAAATATGGGATCGTGTGTAGCTATAAGTATAGTCTTTTTTTCACTATGCAACTCTTTTACAAACTCCAAAAAACTGCTTGAAAGTTTTGCATCAAGATTTGCCGTAGGCTCATCGGCCAATATAATTTTAGGATTGTTTACCAATGCTCTTGCTATGGCAACTCTTTGCTGCTCCCCGCCTGAAAGATTTTTAGCCAAATCGTCTTTTTTATGATATATACTAAATTTCTCCATAGATTGTTTAGCTTTTTGCTCAATCTCCTGTTTTGAAAGATTTGAGGGAATTAGAGGCAAAATAACATTCTCAAAAACACTTAAAGTGGGTATGAGGTTAAATTTTTGAAAGATAAAACCTATATTTTCTCTTCTATACAAAGAGGCAAAATTATCAGGCAATTTAGCTATCTTTTTACCGTCAACCTCCACATCCCCGCTTGTCGGTTTCAAAAGTGCGGCTATGATGGAAAGTATCGTACTTTTACCGCTACCGCTCGGACCTTTTAGTATAGCAAGCTCTCCATCTTTCACTTCAAAACTGATATCTTTTAAAGCTACGGTTTCATTTATCTTTCCTTGGTTAAATACCTTATTGACTTTTGTAACCTTTATCATCTTATCACCTCGTCAGCATCAAGAGTGGCAGCAAACCAAGAAGGCACTATCGTGGCCGCAATATACAAAGGAACCGTTGCAAAAAATATCAACATTATCGTTTGCAAATCCACCACAAACGGAAGTTTAAAAGCCGGTTTTAGTATAGAATAGCCGGTAAATACACTTCTTAATATAGGTGCATTTAAAATATAGACATAAAAGATAGAAAATGTTATAGAAAGCACAAAAGCCATTCCCGATAAAATACCGGCTTCATAAAATTTTTGCAAAAGTATATCTCCTATCCTCCAGCCGACTGCCTTTTGAACTCCTATCTCTCTCTTTTCATCACTACTAAGTCCGCTCGATTTATCATATATGATGATGAAAAATGTAAATAAAGCCACTATAAAAAGCGATAAAAATATACCACTTTTATAGTCGAAGATATTGTTGTATGAGATCTCAAGATCGTTTTTCGTTATCACTCTACAATCAGGATACATGATCGTTATCTTTGAGGCTATTTTGGAAACCTCTTTGGGATTTGGCACTCTTAAAGTTATATCCGTTACCTCATCATCCTTCATGCCAAAAATCTCTCTTGCATTTTCATTGCTTAAAAGTATGATATCGTTTGATTCCAATACTGTACTTCCTTTAAATGTTCCGGCTATCTTAATCTTTTTAAGATCTCCATTTGGCTTTATGAAGTTAAAATATTTATCATAATAGTTTTTCTCCAATATATCTTTAACACCTTTTCCGACTATCATCGTATCATTATTGTCAAAAATCACACTATCAAACTTATCTACAACTTTTTGGATGGATTTTTTATAATTTGGAGAAAATCTATCAACCCCCACCACTACAAAGTTTGCTCCCGCATTTTTAAAGTAGTAATATCCCCAAACTCTTGGGCTTACCTCGCTAACTCCGGGTATTTCGGATAGTTTATCCACTCTGTCTATATCGATATTTTGCTCCCTACCGGCTTCAAGCTTTTGGATAGTGATATCCGGCAATGCATCTACCGTTTGAGAAAGCTCGTACTTCATTGAGTTTGATATAAAAAATATCGAAGATAGTAAAAAGATCAAAATAAAAAAAATCACAAATATAAAAATATTTTTAGCCCCTCGTCTTTTAAGAGAGCTTAATGCATATTCGAATAAAAAAAGATTGAACAACTACTTCTCCTCTATAATATTTGGTGTATTGTTAAGATTGGTTGATGGTGCATAAGTAAAAGTTGTTACAAAATAACTAACGGATACCGGATTTTCATTGAAGATAGAAAATATATCGCTAATGCTTCTATGTCTTACATATTTAGCCTCCGTAGAGACAGCTAAGTCAGGAAGACCTATCTTTGAAACAAAAAGTCTTTTATCATTTACATCCACTCCTCGCGATGACAATACAATCATCTCTATCGCAAAAAAAGAGAGGATTACAATAAAAAAAACTATAAAATACTTTAAATTTTTATTCAACTCTCTCTCTTTTAATTTGATTTGCTATCAAGCGACCAAACAAGATCATCATTTAACTCGTCAAATCTCTTAATAAACTTTCCAAAATGATCTTTTTTAAAACTCTCTGCCTCTTTTAGAGTCTTAAACGGTATCAGCTCATTTCCCATCGGACCCAAAACATTGCTCCAAAATACATAGTAAGCTTTTGTAGCATCGATACCCTTTTGAGTATAGTAGTCCGTAACTATTATTTTAGTTATGCTTTTTCTAAATTTTTTGATGTCATAATCACCGTAATCATCAGGATTGAAATAGAATTTCATCATATCTTTTACACCGTCAAAACTAAAATGGTGGATTTTGCCATCTTTTTTATAAAATATTTGAGCCGCCCATCTGGGATATTTATAGACGAACATTCCGCAAACGGGACACTTTTCATCTTTGTGAACCACAACTTGTCCGAAAGCTTTTTTCTTGATCCTCTTAACATCCCAAAGATAGTATGCAACGGCATCAAGCTGTTTTTTGCCGAGTCTTTTGCAAAACTTTTTATCTTTTATATCCTTTTTTAACTGCTCTATATCTTTATAAACGGACAGGTCAATATCTTTTTTGCAAACCTTTTTATAGATATTTTTTCCCATAGGATAATAGATAACTCTTTTTTGCTTTTCGGTAACAGCACTTGAATATGAGATAAATAAAAAAGCAACCGTAAATATCGCGATAAAGATCTTCTTCATAAAATCCCCCATTTTTAAGATATGAAATAATACACCCAATCTGTTAAATATTTGTTAATTTTTTGTGTAAAATATAGATTTATGATAATTATAATCAATATCTATGATATTACTCCGCCGGACCAACCGTAAATCTAATTCACTTCGTTCATTACGATTTACTTCAAGGTACTCAAGTAGTTCGATGTTCGCCACTAAATCCTCAGATTTAGGGCTTACATATCTCACTACTCTCATAAAGACACACAAGCAAAGCAGTTTGCTTGTTAAACTTTCAGTTTGTCTTTATTCGCTCACACATGATACCTTCGCAGAAAAACCTAAAAAACGACAAGCAGTTGTCGTTTTTCTTAACGAATATTTTATTGTGTTTGACAAAGTCAAACTACTGTTCAATTTCATTGAACCAACCGTAAATCTACCTCGCTTCGCTCACTACGATTTACTTCAAGGTATCCCCTCGGTATCGTGTTCGTCACTAAATCCTCAGATTTAGGACTTACACATGATACCTTCGCAGAAAAACCTAAAAAACGACAAGCAGTTGTCGTTTTTCTTAACGGTTTTTCACATATCAAGATATTTTATCAAGCCTTTTGTTATCCTGTCAAATCTCAAAACTTTAGTTCCACCATATTTCATCTTAAACATTTTGGCGGTATTTTTATCCGCTAATGCTATAAGGTCATCACCTTTAGGACCGACTAATCTACTGCCGAAAATATAATATGCTTTTTTGGCATCAATTACTTTTCCTGTTATATAATCTTGAACATATATTTTTTTAATATCTTTATCAGTTTTTGCTCCATACTCTTCATAATACCAAGGTCTAAAATAGAAATCCATCATACTTTTTACAGAGCTAAAATAGGCTTTTTTACCGTTTTTAAGCTCTATCTCGCAAACCAAATTGCCGTACTTGTTTACATTCCATCTAAACATCGGATCTTTTGCATCTTTTGGAACTTTCAAATCTCCTGCCACAAGTGAACCGCCAACAAAAACTAAAACCATTAAAAAACTAAAAATTTTTCTCATAATACCCTCCTACTACTTACTATCATAATATATCTTTTTTCTTAAATGTTACATACCCGAATATCGCAAACAATATACCTATGATTATCGGATAGATAACTGCAAATGTAACAAACAAAGCATGTCCGAATGTATCAAGTATATAGTATGCAACAGGTCCTATGACAGTAAGCTCCGGATCAAATAGACTGATAGCACCTATCCTAAAAACCTCCATAGGATTTATCAGCGATATACCTATGATGACATTGTCCGAAACTCTATTTTGTAACATCAATCCGATAAGAGCCACATCTATAAAGGCAAGCAACACTATCCAAGTAAGAAATGAAGCTCCTATGGCTACATCATGAGATCTTACTACGGACGATATGAAAAATGCTATACCTAAAAAAGTAAAAGAGAGTCCGAAAAGAAGTGCCGAATATAACAGCAACATATTATACGGAATTGCTCCGCCCTTTAACATACCCCAAGCAACTCCTAAGAAAAGAGCTATGATAACGGGTAAAAAGACGGTTAAAAATCTTCCGAGCATCTTTCCCCAATAGTAATCTCTCAAAGAGATGGGAAATGAAAGCATATACTCCAATATATTGCTCTCTTTATCTCCTGCGATAGACTTCACTGTAGTCGTAAGGATAAAAATAGGCAATATAATAATAGTTACTTGCATATATATTAAAAGCACTCTGCTAAGTCCGCTAAATCCCATAACAACGGCATTTGTGATACCGGTTATAAAAAATAGTGCCATTAGTCCACCAAAAACCACACTATATATAAAAAACCATTTTGACTTGATCGACTCTTTTATATCAAGTTTTGCTACTAATAATAAATTTTTCACCCTTTCCCTTTACTTAATTCTTTTTCTTGTTGTTGTTTTTTTCTATTATACTCTTCGATTTTATAGATTATTTTTATAGCATCTTGTAATGTCAAAGCCTTTTTTCCTTTCGGAAATGTCTCTTTGGTAAATGCCGAAATTCCATAAGCCATAGGAGTTATACTGTCATCCGTGTACATTGCCGTTTTAGCATCTATCCATTTACCGGTTTTGGCATCCGTTATCCAAATAATAGCCTTATCCTTCCAAGGAATCTTCTCCTCGTCAAACCACAAAATCGTACATCCTATATCGTCAAATTTGTAATGTTTACCGGTTTTGGGATTGATAACCTGTACGGCATATTTTCTTTCGCTGATAGCCATATTGCATCTTTCGCAACTATCTCTATCCCAATGTAGCTCTTCCGGTTTTAGAGGATCTTTCTTTTCACACCCTTGAAAAGAAAGCACAAGCATACAAGTATAAAAAAAAGCAAGAAAATATGATCTATATCGCTTTATCATCAGTTATTTTCCCGATATCAAGATAGACAAGTCTATTTGTAAGCCCTTCGAGATCTTCAAGCCTATGTGTTATATAGACAACAGAACTTTTTTCATCCAAATTTTTCAAAAGATTATAAAAATTCTCTCTACCTTTCGGATCCAGATTTGCCGTAGGCTCATCAAATATAAAAAGTTCGCTTTTTCTCGCTAATGCTATGGCTATCAAAAACTTTTGTTTCATTCCGCCGGAGAGTTTAAAGAATGGCTTATTTATATTTTTATCGATATCAAGCTCCATATCTTTAGCCTCTTGTACGATACTCTCTCTTTCGATATCAGAAGTCGTACAGATGTAGCCTATCAGATCATTTAAACTTATCTTAATAGGTGGAGGAAGTTGAGGAATGAAACTTATCTTTTTTAGGATTTTAGTCCTCTCTTTTACAGGATCCATCCCGTCAACCTCTATCTTTCCGCTGTTTAATTTATAATAACCCAAGATAGCTCTGATAAGAGTAGTTTTACCTGCACCATTTGGTCCGAGCATCGCTATCTTATCGCCCTCGTTAATCGCAAGAGTTACATCATCAAGAACATTTACTTCGCCGAAATTTTTTATGGCATGCTCTATTTTTACGATCATACAAGATTCTTTAATCTAAATTGGAAATTATAAGCATCAGTATGGCAAACATCAAAGCATCTTCCACACATGATGCAATCACCGTCTATCACAAGCTGTTTAGTTACACCTTTCTCTTTTCTCTCTTTATCGTGTTTAGCTTTGGTAAATTCAAGCACATGATCTTCCGGGCAAACCTGCAAACATGCCCCGCAGTGATCACATTTGTCATTATCCCACTGTACTCTTGTAGCACTTACCCATCCTATAAGATTATATGTAGTTCCTACGGGACATATATATTTACACCAAGCTCTTCTTGAAACAAATATCTCAAAAAGAAGAAGCACTACTACCCAAACGATAGCAAGACTCCAGCCATACACTATAAATCTACTGAGTATTCCAATAGGATTTATGACTTCAAAAACAAGATATCCGTCAACCGCAGCAGCAACTAAAAAAACAACCCAAAAGAAGAACCTCACTCTATGGTCAAATTTTCTCTCTTTTATGATCTTTTTTCTAACAAGTATAAGATGTATATGTTCACCTATCTCACTCAAAAAACCATAAGGACAAACCCATCCGCAATATGCCTTACCTCCGACAAGAAGATAAAATACAAGCAAAGTTACGGTTCCTATGATAACATTGGTATGCACATGATGCTCTGCGGCAAATATCTCAAGACCGGTAAATAGATCTATAAGGTGAAAGCCAAGAAGCCTTGAACCGTTAAGAGTTCCTTCCAATACCTGCACATCAGCATTAAAAGAGAGAAAGAAAAATAGATTTATTACGATAATACTCAGCCATCTCCAAGCTCTCCAAGTAAGTCTTGTTTTGCCATCTTTATTTTTTTCAATCAAAGTTGAAAGCAAGGAAGCCCTTACAAGCTCCCTTCCACTATCATGATATCTATCCATAGATTTTACCTTCTATTAATTATTGTTATATTTGTCCCACTTTTCTTTGAAAGTAGATATCTCGGTTGACAATTTATTCAATTTGTCTTCATCCATCTTTTGCAACAATCCGTACATTACATAATTCTTTCTCTTGCCGGTTTTAAATTCATGGAGTTGCTCTAAGATATACTCTTTTGATTTACCCACAAGATTCGGACCGATTATACCTCTACCGTTAACACCATGACAAGATGAACAATTTTGCTTATAAAGCTTACTAACTTTAAATGCGGCAATATTACCGGCTTTATTTCTAAGAGAGGCAAGTTTTTTATCCAACTCTTTTTGTTTAGCTTTCAACTGCTCTTCCGCAGCTTGCTTATTCTCTTTAGCAGTAGTAACTTCATGAACAACCGTAGGTTTTTTAAGATGTACTTTTATCTCGGAAGCTTTTACAACTCTATGAATCTCGTCAAGTTTATGCACTGCTTTATCCAGAGTGTATAAATAGTACATTGCCCAAAGAGCAAGTAAAGTAGCAATCACCGCTATGATATGTCTAATCATTTTCCATTCCTTAATTTTAATAATTTTGTGTTAAAATCAGCTATCTCGTTTGCGATAGATTTTAACATAGCATCATCCATTTGAGATACTAATCCTTTCATGAGGACATTTTTCTTTTTTCCGGATTTAAAATCCATCAATTTGCCATATATAAAATCTCCACTTTTACCAAGTAATGAAGGTCCTATAATTCCATTGCCATAATCATCATGACAAGCTGAGCAATGGACTATAAAATCATGACTAAGCTTATTTATCATAAGATTTATCTTTATCCTCTCGTATGGTGATCTTATATGAAGATAGGCATCTATAGTCGTTCTTTGACTTACGGTATCTTCTTGATACTTATCTATAGATTTTGCCTCTTTTGATTTATCTTCTTCATTATAAGAGTAATAAAACTGACCGCCATTCTCTTTTGATTTTGCTTTTTTTTCAGTCTTTACGGCATCTTGAGTTATTTTGATAGCACCTGCTTGATTAACTGGCACTTCGCTTTTAGCACTTTCTTTACTCTTTTTGTCACCGCAACCTATAAAAAAGGCTACAATCACAAAAGAGATAAGTGCGATCTTTGTTTTATCCATTTTTTTCTCCCCCGTATATCTCTTTATATGTCGCTCGCGGAACAATCTTTAAAACTTCCGCAGGACAAAGCTCTACACAAGCTCCGCATCCCACACAAGCCTCTCTGATCTCGGGCAATTTACCCGTTTTGTGATCCACCATTCCAATAGCTAAAGAGGGATCCGGTGTAAAAGGACACATATCCGCACATATCGTACACTCTTTGCCCTCAAACTTTTCAAGTTTTTTAAGCACCTGTTTTTGAAGCATCACCTTTTCGACATCGTTAGGATTGTCTATAACCTTTTTCTCTTTTCTCTCTTCGGCAGTTAAAACTTTCGTATGATCATATATCCTATCAATTGCACTTCTTGGTACTTTTTCATTTTTTAGAGCCAAGCAAGCATTTTCATTTTTAACTATCGCCACTCCCATATGCACCTTGTCGATACTATCATTCTCATGATTTAATGCACCGGTAGGACAGGCAAGTATGCAAGGAAATGCTTTACATAGGTAACAACCTCTCTTTTCGGGGACGATATATGCCGTACCGAAACCTGCTTTACCCTCTATCCCTTCAAGCTCTATGCAGTCATACGGACAAACTTGCAAACACTGTCCGCACTTTATACAAAGCGAGAGATAGTTTTCCTCCGGCTCCGCTCCGGGCGGTCTAAGCCTTACCTCTTTGGGCTTAAAACTGGGAGCCAATGCTATCCCTCCGACTGCCACCATACCCAATACTCCAAGTCCGCCAGCTTTTTTTAAGAAATCTCTTCTTTTTTTCTCTTCAGGTGTCATAGTATTTTACTCTCTTCCATCATAGGGTGTTTGTCCTCCAATAATTTTACAGGCTCGGAAATTGGAGCCAACTTAGCTATAAAATTCAGTATGGATATCACAGGTGATCCATAAAAGAACTTTATATTTGGATTTAACATCCAAACCTTATCCGCATATTGATAACCAACATAAGGATTATCGCCGATACCATCCCCGTCTCTGTCAAAACCTTCATAATCATCCCAATAGTTTTGATCCCAAATATTTTCAGTAACTTTCATATTGGCTGAATCATTCACAACATTTTCAATATTGCCCTTTATAATATTTCTTTTAAAAATATTCGCAATACTCAAAGAGTGAAATTTTACTCCGATACTGTTATACAATATTTTATTGTCCTCTATATAATCATGGGTTTCCGGCTCAAACGGAGATCTATCCAAATAAAATCCTCTGGCACAGTATATAATAGTATTGTTTTTGATCGTAAAATTCGAACAATCTTTCAAACCTATACCAAGCCCCGTCGTTCCCAAAGAATTCTCTATCAAATTACCGGTAGCAATGCTATCCCTTGAATACATAAAATAGATACCTACACTATTATGTTTGTAAATATTATTTGTTACAAGATTTTTTCCTGCATACATAAAATGTAAAGAGTATCTACAATATTCTCCGATATTGTGATCTATATGGTTTCCATGAGAATACCATACGACAAAATCTCTCGATTTATATAAATGGTTATTTTCGATAAGGTTGTCATTGCTATACCACAGCCTTACTCCATCACCTCTCAATCCTAAAGAAAACTTTTTGGAAGTGATATAATTACCTATCACTTTTGAGTTGCTAACCATTTGCAAATCTATACCAAAAAGACAATCTTTTATATCATTATTTAAAATCTTGACATGTTTTATAATGGTATCATTTGAGCCATGAGCATTTTTTACCGAAATACCAGCATCAATCCTCTCATGCTCTTTTCCACTATGTCTAATTGTCAGATTTTTTAAAGTTACATTTGAAGATTTTATAGTTACAACAGTTCCTTTTCCATCTCCCTCTATGACAGCCTTTTTATTTATGCCATCAATTATGAGAGGTTTGTCGATAACGATATTTCCTTTATAGACACCGGCAGGCAATTCTAGTTTAGAACCCGGATTAGCCTTATCTATCGCATCTTGAAGGATATTATCGGCCCATAATGCAACCGACAACAAAAGAACCAATGCAACTATCTTTCTCAAAATTATGCCTCTTGTTTCTCAGCTTTTAGTTTTGATATCAAAGCAAGCAAAGATAGCAAACTTATCGCTATAAGCAACCAAAAGCCCCAAGTCGGATATGAATGGGTTGTAAACTGAGCAACTTTACCATCTCCAAAAACCGTAGGTGTAAAGGGTTTGATTTTAAATGCACCCCACTCATGCATATGGTGTCCGAACCAATAGAGCCAATATGCATAAAAACCGAGAAATATCACTGGAAGAGCTACAGGAATAAGCATCAAAAGATTTAGTATCTTGCTGTCATAAAGTATAAAATATATAAACAATAGTGCCAAAAATACTAAAGCATAAGGTGCTAACATTCTAACATACGGTGCTCCTCTTTTCATAGGATCCATTCCGATAAAGTGGTTTATAGTGTTCATCTCGTGAACATCTCCGCTAAATCCGTCAAAATGGTAATAGACCGGAATTCCCTCAGGAAAAGCCTCTTTAGGATAATTTGGAGCTTCAAGAGAAACATACCAAATAGGTGCAGTTACAACACTGATCTCGGCATCTCCTTGAATAAGTTTTTTCAAGTGTACCTGACCGGTCTTTTTTAGATCCTCTTTTACAAGATCCGGAGCATTTGGACTAAGATATCTTCCTTTTTGGTAAAAGTTCCATACTTTTTCCATCAAAGGCGATATTTTGCTTACTTGATCACTATCGACCAACCCTTTAACATTGTGAGTCAAAACTGCCGGTATCGTAAACCAATAAAGCAGTATTCCGAGTGCCAATAGGGCAAAAATTCTAGATTTTAGGAGTGATTTATCCATCCTATTTCCTTTTAAGTAGTTTAATAAATTTATTATATCGTATTTTATATCTTTATATATTGATATTCATCAAGTCGTATTTATGTCGTTTTAAAGTTGTACAAAGATTCACACTCTGCAACGATTGCAGAGTGTGAATATAGAAATATTAGAATAGATTTGCGTTTTTATCTATCCACTTAAAGTATTCGATCATATCTTTTACTTGTTGCTTAGACATACCTTGATTAGGCATTCTAAGGTTGAAGTAGTTGATCATAGATTTAACATATGGCTCATTGAATTTTTTAGCAGGATCAAGTATCCACTCGCTAACCCATTTCTCACCGTTAGGATGTCTTTGAAGAACACCTGTGATATCAGGACCGGAGCTAACTTTACCGACAACATGACAACCGCCACATCCGCCTTCGTCAAATGCGATCTTACCTCTCTTGGCAGCTTCACTCATAGGAGTAGCAAGCTTACTTACAAGCAAGTCTCTCGCTCTGATACCAACATCGGCAGTTTTAACCATATATTGCCAAATCATATTTTCAAAAAGAATTGCTCTTTCGATATCGCCTTTTTTCATAGCTTTATCGGACTCTTCTTTTTCTTTTTTGATTTTGCCATACTGATCAAGAGCATCTACAACAAGTTGCTTGACTACAGGATACTTCTCATAGTGATTCTCTTTCAAGAATTTAACAACACTTTGGATAACTTTATCCGTAGCATCATTGACAGCAACTGTTTTCTTATATTCAGCCATCAATTGAGCTTTGCTCATCTTAGCTCTTTTAATCTTCTTAGCACTTACATATTTCTTGTTAGGATCTTTAACAAGCAAATAACCCATCATCTCAAGGTGAAGTGCAGAACAGAACTCTGTACAATAGTAAGGGAATACACCCTCTCTGTCAGCTTTAAAAGTTAATGCGACAGTTTTACCAGGCTCAAGTGAAGCATGAACATTATAGTGGTCAACTGTAAATCCATGAGTCTCATCTTCAGCTCTTTCGAGGTTAGTTAGATAGAAAGTTACAGTATCACCCAAGTTTACATTTACATGCTCTGGGTTGATGTGAGATCTTACAAGAGTTCCGTAAACATATACATGCTTACCTTTTCTTACGATCTTCTCTTGACCAGCAAGAGTTTTACCTCTGTGAGGCTTATCAGTGAAAGGATTGTATCCCATTTTATATCTAACATAAGGTTTGATTTTACTTGCTCTTATAGCTACCGCTTGGTGAGGCTCACCCAAACCGATAGGTAGATCGTAAATCATTTGCATCTTTTTACCTCTGATGTCTATCAACTGATGGTTTTGTGGATGCAAAGGTCCGATTCTATCAAATCTATCGATTGATAATTTGTTAAGAGCTATAATATAATCGCCTTGAGGATCTTCAGATTTACCCTCCATTCCGCAAAGGTGACCGATATTGTAGTTAACATTTACTCTGTCAAGAACTTTACAAGTTTTATAACTCCATTTTACAACTTGGCTATCAACATATAGTGAAGTATATATTTCACCTGTTTTTTTCCAATGTTTACCCATTTGGTTATGCAATGGTCCAAGTCCCAACTCAGCTTGACAATGTAAAGCTTTTTTCATATCAAGGATCGGAATACCAAAAGGATCTTTTCCTGCAAACTCTTTATTTTTAAAGAGTTTCATCATTTTTTTGAAATCATAAACTGAAGCGTGAGTATCCAATTTACCACAAACAACTATATACTTTCCATCCGGAGTCACATCAACACCGTGAGGTGATTTTGGCTCTGGAACAAGGAAAAGACAGTTATTTTTAACAGCAACATCGATAGGTACAACTTTATGTCCGTTTATAACTTTTACATTTTTAGGATCTTTTGCAAGTTTTGCAAGTTTTTTCCAGTTATAAACTTGTAAAAAGTCGGTATCGTTTCTTGAACATCCCGCCTCAAACGGAGGAAGACCTTTTTCGATACCACCTGTGTACATCTCTGAGTTAAAGCTGTTTGTAAAGCCCCAACCGTAACTTACCTCTTTACCTGCATCAGATAAATCTTGCATATATGGAGGAAGTTCAATCGTAAAAGATTTTTTTACATTTATCTTTCCTGTTTCATTGTTAAATTTCCATACCGTAACACCACCTCTATAAGCATCAACATACTCGC
>Ga0256842_1002257_pt1 | contig 14124 bp, 12 predicted proteins | sample 4559240metaG_FD_185973 | JGI IMG/M metagenome (GOLD analysis project Ga0256842, IMG submission 185973) | Hydrothermal vent microbial communities from Guaymas Basin, Mexico - 4559-240 | ecosystem: Environmental > Aquatic > Marine > Hydrothermal vents | place: Mexico: Guaymas Basin | collected...
TTTTATCGGCGGGGATGATGTTCTTCTGGCGGCTCACAACGCCTCGTTTGATGTGGGGTTTATTAATGTGAGTTTGCTGGATGCGGGCAAAGAGCCTCTGCGCAATCCCGTGGTTGACACCCTCTCGCTGGCAAGAATTTTATATCCAGACCTTTTGAATCATCAACTTGAGACGGTTGCCGGGCTTTTTAAGTTTGACCTGAGACAGGCTCACCGTGCCACCGAGGATGCCCGGGCTTGCCTTGAGGTGGCAGTCGGTCTGTGGAAAACGCTTCTGGCACTGCCGGAGGAGGTGTTTGATAAAATTTACGCAATCCTTCAGCAGTCCAATATGCCGGGGATTTTAGACCTGTGGGAAGCCGCCGCCCAGGATAGAATCCTGTCCCGGTATGAGCCGCCCGAGATTGATGAAAAGTATCTTCTCCGCCTGTCCAACGAGTTCGGTGAGAAAGAGAAGGGCACGGTTGAGTTCTCCCCGGAGGTGGTTCTGGAATATTTCTCCGAGGACAGCCCTTTGCGGGCGGTTATGCCGGAGTATCGGTTTCGCCCCCAGCAGAGGCAGATGGCAGAACTTGTCCTCTCGGCGCTCATCAACGGCGAGGTGGCTCTCATTGAGGCTGGCACAGGCATCGGCAAATCCTTCGCCTATTTGATTCCTATGCTTTTCTGGGCAGTGTCCAACGGCGAAAGGGTTGTGGTCTCAACATTCACCAAGGCGCTGGAGGAACAACTTTTCTTTTCCGACCTTGAGGTTCTTCGGCGGGCGCTCCCCTTTGATTTCAAGGCTGTTCTGCTAAAAGGCAAGGGCAATTATATCTGCCTTCGCCGGGTGGAAAGATATCTAAAAAACCCGCAACTTCTGACCTACAACGAGAGGAAAGCGCTTTTGTATATTATTCCGTGGCTTGCGAGGACAAAGTCGGGGGATATATCGGAGAACACCGCGTTTTCCAACTCGGGCTCGCGCCATCTGTGGGAGAAAATCCGTGCGGAAAGCATCACCTGTATAGGCAGCAAGTGCCCGTTTTTCAAGCGGGGATGCTATGTCTATTCAATCCGCCGGAAGGTGAGGGATGCCCAGGTTGTGGTGGTTAACCATTCGCTTCTTCTGGCGGATGCCGCCGGGGGAGTTCTGGGCGATTATAACTATATAGTGCTTGATGAGGCGCACAATCTTGAGCGTGTTGCGGCGGACACCTACGGCGCCATTGTTGCACGGTGGCGCATAGTCTCGGCGCTGGATTCAATTTTCACCGATGTCCCACGACCATCGGGCACGCTGGCGTTTCTGTTCTCTTCCCTGCGGAACAGGGAAAAATACGGCGAACTCTATCAGCAGTGCATAAATGCCATTATGTCCGCAAGGTCTATGACCTTCACCTTCTTTATGGAGTTGACCGAGCAGATGGAGTTGGTATATCACTGGCGGGAGCAGAGGTATCCGGTCAGGAAGCGCTACGACCCGGACAACCCGGTTTTCCGGAAGATAAGCAAGTTCGGTGCCCAGTTGATTGAGCACCTAAAACAGGTAAAACTGACGCTGGAGCGGTTTGTTGAGTCGGTTGTCCCGGAGGATGAGGAATCGGAGCGGTTGACCGAGGAACTTCGTGGAGAGATAGAAAGAATTGATTCCATAATGGATGCGCTCATAACTTCGCTGAATCCCACGGAGTCGGATTTGGTGTATTGGATGGAGTCGCCGTCGCCGCAGGACGGCAACGAGAACGCCACCGCTTCGCTCAACTTCGCCTATCTGGACATCGGCAGGATTTTAGACAGCGTGATTTACAGAAAGGTTGCCACGGCGGTGCTTACATCGGCTACATTGAGTATCGCCGGGGATTTTTCCTATTATATCAAGGCGCTGGGATTGTATCGTCTTACGCCGAAGAGGCTGGTCACAGCGATTCTGGGCTCGCCGTATGATTACGACAGGCAGTTGAAGGTGTTTGTGGGAAGGTTTCTTCCGCCGCCGAGCCCACACAACGAGCGGGAGTTCACCGACGAGATTGTCCGGGTTATATGGGAGGTTTCCCGGAGATTTCGGGCTGGAGCGTTGGCGCTTTTTACGAGCCATCATATGCTCCAAAATGTGTTCTACGAACTTCATTCGCTGCTTGAGGAGGAGGGGATAACCCTTCTGGCGCAGCAGTTGTCGGGTTCGCAGGCGGCGGTAAGGCGGAGATTTATTGAGGAGGTGGAGTCGGTTCTTCTGGGCACGGAGAGTTTCTGGCAGGGGGTCAATGTTCCCGGGGAGAGCCTTGAGGTGCTTTTTATAGTGAAACTGCCCTTCGGCGTGCCCGATGAGCCATACTCGGAGGCGAAACAGGAGGAAATCCGTGCCTGCGGCGGCAATCCGTTCATTGAGTATGTGGTGCCCCAGAGCGTAATCCGGTTCCGGCAGGGCGTGGGAAGACTTATCCGCAGCGAAAGCGACAGGGGAGTGCTCATAATCCTTGACCCCCGCATTTCAACCAAGCGCTACGGGAAAATGTTTGTGGACTCGCTTCCCACCCGGGCGATTGATGTGTTCTCCATTGACGAACTTCTGATGAAAATGGAGGAGCATTTCGGCGACAAAAGGTGATTATTTCCCGCTGGGCATAACCATAGGCAGAGCCTTGAGGTCTTCGGGAATGACGATTATTGTGTTATTTGGGGAATTTACAAGGGATTTTAGCATTTCAATGCGATACCATCTTAAGTAATTTGGTGTAAGGCTTTGTGCGATAATGCGATTTGCCTCACGGATTCCCTCAGCCTCAATGATTTTGCGCTCCTTTTCCTTGCGCTCTTTCTCAAGGACGAACTCCATCTTCTGGGCTTCCTGGTCGGCTGTGATTTTAGCGTTGATTGCATCCTCAACCTCTTTGGGGAGTTGGACATTGCGCAGAAGGATTCTGTCAATCTCAATGCCTTTGCCCCTGGCGAGTTCAACAGCCCTTTCCTGAATTCGCTGGACGAACTCGTCCCTTTTGGTGGAGTAGATGTCCTCGGCGGAAAATTTCACGGCGATATCCCGGATGGAGGTTCTGAGCAGAGGGCGCACTACCTTGCTGACATAGTCAAGCCCGATTTTACGGTAAACCTCGGGAGCCTGCTCGGGGATGAGGCGGAACCAGGCGGTGATATCCAGTTTAACCTTGAGTCCCTCGGAGGTGAGGGCTTCTATGGCATCGTCGCCTTTGCGTTCACCCTCGGTTGGTGCGGCGGACATAGTGTATGCCTGCAGGCGTGTGTCCATTTTGACGATGTTATATAGCGGGTTGATGATGTGGAATCCCTCGTGCAGAACACCGGGTTTTACTTTGCCGAAGAGGACTTTGACGCCGACATATCCCGGCGGGATGATGGTGAAGGGATTCAGAAAGATAACGATAATAAGGGCGACGATGACAATTAAGATGGTTATACCGATTGTTTTGCGTCTCATAGGTTAACTCCTTGTTTGGTTTAGGGTTCTTATAGTGCATTGGTTAGATTAAGGTAGTAGTAATTTTCTAATTTTCTCCACAATTTCTCCATAATCCCTCGCTTTATAAAAAGCGCTTCCCATCACCAACATATTGGCACCCGCAGATAAGACAAGCGGGGCGGTTTCAAGATTAATTCCGCCATCAACGGCGATTATTCGGTTGTATCCAAGTTTGTGGTTTAGATTAGCGAACTGTTCTATTTTGGGTAAAACATCGGGAATAAATTTCTGCCCCGCAAAGCCGGGATTTACACTCATAATTAAAATTAGGTCAAAGTTTTCAAGAATTTCCTCATAATTTTGAATTTGAGTGGGAGGATTTATAGCAATTCCGGCAGAAGTTTTTATTTCTTTTTTAAATTTTTTCCATAAATTTATATCTGCCAGTATCTCTATGTGTGCGGTTATGATTTTCACTCCCATTTCCGAGAATATTTTACCATATTTAATCGGGTCAGTAATCATTAGATGGGCATCCATAGAAAGGGAGGTTTTGTTTATGATTGATTTAACGACCGGAGGACCGAAACTTATATTCGGTACGAAATGCCCATCCATAATGTCAAGGTGAATCATATCAGCGCCGGCGGACTCCGTTTTCTTTATTTCTTCCCCTAAGTTGGAGAAATCAGCCGCTAAAATTGAGGGAGCGATGAGTATTTTACCATTAGTAACCGGTTTCATCGTCCATTGTCTAACAATTCTTTTACTTTTTCAAGGAATTTACCGGAAAAAATGTTCTTAATTGCGTCAACATCTGAAACGCTAACTGCCTTTACAAGGGCATCAATAGCGTTTTCCTCGGAGTCTATGATTTTAGTTGATAAATTCGAGACCAATGCTCTCATACATTTTTGGAATGCTGGTTCAATAGAAGAATTTAGTTCATCAAATTGCATAGTATTATAGAAATCCGCAAGTGAAAATTTGCATTTTGGGCACACAAAATGTTTGAGTATATCGTCTTCAGAGGGGGAGTAATCACATAGAGAAAAATCCTTAATAATAGCAATTCTGACATTTTGTATATCGGGGACTGTGCAATATGGTTTTAGAATATCAATACACGAAAGTTCTTCCATTATAGTAATTTTGTGGATTAAATCATCTATTTGTGGCTGTAAGGAACGAATTTTGTTGTTATGTTCTTGATGTATTTGCAAATATTTCTTCGCATATTTCCGAGCAAACTCTTCAAATCGTGTTTCGAATTCGTCGGCACGGTGAGGCTGACTGAAAATAACCGTGGGGAATAGTGTTTTTAAGGAGTCCTGCAATAACTCTAATTCTGAATTTTCTGCACCAACCCTAACTGTTTGCAGGAATTTCGCCATATATTTAAATTTCTCAATACCTTGCACTATATAATCCCACCATCGCAGCATATCATACATATTTACCAGAAATTCGGGATCTTTAATCTCATCGGGGCTTTTAGATATAAATGACTCGTAAGAATCATATTTTTTTATCTCTGATGCAATATCTAATAAAGTAATCACCTTATTGGGAACATCTACATTGCTAATTTGGGCAAGATAGAACAATTTGTTTGCAATGTTATCTATATTCATATCGGCGATTTTTTTGAAAATGCTTTCCATACATCACTCCTTAATTTAGTTTACTATCCTGTATGTAGTATATGCCAGTTCTACTTCTGGGGTTGCATTAATCTCATTTAACAGAAGGTCAAATACCTTAGACTCCATACTGCGTCTCTGCCGCACATTGACGAGGAATCTTCCTATGAGATTTACCCCGCTGTCCGCAATTTTGATATACACTATGGGATCAAAATTTTTATAATGGATCAAAAATTTCTCCTGTGCTCTGCGAATAGCCTGTTCAACCTCGCGAGGTGAATTACCTACAACTTTCTTCAACACCTGATGATATATTTCTACTGCCTTTCTATAGTCGCTTTCAAAAGTTATTGTTATAGCAAGTTCCGTCCATATATAAGGGAAAGCCTGCGTATAATTGAAGGTTTCCTTAGTAAATACCCAATTATTGGGAATCTTTACTAATCTACCGGTGCTCTGTTCACCGTTAACCCAGTTGCCTATTTCAATCATACTTGTGGTGAGCATAGAAATATCTATAACATCCCCCTTAATCCCCCCAATTTCAATCCTGTCCCCCACCGAATAGAGTTTTGACCCGTTTATGTGAAGCCATCCCACGACTGAGGAAAGCGGATCCTTCAGAGCCAGCGCGATTCCGGCAGAAAGTAGCCCCAGCATCGTGGTGATCGACCCCAGCATTTCAGCCCATATCATCCCTATTACAAGCAAAGCAGATACCCCGACCAACAACGAAATCCTTTTGGTTGCTTTGTATCTTTGGACGGAATTGGGCACCGTTTTGGAAATGATCTTTCGGAAAAAGACCCCCAGAAGATAAAACGCCGCCAAAACAATTATTGAGGAAAAAATCTTGTTTGCGATTTCCGTCCCGAACGGCATCTTTCGCTCCTTCTCCTTGGTTGAAATTATTAACCTCCACAAAGGAGATGTCAATAATTACTTGCCTGGCGAAAACTTTATTTTTAATTTTTGCCGAGTTGAACTTACGCCTTGAGGTGATGCTATGAGGAAATTTTTCCCGTTACTTCTGATGACGCTTATGTTCTTACCGGCGACGGCGGTGGAGATATCCGCCCCGATAAAGTGGCACTCGGAGGGGTATCTTCTGCGCTTTGTCCCCCGCTCCGACCGGTATTTCCTTGAGGGAACAGTTGATAACTTAATAGATATGCTGAAAGTTGATTTTGGTGCCGAGCGTTCCCTTACCCTATTTTTACGAGCGACTATATGGACAGGGATGGGCTACCAGTGCGAGGATGTTATCTTTGACCCGAGGGATATGCATTACTCCTTGGTTCCCGGTCTCAGAGGCGAGATGGGGAAATACTCCCTCACATTCCAGTGGCTCCACGACTGTTTCCACGAGGTTGACCGGAAAACCGAGCCCACTATTATATGGAACGCCTTTGAGTTTCGTTTCTCCCCGCAACATTTTACCTCTGGAAATAAGATGGACAAATTTTACCAGTCGGATAAGGTTTTGACCTTTTTCCCGTTCTTTGATTGGGAGATATATTTTGCATTTTATCCTAAATTGCGTTCTGTGTCGTGGTTCCAATATATGCAACCATTTTCTACTCACACGGGCGCTGATATTAAAATAGGTTTAATTCAGCATAAATCTATTTTGCTCGGGATTGAGTATACCCCAACTTTATGGACAAAATATGGCGGAGGAGTGTGCCATCGGCAATTAGCACAGATAAATCTGGATTATGTAGGTGATTATGGCGTATTTTCCTTCTTTTGGGGATATAATTTCTATGAGGATCAACCAGTTCGCCCGAAACCACACAGAGCAATAATAGGGGTTAGGTGGGAAACGAGATGATCTCAGCTAATCAATTGAGAATTATAAAGTCTGTGTTATATGCCGTTCTGATCGTCCTCTGTGTAATCTATTTGTTTTCTGTAAGACGCCCTCATATACCTGAGTTCGCTCATTATTATATCGGTGCCAAATATCACCGCGAACTCGGGTATTTTGGTATCTATGATGCATATCTTAAAGCACTTATGGAAATACACAACAGCGATTCGCTGCTCACTTATATACGGGCAGTTAGAAATCTTGAAGATATAGGCTATATGTCGCCTGATAAATCCCTGAAAAGGTTTGCAAATCAGAGATGGAGACCCGAGCGCTGGCGGGAATTTGTCGCCGATGTAAGGTTTATTGATAAAAAACTTGCCGAAAATCCACAAAAATCTGTTCTTCAGCACTGGTCGACTATTATGGTTGACCACGGTTATAATCCACCACCGACATACACTGCGTATGTCCTGCCGTTGGCAAACTTAATTGGACTTAATGAGAGGAATTTAACGATACTATGTGCATTTGATATCATCTTCGTTGCCGCAATTTTTACACTTATATACCTCATAGCAGGTTTAGATGCTATGGTTTTATCCTTTGTTTTCTTCGTATCTGCACGGGATATGCTCTCATATACCACCTGGAGTCTTTTTCGTTTTGACTGGATGTTTGCCCTTGCTTTGGCTTTCTGGATGATGAAAAAAGAAAAATTCCTTATTTCTGGCATATTCTGGGCTATTTCTTCTTTATTAAGAATATTTCCTGCGTATATGATGTTTTTCGCAGTCATAATATGTCTTATAATTTACCGCAACAATTCTAAAAATCTAAGAAAATTGGGTAAATTTGTGTTGGGCTTGATAATAGGTGCCGTGGGTTTCGTGCTTTTGTCGGCAATACTTTTAACTCTCGAAGGTATAGACCCGTTGAAGGCATATATTCAGTTCTTCGCCAGAATTTCGGTTCATTCGGCAGAATCCCAACTTTTCAATGCCATAGGGCTAAAGAAATTGTTTGAACATTTCAATTTTAATCCAGGTCCGCTGGGGGAACTGCTGATTGGTTTGATTTTCGCCGTGTTTTTGGCTGTTTATTTGATAAATTTGCGAGCAAATCCCTACGAAATTGCAGTTATGTCAATTTTATTCATACCGCCTTTTTTCTATCTCAGCCACTATTATTATTTAATGCTGGTCTTTTTACCAACCCTCAAAAGGCGAATTATAAACCTATTTATGGGCGTTTTTATTGCAATCAATATATGGATTACATATAGCCTTCACGGCGCCAGCGGATATTATAGAATTGTTGACAAGGAATGCGTGGCATATTCTATAATATTACTGTTAATGCCAATATCTCTGTGGGGAATTCAATTTATTCACAACAAATATAGAAAAACTAATTCTGTTTAGGTTTTTTCCGCCGGGGATACCACTCGTATTCCTCAAGTATCCTGTCGGCGGTTTTGAAAAATCTTTCATATTCGCTGAAAATACAGCCGCAATATTGCTGGCGGTATAACTTATATTTCCGCGAGAGGTTTAATCCCTTGCTCCATCCCTTCCTGAAATCCCGATATAGAAATTTTACTCCGTATCGTTGTTCTAATTCTTCGCCTATGATTTTGATTTTTTCGTGAAGTTGATATTTTGAATACAGCAGAGTTGTTGAGAAAAACTCAATATTATGCTCAAGAGACGCCTGAACTGTTCTTTCTAATCTGTATCTATAACATTTAACGCACCTGTTTTTCCCACCGCTCTCACCCAAAATGTATTTCAAAAAATCTTTGATATTATATCTATCATCCTCAATTAACTCAAACTGCTCAATCTGAGCGAGCCGTCTGACCTCATACAGGCGCTTTTTATACTCAAGATATGGATGAATATTCGGATTATACCAGAAACCTACCACCTCAAATCCCTCATCCCGCAGCGCTTTTAACGGATACACCATACACGGGGCGCAACATATATGTATTAGAACCCTTTTGCCCATACCTGCAAATTAGAAAGTCCCTTCACTTTGAACCTGCGGCACTCTGCGCCGACGATTTCTCCCTGGGCTTTATCGGGGAAAGTTGCTTATACAAACTGTCCGCCAATTTTTCAATTTGCGCACCCCATCTGGTTCCGGCGTAGATGTGCTCAAATTTCCTCGCCAGCATATAGGCATAACCGGTCTTCCCCGTTGAGGCATAACCCCGCACCAGCAGAATATCCTCATACGGCGCATATGACGAGTCCATTGCGACAAGTTTCTCGCAGTATCGTTTGGCATCATCTAATTTCCCCTTTTGCGCAAGATACTCCAGCGACCAAAAGATATCCCCGACCATCGCCGTGTCCACAGAATCCCCTGCCGCAGAAAGATAGTTGAGAACCGCCGAAACGAACGCAGAAGTATCCCCCGCCGCAAAAATTGAGTCCTTTTTCTGGATATAAAAATTCACATCCCGCTCCGGTGTGCCCTCCTGCTTTCCCGACTTTTCGCCCTTTTTTTTCTCCCGGGAGACCTGCTCGGTTTTTGCTTTTGTGCGTGGAATCCTGCGCCTGCGGGACCTTTTTGCGCCCCAGCAAACACTTGCCCCGGCAACCAAAATCACCAGCATCACCGCCGCTATTTTCATCCATCCCCTCATCATCCCAAATCTAACCGTCAAAAATTTCCTTGCCAAACAAAAAATTTGTGCTTTCAATTCAAAATTATGAGGCGCTTGACCCCGATATTTTTCATCCTTGGGGGAGTGATGGCTCTGTTTCTGTCCGGATGCGATTACGGTCTTTCGCCGCTGAACACCCCTGTGATAACCGGGCAGGTGCACTTTATCGGCTCAATGCCCGAAAATGCCCAATACTGCTTTGTCGTGGTGGCTATTGACCGCCCGCCCAACGACGAACTTGACATCTCATACCTCGGAAATTACTACGAAATCCCCGACAGCGTTCTGCATTCAATCGCAGACACTACCATAAATTTTAGAATTGAGGTCGGCAGGGGCACATACAACTGGCTCTTTGTCGCCGTCATCGGAAATCCGGACTCTGTGGGGATATGGAATGTTGTGGGGGAGTATCGTGCCGAGGGCGACACCATCCCCACACCCATCACCGTTGACTGGGATGACAGCATCTGGGTTGAAATAACCGCCGATCTGCGAGATGCCCAAATACCATAAAAACTGGAGTGTCCGATGGCACCAAAAAGGAAAAAAACCACCAACGACCTCACACACGCCCAGAAGAAACTTGTGGGCTATATGTCGTTTTTTCTGGCGATACTGATTGCCCTTATCCTGCGGGCTACCGTCATTCAGGCGTTTACCATTCCATCAGGCTCTATGGAGGACACCCTTTTGATAGGCGATTTTCTCATAGGAGAAAAAATTACTTATCGTTTTCGTCCGCCCCACAGGGGAGAGGTAATTATATTTGAGCACCCCAAGGTCAAGGGCAGGGACCTGATAAAGCGCTGTGTCGCCCTTCCAGGCGATATTGTTGAGGTGCGGGACAAGGTCCTGTATGTCAACGGCAAACGGGTCCCGCTTCCGCCCAAGGGAAAACACATAGACCCAAGATTTATTGACCGCAGGGACAATTTCGGTCCGTATAAGGTGCCGCCAAACTGTGTCTTCGCAATGGGGGACAACCGGGACAACTCCGAGGATTCCCGCTTCTGGGGTCCGGTGCCCTTTGACAAAATCAAGGCAAGACCCGTCTTTGTCTATCTCTCTGTGGATTTCGGTTCTGAAGCCCGCACCATACAGAAATCTCTGGACATCTACAGGGTCCTTCTCAAAAAACTCCTTCATTTTCCCACCGCAATCCGCTGGAAACGAATCGGGCTGATTGTCCATTGATCGGCAATTTTTATTTAGAAATCCTGGCACAGGAAGTATATTATACATCAGCGCAACTTGAGGAGGACCTATGAGGAGCAAATTTCTGGTGCCTGTGCTTGTGGGCATAGTTTTTATTGCCTATGGTGAGGTGACCCTGTCCGCTGGTGGCGCAACCGCAAAGACCCGCATTGAATCGGTGACAATCCTTTCCGGGAGGGCGCTCGTTGAAAGGGTTGGCACCATAAAAATCCCTGCCGGTGAGTCAGTGGTCTCGGTGGAGTATCTGCCGCAGGGGATTGACCCAAATTCTGTCAGGGTCAGCGGGAAATCCGAGGGGAAAGTAATCTTAGGCGGAGTGGAGATTTTATATCAGCGCTGGGCTCCCGACACGATAAGGAAAATCAAGGACGCAATCCAGCGCATCAAGGACCAACTTGCCGAACTGAAGGTCGCCGAAGATGGTCTTAAAACCCGCCGGAAGTTTGTGGAATCTGTCGCCGGGCTGGGCGGCTCAAAACCCAATGGGGAGTATCTGGTGGTCACTCCCCAGAACCTGTCCGCCACGGCATCGTTTATAAAGCGAGAACTTAATGCCATCGCCAGCGACGGCACAGAAATTTCCCGCCGCCGCAGGGAACTTTCCCGCCAACTGGACAGTCTGAACGAGATTCTTGCCAATATGACCGGCGGTTCTGCCGGCAGGGGCTATCAAATCAAGGTTCCTGTTGAGGCGAAGGCGCCGGCGACTTTGGAGTTGAGGATAAAATATGCGGTTTCCAATGCCACCTGGCAACCCCGCTACGACGCCAGATACGATGAGTCCACCGGCAAAGTCAAACTTTCATATTGTGCAGTCATAACCCAGCGGACCTCCGAGGACTGGGAGAACGCCAAAATTGTCCTTTCCACCACTCAGGCACATATTGACACCCGACCGCCTGAACTTTTCCCCTGGTATCTGTCCCGGCAGGAGGAGATTCCCTCCTACGGCGGCAAACGACTTATGGCTCTTCCGACGATGGAGATGGAATTGGCTGAGGAAAAGGGCATTCCAAAACGGGCTGAATACGAGTCTGCCGCCCCTCAAATTGTCGGGGAGAATGTGGTTTTCAATGTGCCCGGCAGGAAAACTATCCCCTCGGATGGGCAGAGACATCAGGTTATGGTCGCCGAAATCACGCTTGACGCCAGCAAAAAGTTCGTAGCCGTGCCGAAGGTCAGCGAGAGAGTGTATCTGACAGCGCACTGCAAAAACACAACGGATTATCTCCTTCTGCCCGGTGAGGTGGCGGTGTTTCAGGGGAATGACTTTGTCGGCACCCAGCGGATAGATGCCCCTGTGGCTTTCGGCGAGGAATTTGACATCGCTATGGGGCCGGTCAAGACAATAAAGGTGGAGCGGAAACGCACAAAGCGATTCCGCGAAAACACAGGGATTATAGGGCAGAATGTGAAAATCTCCTTCGGATATGAGATAAAGGTGTCAAACAACTCCCGCTCTGAGGCGGATATTGAGGTCGTGGACCAGTTGCCGGTTTCCGAGGATGAGGACATCTCCGTGGAGAACATAAAGTTTGAGCCCGAGCCGTCCAAACGGGACAGAGATTTCCCCGGGCAACTTGTGTGGAAAGTCAAACTCAAACCCGGCGAGTCCCAAAAAATTCGGTTTGAGTTCAGCGTGAAATATCCCAAGGACCTCAAAATACAGGGATTGTGAGTCTGCGGGAAGGTTCAAAAAAAGTTTGCCAAGTCCACAGAACTTTTTATCTTAATTCACATTTTCAATTCAAACTTGGAGGGAGTAATGGTCCGTGATGATCTCTACTACACCAAGGAGCACGAGTGGGTTAAAGTTGAAGGGGATACCGCAATTGTCGGGATAACCGACTACGCCCAGAGCGAACTGGGAGATATTCTCTATGTTGAACTTCCGGATGTCGGGAAAACTGTATCCGCCGGCGATGTTCTCGCCACTGTTGAGGCTGTCAAGGCGGTGTCCGATGTCTATGCGCCTCTCAGCGGTGAGGTGATTGAGGTCAATGAGGCACTTTCCACCACACCCGAGGTCATCAACAAAGACCCCTACGGCGAGGGCTGGATGGTGAAAATCAAAATCTCCAACCCGGATGAGGTGAACCAGTTGCTTTCCCCGGCGGATTATCGGAATTTGATTGGGGAATAAAATTTTTTGAAACATTGCTGTCGGTTGCTTTGCCTTACAATCAAAAGCCCCGGAGGCGAAAATGTCTGATATACCATATCTCCCGCTCACCGATGCCGACAGGGAGAAAATTCTTCGGCGTCTGGGGATAGGCTCTGTCAAAGAACTTATTGACCGGGCTGTGCCGCCGGAGATTCAGTATAAGGGCAAACTCCCCATTCCCGATGGACTTTCATATCACGAGGTTGAGAAGGTGGTCGGGGAGTTGTCTGAGCAGAACTCTGCCGCCCGGATGAAAGTTTTTGCCGGTGGCGGCGCATATCAGATGTATGTTCCGGCGGTGGTGGACGAGATTTCCTCACGCCCGGAATTCTACACCGCATACACGCCCTATCAGCCCGAGGTGAGTCAGGGAACGCTGACGGCTATATTTGAATTTCAGTCAATGATTACCGCAATAACCGGGATGGAGATTGCCAACGCTTCTATGTATGATGGTGCCTCTGCCACTGCTGAGGCGGCGATTCTCTCCATCCATCGGACAAAGCGCAAAAAGATCTTGTATTCTCAGGGGCTCAATCCGCTTTACCTTGAGGTTCTGCGGACATATCTTCACGGCTTCGGCGCCGAACTTGTGCCGGTTCCGCTTGAGAAGGGCACAACCGAAGTCTCTGCGCTGGATAACCTGTTAGATGATTCTGTCGCCTGCTTTATCCTTCAGAATCCCAATTTCTTCGGCGTCGTTGAGGATGGTTTTGCATTTGCGGAGAAAATTCACAGTGTTGGGGCGCTGTTTGTGGTTGTGGTGGCAGACGCTATGAGTCTGGGGATACTGACCCCGCCGGGGGAATACGGCGCCGATGTCGTGGCAGGAGAGGCTCAGCAGTTCGGCAATTATCTCAACTTCGGCGGACCATATCTTGGATTTTTCGCCGCAAAGCGACAGTTTCTGCGTTCTATGCCGGGAAGAATTATCGGAATGACCGAGGATGTTGACGGCAGGCGTGGTTTTGTGATGGTTTTCCAGACGAGGGAGCAGCATATCCGCAGGGCACGGGCTACATCAAATATATGCACGAATCAGCAGTTGTGCGCCCTCAGGGCGACTGTATATCTGGCACTTCTGGGAGAGAGGGGATTCCGCCAAATTGCCCGGATTCTCCACGACCGGGCTCACTATATGGCGGAAAAACTGACCCAAATCCCCGGCGTTGAACTTATGTATGACGCCCC
>Ga0256842_1002258_pt1 | contig 14122 bp, 15 predicted proteins | sample 4559240metaG_FD_185973 | JGI IMG/M metagenome (GOLD analysis project Ga0256842, IMG submission 185973) | Hydrothermal vent microbial communities from Guaymas Basin, Mexico - 4559-240 | ecosystem: Environmental > Aquatic > Marine > Hydrothermal vents | place: Mexico: Guaymas Basin | collected...
CTTCCCCTCGAAAGATATATCTATTTCCCTTAAACCAATGAAATTCCTAACCCTAAGCCTAAGAGGCTTCATCTTCCTCCACCTTTTTATAGTAATATTTAAACCTCTCTAAAAGAGCTCCACTCCCTATTCCTCGCATCTTAAGATATTCCTTAAACATATACACGATATCTCCGCTCCTCTGGGAGATTGCCTTTTCCCTCTTGAGGCGCTCCTCCCGTCTTACGACGACTTTGACTACTCTCTCATCAAGAGAAAAGACCCTATTTCTATAGTAAGAAACCGGAAAGGAAGGACTATCCCCTGCAAGATTAACCACAACCCTTACGTAAGCTTCCTCATCACCGAGCTCTTTAAGAAGTGCTTCCACTTCATCAATTTCTAAAGCAGAAACGGTAAAGGTTTTTAATATCTTAGCTCCCACATCTATAGGCTCAACGTGAGGATTTTTTCCCTCCTTAAGCTCTACCCATAAGGCACCGACCTCGTTATTCTCCTCGCCAAAACCAACCCTTACCAAGCTACCAGAGTAATACGAGCAAGCGGAAGCCCCCGCTATCTTCCGCCGAGAGTGAATATGACCTAAAGCGACATAATCAAAAAGATCACTGCTAAAGAAATCTTTTGGCACAAAAAGCTCGGAAGCATATGTAAACTCGTTTTGGTAAGACACCCCTTCAACCGCAAGGTGTCCCACGAGAACGTTCCACTTATCATTTTTAGCGTACCTTTTCAAACCTGCCTTATACTCCACTAAAAGCTTTCTCGCCTTATCCTGAAGCTCCCCCATGGCGCAATTCCTCAAAAGTCTTCTCAGAGGGAAATACGGAAAGTAAAAAATCCTAATTCCATCAAAGGCCTCGAGAGGCTCGCCAAGAGAGGAAAGAATATATATTCCCACACGTGAGGAAAAAAGATGATAGGTAGCAAGACCCCTCCAATCGTGATTGCCGAGAACAACCAATACAGGCGCTATTCGTGAAAAATCTATCAGAAAGGACAAGATCTCTTTTGCATCCGATTCAGAAGGAGCAGTATAATGATTAAAGAGATCCCCCGCTATCAGGATATAGTCCGGCTTTCTTTTCTGCGCATAAGTATATAATCTCTCAAGTGCGCTTCTTATTTCCGGATTTCTATCCTTAGAGCGCGGAGAATCTTTCCACGATTTTAAACCCCAATGCCAGTCAGCTGTGTGAAGCAAACGTATCGTCTCTCGCATGTTTTTAACTTCCCCCTTGAAAAAATTATATCACACGGACCTAAGCTTAAAAGCCTCAAAAGGCAAGCTCGCATCCTCCACTATTCTTATCCTCCTACCACACGCCTTTTCCCACTCGAGACGGAGATCTTCAAGACGCCCTTTTATAGCAGGATTGACCACTATCTCTATCTCCTCAGAAGTATTAGAAGTCAAAAACTTTCTGAGCCTCCTTTTTATATCCATAAGAAGCGTCTCCTCATTAAGAACCCATCCTCTTCCCCCACAATATGGACATGTCATTCCAAGCTTCTCAACAAGGTCAGGACCCTCACGCTCTCTTGTAAGCTCAAGCAAGCCTAAGGGGCTAAAGGAGCATATCTCAACATCCCTTTTATCTCTTTTAAGCGCAGCAGAAAGCTCCTTTAAAACAAGCTCCCTACTTCGCTCGCTTTTCATATCTATAAAATCAATTATCACTATGCCACCTATGCCCCTTAGCCTAAGCTGACGGGCGATCTCTCGCGCAGCCTCAAGGTTAGTTCTCAAAGCGGTTTTCTCAAAGCTCCGACCTCCAACAAAGCTTGAGGTATTTACATCAACGACGGTAAGGGCTTCCGCTCTATCTATTACTATTTCCCCTCCACAGAGTAAGGGGACTCTTCTTGAAAGAAGCATATCAAGCTCTTTTTCAACACCGTAAGCTTCAAAAAGCGATACCCCAGGAATATCATGATACACGAACTCAACCAAGGAAGAAGCATCTTCCCACTTTTTAACCGTCTCCTTAGCCCTATTTAAGGCCTCAAGGTTATCCGAACATATATCCTTAACCTCCGGTGAGAACCAGTCTCTCAGAACCTTTTCAATCAAAGGAGGTTCAGAATAAAGCAAAGACGGCGCCGGAAGGGAATAAAATTTCTCCATTATCTCAGACCAAAGCGACAGCAATTCTGAAAGCTCGTCTAAAATCGCTTCTTCATCTTCTCCCCAAGCGGCAGTCCTGACCACCGCACCGAATCCCGCGGGAAGCGAATTCATCACTATTTTCCTCAGCCTCTTTCTCTCAGAAGGCTTGGTAATTCTCCTTGAAATACCCACTTTCCCCCAATCCGGCAATAGCAAGAGATAATGACCTGGAATGGTTATCCTCGTGGTTAACCTTGGACCCTTGAGATCCCTTCCCTCCCTCGACACCTGAACTATAATCTCATCACCGGCTTTAAGGCCTTTCCCACCCAGATCCTTAAGAGGAAGAAAACCGTTCTTTCCTGCTCCTATATCTATAAACGCAGCTCCCATCCCAGGAAGAACCCTCTCAACCCTTCCCTTATAAACGTTTCCAACTATGTCCTTAGCCCATGGCCTCTCAAGAAAGAACTCAACAAGATAACCATCTTCAAGCAAAGCTATCCGAGTTTCCTCATCAACGCTTATCAAAATACTTATCAAGACTCTCAACCTCCCCCAAAGGGGTTAAAAGCTCCCCATTCTCAAAACGCCACAGGCCAACGCGCCTTAAAAGTGAGATATCTTCCCAAGCAAGGCCAGCGGAAAACAAAACCTTAACCACGCTCGGGGAAGAAGGACCACAAGAAGCAAAGATTCTATAAGTTACTTCGTTAATCTTCAAAACCTCACGAACAAAGCCTTTAGCAACGGAAAAATCGATTTCCTTCTCCTTCAAAAGATAAAGATCGTAAATTGAAAAGTTAATAAACTTCATAAGGCCAGCGCGAGGAGCGAAATCACATTTTAAAATCCTAAGCTCTTCAGGAAGCTGATTATTAAGTCTCAAAGCAACTTCTCGCGGCTCAAGCTCATCATCAAGCTCAAGATCAAAATATTCTCTCTCTCCCTCTACACCTACGGGAAGAGGAGGCCCTAAGCTCACTTTCATACGGGGAGAAAAACCCTTGCTATAAGCGATTTTTAATCCAGCTCTTCTTAAAGCCCGCTTAAGCGAGTTAAGCCAATCTAAGTGAGATATAAACTTAAAAACCCCCTTTTTCCTATGCTCAAAGCGCAATCTCATTTCTAACTCCATAAGAAAAGCACACACCACATTTAGAACAAGCGTGCCATCTGCAGTCCGGAGTAGTCTCCCCCCTTAGAGCTTTCCGGTGCTCGGCTATTAAAAATTCCTTAGAGACACCTGAATCCATGTGATCCCACGGAAGCGAATCGTTATAAGATAGCTTTCTCGTAGCGTAAAATGCCGGATCTATCCCTTCCTCATCAAAGGCGCGAAGCCAAGCCAGCATATCAAGCTGATCGTTCCAGCCATCAAAACGCGCTCCAGCTTTCCACGCCCTTTCTATAGCGAAAGCTATTTTCATATCGCCTCGAGCTACCACCGCTTCAAGAAAACTTAAATCAACATCGTGATAATGAACTTCAACATCCTTTCTCCTGAGAGATGACTTTATAAACCTAAGCGTTTCACGGAGATACTCTCGGGGGAACTGCCCCTCCCACTGAAAGGGGGTATGAGCCTTAGGAACAAAAGACGCGATACTTATAGAAAGAGAGAATCTTCTATTAGCCCTCTTAGCTACCCTAAGAAGCTCCTTAACAAGTGAAACTATTCCCTTTATATCTTCCTCTGTTTCCGTTGGCAACCCAACCATAAAGTAAAGCTTTACCCTATTCCAACCCCTTCTTGCAACTTCCTCCACGGTTCTAAAGATATCATGCTCATCTATATTTTTGTTTATAACATTTCTCAGTCTTTGAGTGCCAGCTTCAGGAGCAAAAGTTAAAGTAGTTTTCCTACCTCTCATCACTTCCTCAACGAGCTCAATTGAAAAGGCATCCATCCTCAGTGAGGGAAGCGAAATAGATACCTTTAATCCTCTCTTTTCAAGAACGCTTCTTAAGCGAAATAGCGTTTCCTCTATAGCAGAGTAGTCGCATGACGCAAGTGATGTTAAAGAAACTTCTTCATAACCCGTGGATAAAACAAGACTCTCAACGAGTTCCAAAACCCTATCCGGGCTTCTTTCCCTGACAGGTCTATATATTATCCCTGCCTGGCAAAACCTACACCCCCTGGTGCATCCCCTAAAGATCTCAACAGAAACCCTGTCGTGAACTATCTCACTCCAAGGAACGAGCTCAACAGAAGGATAAAAGGAATCATCAAGACTCTTTACTATGCTTCTTTTAATCTTCTTATTGCTTCCATGAACGAGTGGAACCCAGAGCCAGGGGAAATTTTTCGAGGCTTCCAGGAGGAAATCCCTTCTTTTTCCGCCACCTCTTTTCCAATCACGATAAGCCTCAAGCAGTGCAGGAAAGGAATTTTCCCCATCACCGAGGATAAAGCAGTCAAAAAACGGAGAAAACACCTGAGCTATAAAGGCACCGGGTCCTCCTCCTATAACTATGGGATGGCGATCATCTCTATCCTCAGCCCTTAAGGGGAGACCGCTTAGGTCAAGAATGGTTAAGATATTAGTAGCATTCATCTCATACTGAATAGTTATAGCGAGGAAGTCAAAATCAATGACAGGCGTTGAACTTTCAAGAGATCTTAAAGGCTCTCCCCTTCTTCTCATTTCCTTTTCCGCATCAACCCAAGGAGTAAAAACCCTCTCGGCACAAGCCCAATCCAGGCTATTCAGCATCCAATAAATTATCTTATAACCCAGATAAGACATGCCTATTTCATAGGTATCAGGATAAGCTAAGCAAACTTTAATCTCGGCTTTCTCCCAATCCTTGGATGGAATATTCCACTCCCTTCCTATATACCTTGAAGGCCTTGAAACGAGGGGTAGCCAGCTCATGCCAAATCCTCTTTCGAAAATCTATGCCTATAAACGCTTACGGCAAGCCCCATACATATCATCATTGAAAGCGAGGAGCTACCTCCGTAGCTGAAAAAAGGAAGCGGCAAACCCTTTACCGGAGTTAATCCGAGAGTCATACCCACGTTTACGAAAACATGAATGAAGAATAAAAAGGCAACCCCTGCAGCTATATAAAAGCCCTCTCTGTCCTTGGAAAGAAGGGCTATCTGATAAAGCCTCCATATAACGAAAAGATATATCAAAAGCAGAAAAGACGTGCCCACAAAGCCAAACTCCTCTCCCCAAACACAAAAAATAAAATCGGTATGATGCTCCGGCAAAAAACGGAGTCTATGCTGAAGCCCTTTAAGAAAACCCACTCCGAGAACTCCACCAGATCCAAGAGATATCTTAGACTGAAGCAGATTATAGCCTGCTCCAAGGGGATCATAATTTGGATTAAGAAAGACAAGCAACCTTCTCTTCTGATAATCCTTCAGGAAACCCCATAAGATAGGAAAAGATCCCAGAGACAGTAATAGCGGCGTGAAAAAAAATCTCAAACGTGACGCCGAAAGAAAAAGATAGAAGAAAAAGAAAGAAAATATAACAGCAGATGTCCCAAGATCCGGTTCTTTTGCTATAAGCAAGGCTGGAAAAGCAGCGTAAAAAAGAAGCTCAACTACATCCCCCCATCTATCTATCGATCCGCGAGCGGAAAGAATCTTAGAAAACAAAACTATCATTATAGGTTTCATAAACTCCGAAGGCTGAAGAGAGAATCCGAACATTGAAAGCCACCTTCTCGCTCCCCCAGCGCCCTTGCCGATAAACAGAACGAGCGCGAGAAGAAGCAAACCTCCCAGATAGAGATAATTGCTACGCTCAACAATACGGTGATAATCATAAAAAGCAACGACAACGCATATAATGCCTCCCAGAACAATCCAAGCTATCTGCTTGTAGAAAAATATATCCTTTTCCCCAAAAGTCGCGCTATAGAGGTTCAGTAAACCAAGAAGGATCAAAAGCGAAATGGAGGAAACCAAAGCAATATCAAGCCCTTTAAGCCTCAAGAACCTATCTCCTCCACGCTCTTGAGATCGACTTACTAACAACAGGAACGCTTATGTACAAAAACGTTTCCCCATCTTTCCTCATAACCTTAACCTGGGCTCTTTCTTCATCATAGTTGACGTAATCCTTCAAAACCGAAAGAATTCTATCGGTCATCTCCATCATTTCACTCCTTGAAAGCTCGGTTCTATCATGTTTTAGTATTATTTCGAGTCTATCCTTAGCTACCTTGGATGATGGTACTTTCTTTTTGAAAAACCGAAAAACGAAAAGCAAGCTCACTCACCTACCCTGAATATCTGCTTTATCTTTCCCCAAAAACCAGTGCTTTTCTTGGGAGTCAGCTTCATAAGAGGAACGTCTTCCCCTTTAAGTCTCAAAACTATATTTCTGAAAGCCTGAGAAGCGAGGCTTTCCTCCTTCAAAATTATGGGTTCGCCACGATTAGTAGCTACTATAACCTCCTCATCCTCAGGAACAATTCCAAGAAGCGGGATAGCAAGTATATCAAGAACATCGTTAACGCTAAGCATATCCCCTTTCTCAACCATCTCAGGTTTTATCCTGTTAACTATAAGTTGGGGCATTCCCTTACCCATACTCTCAAGCAAGCCTATTATCCTGTCAGCGTCTCTAACCGCAGAAACTTCAGGAGTAGTTACCACTATAGCTTTATCAGCTCCCACCGCAGCGTTTCTGAAACCGGCTTCTATGCCAGCCGGACTATCTATAAGAACGTAATCAAATCGCTCTTTCAACTTAGCACATATATCTATCATTTGATCAGCACTAACAGCTTCTTTCGTTCTCGTTTGAGCTGCAGGTAACAAAAACAGGTTTTCCACTCTCTTATCCCTAACAAGAGCCTGCTCAAGTCTGCAATTTCCCTCCACAACATCAACGAGATGAAAGACGATTCGGTTTTCCAAGCCAAGCACAACATCGAGGTTTCTCAAGCCTATATCAGCATCAACCGTTACCACCTTCGCTCCTCTTAAAGCCAACCCCACCCCTAAGTTGGCAGTTACGGTTGTCTTACCCACCCCTCCCTTTCCAGAAGTTATAACGTAAACCTCTCCCATAGAATCCCCCTCCTCAGACTAATTGAAAGCTCAGTTTCCCTCCCGAAAGCATGATAAAAGCCGGCTTATCTTTGGGAAGCTCCGAAGGAAGGGAAACCACCTTTTTGCCTAAAACAAGTAGAGAAGGCAACAGCTTTAAAGCAATCACTATAATGTCATCCTCTTTCCTTTTCCCCACGTAAGCGCTTCCCCTAAGCGAGCCAAAAACAGCCAGGCTTCCTCCAGCGTGGACCTCCGCCCCAGGATTAACATCACCTATTATAAACACATCTCCATCATACTCAAGCGATGCACCAGAACGTAAGGTTCCCCTGTGAAAGAGAGGAGCGAGCTCAAAACTGTCCGGATAGATCTTGGGGAGAAAATCCCTCAAAATCGCTCTCGTTGAAAGATCGAAGGCTTCGATCCCCATTAATCTTAAAGATGGCTTACGAGCTAAAACTTCATCCATAAGTCTATATTCTTCTCTGGAAAGCCTCCTCCTCCCTAACTCAAGAAAGATTCTTCCCTCATCAAAAAACGAAGAGTTTAATTTTTTCTCAAGCTCCCTTATAACGTTCCCCCAAGGCGCGCTTTCATCAACTATTACCCTTATGCCCTCTTTACCTCCCTTAAACCTTACCGCCTCCATTTCCGTACCTCCTGAAATAGAAATCAAGTACCTTTTTCGCTATGGGAGCCGCAACCGCTCCCCCCGCGCCACCTTCCTCAACCATAACCACTATCACAATCGAGGGATTACCATACGGAGCAAACCCCATAAACCAAGCGTGTTCTCTTCCTCCAGGATTTTGAGCACTCCCCGTTTTCCCGGCAACCTTAACTTTCATCCCCGAAAGAACGCGAGCCGTTCCTTCCTTCACCGCAAGCCTCATTCCTCTTTTAACTTGATCTATTATACCTTTTGAGAAAGGAAGCTTCATAGAGACCACCGGCTCGAATTCCTTAACTACATTACCATCACTATCCCTCAAAGCACGAGCTATCCTGGGCTTAAAAATAGTCCCACCGTTTGCTATCGCAGACACCAAACATGCCATTTGAATAGGAGTAACAAGAAGATATCCCTGCCCTATAGATAGGTTAACCGTATCACCAGGGTACCATGCTTCCCCCAACCTTCTCCTTTTCCAGGCCGGAGTTGGGACAAATCCATCTGCCTCCGATACAAGATCTACGCCAGTTTTTTTACCAAAACCGCATGCCTCAGCATACCTCGACAGCCTCTTTATTCCAAGCTCCTTGCCAACAGTGTAAAAGTAAACATTGCACGAATGAGCTATCGCCTGATATATATTAACCCAGCCGTGCCCTCCTTCCTTCCAGCATTTAAAAACTCTATTCCCTATCTTGATAGACCCCGTGCAAAGTATCTTACGCCCAGGATTGGTTATACCTTCAGAAAGCGCCGCCATAGCGGTAACCACCTTAAAAAGAGAACCGGGCGGTAGCTCAGCTTGCGTTGCCCTATTAAGCATCGGATGGAGAGGATTACCTATTATGGCTTTCCACTCATAGGGATCTATACCCCAGACAAAGCGGTTAGGATCAAAAGAAGGCTTGGAAACCATCACTAAGACAGAGCCATCCCGAGGATCCATGAGTATAACGCATCCCCTGTTATCTCCGAGAGCATCGTAAGCTACCTTCTGAAGATGCCTGTCTATGTTTAAAATCAGATCATATCCTCTTCTCGGAGGAAGTCTATCAAGTACCGAAACCTTCCTCCCAAGCGCATCGATCTCGATCTCCTTATATCCATCCATTCCTCTCAGATATTCCTCGTAAACTTTCTCAAGCCCCATCTTCCCTATCTGATCTCCACCCCTGTATCCCATCTCTCCGTAGGACTTAAGCTCCTTCTCAGATATCTCAGCGGTATATCCCAAAACATGTGAGAAAAGACCTCCCCAAGGATAAAATCTTCTACTACCAGCCTCCACACTGAGAAAAGGGTGCGAGGACAACCAATCCCTTATGTCAACTATCTGAGGTAATGTTAAATTATCAACGAGTAGAACCGGCCAGTAGCGCGAACGAACCCTTCTCCTGTAGTTTCTCCATATCTCCTTATATGGAATTCCTATCTCCGCGGAAAGATCTTTCAAGAAACGCCTCAGGAGAAAATCATCTCCAAGAGAAGCTGGTATAATAGATAGACCAAATGAGGGCAGATTAATAGCTAAAGGAGCACCGCTTCTATCATAGATCAAACCTCGCGTGGCTTTAAGGCGAAGAAACCTTATTCTGTTGCCTTGAGCCACCAATTTGTAATGCTCCCCCATAACAACCTGAATATACCAGAGCCTGCCTATGAGAAGGAAAATTAAAGCGGTATAAATCATCGTTAAAATAAATAACCTTTTTGTTCTCATATCGTAACGCTTTTCCCTCTACCTATAACTATGGTTCCGATTCCAAAGAGAAGCATGTCTATAACTATCCTGCCAAGAAGTACGGGATAGCTCACGTCGTATTCCACATTAAGCAAGCTATAAAATGAGAACTTAAAGAGGTAAAACAGCATTAAAAACAGAAAAACCCCAATATACTTTAAACTGCGAGATCTAAATCGAGGAGAGCGATGAAAAAGATCAATCAGGTAAGCTGCAACCGTAAGATACACGGAACTTAAACCAACCACCGGTTCCCACCTTAAATCAAGCATCAAACCTGCTCCGAAAGAGAGGAAAACCGCGCTGATCCCACCACGAACGTAAGCAAAGAGAAAAACCACCACCAAAACCAGATCAGGCGTTAAAGTTCCCATAAAAACTGATAAAGCTCCTTCGACAGAAAGAGCTAAGAAAAGAAGTATAAGCCACCAAATCCTAACATCACCTTCTCTTCAAAATCCAGAGATTCCGAAGCTTACTAAAATCCTCAAGAGGCTTAACATATACCTCCATGAACTCTCCCTCTTTCTTAACCGAAATCACCTTACCGATACGCAATCCCCCAGGAATGGTATCTCCCATACCAGCTGTGATTACAAGATCCCCGATGGTGACATCTTCTTCCTCTGGAATATAAAGAAGCTTACAATATGCCCCACCCATCCCTTTAAGAACACCAAAGCTTCTTGACCTTTTAACCAAAGCTCCTATTATGGAATTGCCAGATGTAATTAACCTAACGCGCGCCATCTTCCTACTGACCTCGACAACTTCTCCAACCAACCCCTTAGACCCCAACACCGCCATACCCACAGCTATACCCGCTTCCTTACCCTTATCTACAACTATCTCGCTAAACCACCTATCTGGAAAACGAAATATAACCTCACACGGGATAAACCCTTTCCTTAAAACAAATTTGTTTCCTTCCTCCCTTTTAAGCAGAGAGAGCTCATGCCTTACCAGTGAAAGTTTCCTACGAAGCTCCGCGTTTTCTTTAACAAGGGACGAGTGAGAACGCAGGAACTCAACAGCACTTGAAACGGTCCTCAGTGGAAAAGATATTATTCCTTCAACAGGAATTAGAAATGACAGGAAATCCCTCCGGATACGCTCAATACCCCACCATCCTCTTAAGCTCAAGGAAGATATCAAAAAGGAAAGAAATATAAGTAAGCTGACCCAAAGCCAGCCTTTTCTAATCTCTCCTATCATTCCTCAGTTCTCTTAACGCTTAAAAGAACCCTCTTAAGAGCGTTCAGTTCCTCCAGTACCTTCCCCGCACCAAGCGCAACGCAATAAAGGGGATTTTCTGTAAGATAGGCAGGCACCCCTACACCCTTACTTATTAGCTTATCTAACCCTTTAAGCATGGACGTCCCTCCCGTCATTATGATCCCCCTATCTATGATGTCAGCAGAAAGCTCGGGAGGAGTTTGCTCAAGCACAGTCTTAACTGCCTCAACTATCTTTTCCGCAACAGGCTTTAACACCTCTCTTATCTCAGAGGAGCTTATCTCCTTAACCCTGGGAATTCCGCCCCTTATATCCCTGCCCTTGACATCCATAAATGTCTCCTCAAGCTCGTCATCAACATTGCCGATGGTCTTTTTGATACTCTCTGCCATTTGCTCTCCTATAACAAGTTCATGCTCCTTCATCATATAATTTATTATCACGCTGTCCATCTCATCTCCCGCCACCTTTATGGACTCCCTTACAACTATCCCTCCAAGAGATATAACTGCAACTTCCGTCCTGCCCCCTCCTATATCAAGCACCATATTGCCCCTCGGCTCATGGATCGGCAGGCCGGCACCTATAGCAGCTGCCAAAGGCTCCTCTATTAAATAAGCTTCCCTGGCTCCTGCCTGCAAAGCAGCATCAACAACAGCACGCCTCTCAACCTCAGTAACCCCTGCGGGAACGCATATAACCACGCGAGGTTTAAACATCCCCTTTCTTCCGTGAACTCTGCTCATGAAATACCTCAACATCATTTTCGTAACCTCGAAATCCGCTATAACTCCATCCCTCATAGGTTTGACCGCCTGAATATCCTGCGGAGTCTTCCCTATCATCTTTTTAGCTTCCTTTCCAACAGCTATTATCTCTTTAGAAGCCCTCTGAATAGCAACAACGGACGGCTCCGAAAGGACTATTCCTTCTCTCTTAACGTAAACGACCGTATTAGCTGTGCCCAGATCTATACCTATATCTTTGGAAAACAAGCCCGCTATAAAATCGAACACAACGGCTACCCCTCCTCTAAAACTCCTCTTCTCGAGAAGCTATAAAAACGATTCTTTCCAATTATAATGTGATCGTCCAAACGCATGCCCATTTCCGAAGCAAGTTTACTGATTTTCTCCGTTAGGATCCTATCCTCATCGCTGGGAGACGGATCCCCTGAAAGATGGTTATGAGAAACTATCATTCTCGGAGCATTAGCCTTCAAAGCAGCAGCGATTACCTCCCTAGGGTAAAAAGGTGCTTCCGTTAAAGTACCCTGACCTACTTTCCTCACCCCTATTAATCGACATTTCGCGTCAAGAAGCAAAACATAAACTTCCTCTCGCTCCTGAGAGAAAAAACCCTTCAGAACCTTATAAGCCTCAAAAGGACTGGAAATCCTTGTCTCTAATCCCAAATGGCTCCTCTGAACTCTCCTGAAAATCTCCCCCATAGCCCTTATCTGGCAAGCCTTAGCCAACCCGATTCCCTCGATGCTCTGAAGCTCTTCCAGAGTAGCGTTTAATACTCCACTTAGCCCTCCAAAGAAATCAAGCATTTTCTCCGCAAGCTCCAACACGCTTACCCCAGCCGCTCCAGTCCTTAATATTATCGCAAGGAGCTCTGCCTCCGAAAGCAAAGCTCCACCATAAAGCTTTAGTTTTTCGCGAGGCTTTTCCGCTTCTGGCCTAATCCTAAACGAGGAACGGGTTCTCATGCATCTCCTCACCTATGGAAGTTTCATCACCGTGCCCGGGACAAACGCGCGTTGAAAGGGGTAGCTTAAAAAGCTTATCCTTTATGGAGCTTATCAAAGCTCCCCATGATCCGCCAGGGAAATCTGTCCTGCCAACGGATCTACGAAACAGGGTATCTCCGGAGAAAAGAACGCCTTCTTTCTTCAGGTAGAAGCAAACGCTTCCGGCGGTATGCCCCGGAGTGTGTATCACCTCGAGCTCAAGAGAGCCGATCTTAACGCTATCTCCTTCGCGTAGATACCCATCAGCCTCGGGAGAAACCACCGGTTTACCCAACCATAGAGAAAGGTTCATCGCAGGAGAAGTAAGCATATGAGTATCATTCTCGTGTATGAGAATCTTAGCATGAGGGAAAAGCCTTTTCAGTACACCGTTTCCCGCTATGTGATCCGCATGCCCATGGGTATTGAGGATATAAAGAAGATCCGCTCCGCTCTCTTGGATAAATTCAACGATGGGAGAAGGGTCGCCCCCAGGATCGATAACCAGAGCTTTTCCCTCAGTATCATCCATTAAAAGATAAGCGTTAGATTCAAGCTCACCGAGAATCCACCTTCTAAGGATCATCCCTTCCTCGACCTCTTCCTATCTTCGCTGTCCAGAAGTATGGTAACGGGGCCATCGTTATGAATCTCCACGAGCATCATAGCGCCAAACTCTCCCGTTTCAACCTTTATTCCCCTCCCACTAAGCTTTTCTATAAAAGCTTTATACATCTTTTTCCCCTTTTCAGGAGGAGCCGCTCTGGTAAAGCTCGGCCTTCTGCCTCTCCTACAGTCAGCGTAAAGCGTAAATTGAGAAATCACGAGCGCCTCGCCGTTGACATCAAGCAGAGATAGGTTCATCTTCTCATTCTCATCGGGAAAAACCCTAAGATTAACGACCTTATCAACGAGATACTCCAAATCCTCATCTTCATCTTCCCGCCCTACGCCCAAGAGAATCACAAAACCTTTTCCTATACTGCCAAGCTCCCTGCCATTCACATAAACCGCTCCCTTTTTAACCCGCTGTATCAGTGCTCTCAATCCTCTTACCCCTCCCTATACACCCTAATGACGCCTCTTATATCCCTTATCTTCCCAAAAAGATTATAAAGGAAATGAAGACTTTTCACTCGCATAATCAGAGATATATCAACCATTCCGCTCGGCTGAACCTTAGCAATCATAGAATCCATATTAATACCTACGGATGCTATCTCTCTGGATATATCAGCCACCAAACCGGGCCTATCAAAGGCCTCGATCTTAACCTTAACCGGGAACGTCTCATCTCCGATTCCATCCCACCAAGCGTTTATAAACCTGTTTGGATCGAGACCCTTTATAGCTTTACACGTCTTTCTATGAATCGTTATCCCTCTTCCCTTGGTTATATAGCCTATTATCTCGTCTCCAGGGATCGGATTACAGCACTTCGCGAGATTAACCTGTATTCCCTCCACCCCATCAACCCTAACGTTCAGCGGAGAAGGCTTTTTTTTCTTCTCACTCTTTTCCTCTCTCTCCTCGCCAAAACTACGCACACCGAGAAGCTTCTGAAGAACGCTTCCTACCGAAAGCGCCCCCTCCCCCACTTT
>Ga0256842_1002259_pt1 | contig 14120 bp, 10 predicted proteins | sample 4559240metaG_FD_185973 | JGI IMG/M metagenome (GOLD analysis project Ga0256842, IMG submission 185973) | Hydrothermal vent microbial communities from Guaymas Basin, Mexico - 4559-240 | ecosystem: Environmental > Aquatic > Marine > Hydrothermal vents | place: Mexico: Guaymas Basin | collected...
ATTAATGTAACCAAAATCAAAAACTTGTGTTTAACACTTTTTAAACTTTTAGAAGTATTACTGTGTTTTTTAAATACTTTCGTAATCTAACATCGTAGCGCAAAAATATGACTAAATATACACCTAACTTATACCAAAGAATATTAATACTGTTTGTATTAATATTAATGAATGCCGTAAATACAAATTTATTCGCTCAAACTGAATCTACAAAAAAGCAAGAAGAATCACCAAAAAACACAGAGCATAAATGGACAATCACTCTTAATGGAGCATCTACATTGATGTGGAATGAGCTTACACAAGAGTACGGCGAGCCATTATCTAAATATTTTAGAGAAGGACAGCATGGCTGGGCTGGCGGCTTAATGGTTACTCGCAAATTTGGCAAATCATTTAATGCAAACCTACAATATATGGGAGGTTTTTTTCAAGGACATAAAGACACTTGGTCTAATGGAACTGCTGCAGATGTAGGGTTTCATACTAAATTTCATAATTTCAATTTAAACGTAGAATTTGATATTCTTAATTTCTTTAATAATAAAGAAAGAAGACTATTTGCGCCATTTATTATGGGAGGTGTAGGTTACGGATTCTCAAATTCCACAGCAAGCGTATATAGCACAGGCGCCGAAATTGCAAGTGCTAAAACATCTTATTTTGAAATCCCTTGGGGATTTGGATTACGATCAGATATTACTGATAATATTAGCCTTAGATTTGAATACAGCATTCACTCAGCATTTAATGATTTGGCAGATGGATATCAATCTCCTTCTTCTACTGAAAACGATATTTTTACTTTTACTACTATTGGTGTAAGCTATAAAATACATCAGAAAAAGAAGAAAAAGAGAATGGAATTAGAGATTGAAGAACCGCAAACTATGGAAGAAGATTCTGCAATTGCTGTTGTTGAAGTTGTGAAACCTGCCTTCAAGCTGTCTATTACTTCTAATACTCCAACTTATATGTATCCTAATGATACTACTGATATTGTAATCAAAATTAATAAGAACGACATTAAAGGAGAAGCTAAAATACAACAATCATTACCTGATGGTTTTATTGTTATTGCTAAAGAAAATGATGGTGCAGAGTTTAATTTCGAAAATCAGATATTAACATATAATTGGGATGAGCTACCTAGCAAAAATGATGTTTCTATTCATTATCAGCTAATATCTAATGCTGTGGAGGAGAAGCCTCAAAATATTTCTGGGGTATTATTCTATACTCAAGATAGTATTGACAAAATACAGCAATTTAATAAAACAATAAGCATAATTCAAGCTTCACCAGCTGTTGTTACAGACACTATGCCTAAAGAAACCGTAGTTGCTGCTGTAGCGGTAGTTGAAAAGCCTAAAGGTAAATTAAGATACCGAGTGCAAGTTTATGCGGTTTATGGAGGTACAACTTCAGCCAAGCTAATTAAGAAAAGACTTAAGCTGAAACATGAGGTTAAGCAAAGCTATGATGGTAAATATGCCAAATATACTTCTGGTGAATTTAACACATACAATGAGGCTAATGCTTATAAAAAAGAACTACGTGGCTCTACAGTACCGGGCGCATTTGTTGTAGGTTATTACGACGGTGAACGTGAGCATAATATCAAAGATGCTATTGCCTTAGAAAAAGGAACAACTGTTGCGGCAGTAGTTGCTCCAGTAGCAACTAAAGGAATTGAATACCGAATTCAGATTTTGGCAACAAAGAAAAACCTAAGTGATAAACAAGTAAGAAGTATTACTGGAACGGTCAAATCATTTAATAAAGTGCAACATAATTCGCTTTATAAATATGAGATAGGAAACTATAAATCATACTCTGAGGCCAAAGCTGCACTTAAGGAAGTTCGCAAGAATGTTTCTGATGCATATATTGTTAAATATAGAGATGGTGTAAGGAAATAATTGCACTTTCAATAAAATATAAAAGGCAATTACTAAGATTTAAATCTTAATAATTGCCTTTTTTTTGTTCAAAGCACCACTGCTTTTAACCTTCAATAATTCTACTTCTACCTTTAGTTCTTGGAACGGTAAGTGCATTTGGATTAAAGCTTGAAGGGAAATACTCTTTAGGAATTACCCTCATTAGTATTGGAATTGTTAGATATGCCATTGGCAATGCTAGCATTGATATGGTAGGTATTAGCTTCAAAATATCCAATAATTGTCTTCGTATTTTATCTTTTTCGTCAATACTTAAAGAGCGCTCATGCGAAAGTTTTAATAAAGCCAGCAACTCCTTATCCTCTTCTATTTCTTGTTTTATAAACGAGCCATACTTAATGGTGATTTTCTTCATACGCGAGGCAATACGCTTAGAAAGTGCCAAGTAGCTTTGCTTCTGTTGCAAATAATACACCTTATTCCAGTTATTAAGAACAAAAGTTTCAACCGCAAAACCACTACTTTCCAGATCAATACTATCGATATTTATTTGCTCTGCTAAGTCTATTAAGAACTCTTTTTCTAAAATAGTTAGGGTTTTATCTGCCCAAACGCTAAGAGCTGCTAAATCCAAAAGGTACCTTCTTAATAGCCAACTAGATTCTTTATATTTTAAAATAAATTCATTTTGGAAAGCATTATCATGCCACAACATAGCTGTTTTTTTCTCTTCCTTAGGAAGCATTGTTGATTCCACAAAATAATGATAATATATAATATTTTCTTTCTTGGTATCGGCATTAATACTAATAACTACCGATAGCATATGCAATATTTGCCTATGAAAATTTAGTTCAAATTCTATAAGTTCACTATCTATTATGCTTGTATTTTCAAGAAATTTAATAAAAGTTATTATATCTCCAAATAGCAAAATATTATGAAAGAACCCTTGCCAAAATGTGTTATTCCACTCAGCTTTAACCTTCACTCGCTTAGCAAATATACGTTCTAATGCTTGAAGTTCGGTTTTAGGTTTACGTTCAAAGAATGATTTTTTTACTAATTCAGGGTTTATTTTTTCATAGAATTGCTTTATTAAAATAGCTGCATCATTTAACTCTGACAAACTACCTTTAAGCTTATTTTTAAGAATATAAGCAGCAAGTAATCCTTCCAAAAGAATAACTTCAAGGCGCTCTTTTACAGGCCAATCCTCAGTATCAATTTCTAATTGTGAAGGTAAGTCTATGGGATGCCCATAGATTATGCCCGAAGGCTGAAGGTATTTATATAATAACTGCTCATAATCCAATTCTGAAGGCAAACTATTTGTGAAAACAAAAGATTGTCGTTCTTCAAAATATTTTTCTATCCAGTTAATTTCTGTTGGATCCATTAATAGGGAATAAATTTAATATGGCAACTAATTATTATCTCTTTTGGGAATTTTCTTGAATCGAAGTTTCATAACTCCAAAAATAGCTTCTTTAAATATAGAACCACTCATTTTGCTTTCGCCAAGAGTTCTATCAGTAAAAATTATTGGCACCTCTGTAACTTTATAGCCCATTTTTACTGAAGTATATTTCATTTCAATTTGGAAGGCGTAACCAATAAATTTGATTCTGTCTAAGCCAATATTACGAAGCACATCTGCCTTATAACACATAAAACCTGCAGTAGTATCCCTAATACTCATACCTGTAATAAAGCGCACATAAGCCGATGCATAATACGACATTAGCACACGTCCCATTGGCCAGTTTACAACATTAACTCCAGTAATATAACGTGAGCCAATAGCCACATCATTACCTTCGTTTGCTGTAGCATTATACAGTTTTTCTAAATCTTCAGGATTATGCGAAAAATCGGCATCCATTTCAAAAATATAATCGTAACCACGTTCCAAAGCCCATTTAAAACCATGAATATATGCTGTTCCCAATCCTAGCTTACCTTTACGTTCTTGTATATGCAGCTGCTTAGGAAATTCTTTCATCAATGATTTTATAATATCGGCTGTTCCATCAGGAGAATTATCCTCAACAACAAGCACATCAAATGACTTATTTAATGAAAACACCTTTCTGATAATGGCTTCAATATTCTCTTTCTCGTTATATGTTGGAATTATTACTACGCTATCGTTCACTATTTTATGTTTTATCAATGTTATTGCTCATTAATTACTGCAAATATACCTAAAGTAAATGCACATTCAATAATTAATTATTTACCTTCAGGATAATGCTTTTTATAAAATCTTAAGTATCCATCCAAATCTTTAGATTTATATAATTTACTATAATTACCTTCCGAAATAATGAAGTAATTACCACCATTCTTTTTCAATAAAGAATATAAAAGGCTATTTCTACGAGCTGTTTTGAAGTAGTCGAGGGCTTTCTTTTCATTAATGAAGTTGCTCACTCCTACCAATAATACATTTCTATTAATCGGTATTGCCGAAACAGTCAAGCTCTTTGTTCCAAAATATTTGCGATTATGATCAGATAACCTGTTTTTCAACTCACTAATTTTCACATTTCGCTTATCGGCAAGCACTAAAAACATATGAGTATCATCTGGCCCGTAATCAAAAATAGACTCTTCATCCTGCCCCATAAAACCGGCTCCAGTAGAAGATATTTGCTCTGTAGATTTACCTGCAATTTTCTCACCCGTTGATTTATCATTTCGCTTTGATTTAATCTTCAGTAAAGCTATCATTTCTTCAGCTTTAGGCTTTACTTCACTTTCGGGATATTGATTCACTACAACTTCCAAAGCGGCAATAAATGCAGCAGTATCAGCAGTATGCCCTACACATAGCGCATTAAGCATCTCAAATTTCGATAATTGCTCATTGCTTGTAGGATAATCAACTTTTGCCTTGGCACAGTTCTGCATTACTGTAGAATATTTACGTTCACTAAATAAGGCATAAGTACTTTTATAGTAAACCTTTACTTTATCCGCTTCATCTTGCAATTTTTTGAAATAATTAGGATCCGTAAGCATCTTTGCATATTCGCTATTAGGATAATCTTTCACTAGCTTATTCTTATAATATCGCGCATCACTATTATTACCATCTATATGATACATTCTATACATATTATAATATGCATGTGGTGTATTTTCACTATGAGGAAACCTTCGGAAAAGCTCATCATAAGTCTCTATTGCTTTGGGGTTATTAAGCAGTTTTTCTTTATAAATAGTTGCGGCGTTAAATAAGGCAATTTCTATCTTAGCATTTGAGGAATCCACCTCCACTTGAGTAAATGGTATATTTTGAGTATAATAATCTCTTGTTTTTCTATTTGTGGATTCTGGCGAACTTGGAGTTACCATACTTACTGTAGAATCACCATCTGCCATCATCTCATCGTCATCATCAGAGCCAAAATCCATACTTTGCTTATTGCTAATACGCCAATTATCAGCAAGTTTACGATTACCCCATTTTGCCATAAACGAAGACTTACCAGTGCTTACCGATGAACTATTATAGAAATACCACTTCGTTCCTCCTTTTTGAGTTACAGACTGCATATCACGAGGATCACCACGTTCATTCTCTGCCATAAACTGCAATTGTTCCTGTCGTTCACGCTCCTGCTGTTTCCTAAGATTTTCTGCTTCTACTTCCGCTTGTATCCATCCGTCTATAAGCTTATTCCTTTTTCTATCGCTCATATTTGCAAGAGCTTGCAAACTATCTTCCGTTTGTATTACTACCAAATTTGTAACTAATTCGGTTAATACATCTTTTCTATATTCCAGCTTACCATAATCAGGATAATCCTTTGGTAGAAACACCATTGTGCTATCATAATAAGCTTGTGAACTAAGGTATTTTTGTTCTTCAAAAAATATTTCGGCAAGTTTCATTGCGCTAAACGCCTTTTGCTTATCGTTGCTTACACTTTTCTGAACCGATAATTTAAGATAACCTATGGCTTCATTTTGATGCTTATTTTTTAAAGCTACCTCCGCCAGTACATAGTATATCTGATCTTGATATTCTACATTCTTTATATCTTTAAGCATTTTACGAAGCTGCTTCATTACCTCTTTGGAGTCCCCACCATCAAAGCTTTTGGCCATATTTATTCTGGCATTAAAATCCATTATGTAGGTAGGGCTTTTCTTTAAAACCATCAAATAATGTTGTGTAGCAGGCTTTAGCTTTTTCTGATCCTGCTCAAGCTGTGCCAAAATGAAGAATAATCTTGCTTTATCTTTATTCTTAGCTCGCTCTATTGCTTCTTTAATATATGGAATAGCTGCTGCGTAATTTTTAGATCTTACATATACATCAGCATATATGCGAGGTAGCATTCTGTACGATTCTTTGCTAATTTCACCACTATTAATTTTAGCTTTTACACCATCGAGTTGCGAAATTGCATTATCATAATTACCCAAAACACTTTCGTTAAAGGCAATCCACATAATAGCTTCTTGTTTTACTTTTTCTTTGGGATAACGAGAGATAATATACCCCAATACTTGCTTAGAGATACTATATTCATGACTATAGAACCTTGCTTGACCCATCATCAAGTAGCTATAATAAACCCACTTTACCTCTTCTTTCTTCCGAAAATACATACTATGCTTATGAATCACAAGCGATGCTTTCTCAATGCTTCGGTCAAGTTTAGAGCTTGCCGACATAATAGTTTCGGCAGTACCAACAGGATATACGTCTAACACCTCTGTATAGTCATCTATATGAGCTTTCTCTATATCGCCAATTGCTTCCTTAAGTGCCTGTTCACCATTAAAATAGGCATTATAATGCCCAGTAATATTATGAAACACTCTCCTATTCCATTTATTCTTTTTGGTAGAACATGAGCTTGCTACTATTAATAGTAAAATTACTAAAAGAGAAGATATATATAATTTATTAATTTTCAATCGCTTATGACTTATTCTGTTTTGTTAGTTATACTAACTCTAAAAACACAAAAATATTTTATTTTATTGTAGAAATTATGAAAACTTTTTAATATTTCAATAATATTTAATATACGCTAATATAATAATACAAAATACTTTTAATCAGCATCAATAATTCCCCTCTGATAATAGCTATTCTATATCATGTTATTATACTAACAGTATTGATTACCTTTGCCGTCTAATAATAATCGTTATGGAAAAATATTGCCCAATCATTTCAGAAACTGTTGACACAAAACTAATTAAAGTTAATGCGTCATTTGTACTAATAGTATTAATTCTATCAATTGCCACTCCTTTGACTTGGTTAATATATGTGGTTGCTTCTGATTTTGCCATAAGAGTATTTTTCGGAGTAAAGCGAAGCCCCGTATGTATGATTATTCGCAGCTCTATGAACGTAATGAATATTAAACAACATAAAGTAAATGCAGGACCAAAGAAACTCGCTTCAAAATTCGGATTAGCGTTCTCTATTATTATTATTGCTTTACAATTATTAGAATTCCAAATGGCTGTCATAGCTTTCACCGCAATATTTATTACACTAACATCGCTAGAGGTATTCTTTAGCTATTGCCTAGTTTGCGCTATTTATCCTTATTTGAATAAGATTGGTATAAAATAATTATTAATGATTAATTGTTAATGATTAATGCCTGCCAACGAGTCAAATTAATGATTAATTAGTTCCTAAGTTCAATTAGCAAATGCAATTTTCAAGAGTTTAAATTAAGAGTAATTATTTTTCAGTACTTTTGTAAGTAGTCGAACCTAATTCACAAAATCATGATTAATAAACTCACAATCTTAACTTTCGCTATTATAATTATTACAAGCATAGCATGCAATAAAGAAACTGATAAAGAAGAGCCTATAATCACCCCGAATCCCATTGAAGAATATATTATCTCCATCAGTAAGAATGGCTCTGTTGAAACAATGTTTATACTCAACGAAGATCATAAATTAAAACAAATAGAGTTTTTTCATAATGGCGGGTATGCTGCCACTATTAAATATCACTATACCAATGACAAAAAGCTAGACTATTCGTACAATTCAACCACGGATAATGATACTACCAGATACGAATATCAGAACGATAAAATATATAAAATAAGCGGTGGTGGAGCACTATACACTGTATCATACACAACTGATGGTAAGCCCAAAATAATACAGATAAGTGCTGGAGCATGTGGCTGCGAACACAAATTTGACTATGCTGATGGCAATGTAGAAAATATTTATTACACAATCCCTCCAGGGTATTTTGCTGACACAATGCTTTACGATAATTATAAAAATCCTTTTGCTGATTTATGGCCATATGGTATTTCTGATCCTAAATTTATGTCAACAAATAATATCACACATCATAAAACCATAAAGGTGGAAGATACAAATTATGGAACAGGACAACCACCATCATATAATGAGGAAGTTACAGAAATACAATACTCTTATTCATATAATAGTGATAGCTTACCAATTGAGATATACGAGTATAACCTCACAACTATGGATACAAACCATTATCAAATAGATTATTTGGTGAATTTGATTAATTAGTAGAAGGTGGGTCATGTTAGGATGTGGTAATCCAATAATTTACTAATTTAACACTTTACTAATTTACCTACACTCAATTTTCACATTTGAAAAATTCTAAAATACACTATATCAAATAACTCACAATGCATTTTCGATACAATTACAGATAATTATTTGATTTTTCGAAAAATATTTGTATTTTTGCTTTATTATCGATAAAAAGAATAATTACAAATCTTAAAATAAAAAAACACCTTTATTGATATTTAATAAGAAAATAATATCACTCCGATAGAATAGAATAGAATAATAACTTATATCCTATGAAAAAAAGAACACTTTTTTTGGCTTTTTATATTCTACTATCTTTCACACAAAACCTTGTGGCACAAGATTATTTATTAACAACATCAAGCACAGGATCTGGCACAACCACTAATAATTCAAAAGCTTGGACCGATTTAACATCTATTACTATTGATGTTACTGATATGTCATATCTATTAATTACTGCTGGATTAAATATGCGACCCGATGGGTCTAGTTTACTAGGTAGAGAAGCTAATTATAACATATACCGCAGTGATAATACTTCTGATAAAAGTGGCGTTATTAAACGACAAATGGTTAAAAATACTGAAACGGGTGTAGAAAGTTGGGGAGTGGGAACATTGGTTCATATTTTTGATGTTAGTAGTCTCAGTGGCAATAAAACATTTACTTTAGAGCATAGCAATCAAGGGCAATCTACTGACGGTAGAAATGTACATTCTTCAGTTAGAATGACTGCTGTAGCACTAACAACAAAAACAAACAATTATGAATTATATAATGATGTAAAAAGATTAGATGCTGACGTAACCACCACCTCAGCAACTTATGCTACAGTAACCGGTTTAACTACAAGCTCAATAACACTACCTATTGATGGTGATATTTTTGTTTGCGCATCAATAAATGGGAAAGCTGATGCTAAAGAAACATCTGCAGAATATAAATTACAATATTCAACTGATGGAGGAAGTAATTGGTCTGACTTGGGAAAACCTGTCAAAAGGTCAATGATAAACAAATATGATGATGGCATTGTATCACTTGTTGCATTGCTCCAAGACCAAACTGCGTCAGGAAGTAACTTTCAATTTAGAGTTGCACATAGACGAATAAGTGGTACTGCAACAATTACCACACATAATTGCAACCTTATAGCCATAGCTTTGGCCCATAGTGGAGGTGATTATTTCCCGTCTTTTTATAGCGAACTAGGAACATCTGGAGCAAATATTACTGGAGTTAGTACCGCTGCTTCAACCGTTACATCAACTACTCTATTAAGTAATGTAGATATAAGTTCAACAGGTCCTGGTTTGTTTATTGCTACTCAATATTTAGTTAGCGCATCAAATTTAGACGAAACGTCAAGCCCTTTACAGCGTATGAGAGCTGGAAATTATCTATATATTAACAATGGATCTACAACTACCAATTCTGAAGAATATTATAGATATATACCTGATAATACTAACTATGGAAGTGGTGGATTTTTTGGATTGGCCAATGATTTAGATGCAAACACAACTTATACCGTTGGAATGAAACATGAAGTTACATATGTATCGAATCCTGATGCAACAGAAGATGAAATATTAAATACTTCCAATGTTATACTTACAGGCTTTCAAACTTATGATGTTATAGGTGGAACAAATTTACCAGTAAATTTAATATATTTTAAAGCAAATTATGTATCAAATGGAGAAGTATATATAAAATGGCAAACTGCAAGTGAGATAAATAATGACTATTTTAGTATTGAGAGGTCGCCAAATGCAAGTGAATGGACTGAAATTAATAAAATTAAAGGCTCAGGCAATTCTAATATAATAAAGAATTATTCAATAACAGATTTCATAAACCAAAATGAGGAGGAAGTATATTACCGTTTAAAGCAAACTGATTATAATGGTAAATTCACTTATAGTAAAACAGTTGTTATAAAACCAAATTCAGCAGATAATATAGCATTAACTATCTACCCTAATCCAGTTAAAAACGAAGTAATTGTGGAAGGAAAAAGTATTAATAATAATGAACTAATTATATATAATATGTTTGGAGCAGATGTAACCAATTTACTTATTTTAAAGAACGAGAATAATCATAAATATGTGTTTAGCACTTCAAATTTAAGTCAAGGGGTTTACTATTTATGCACAACAAACTCAAGTAAATCCACCAAGTTTATTGTGCTAAGGTAAATATTGCTAAATATTAGTTAAGTATATGGTTTATGGAACCTTGTTCGTATAATTATATGATGAGGTATAGTTTATATGTTTAACATAATTAACTAATAGACAAGTAATTTGACCCACAAACAGGCACTCTAATAATTTTGTAATTTAATAATTTAACACTTTAGTAATTTACAAATTTACCTAGCCTCTATTTTAATATTTGAAATCAATTCTAACTCTTGCTCTAGCCCAATACTGGCTTTTGCATTTGCAATTAGTGGTTTTATTTCGGCAATGCTGAAGAAAGCAATCTCCTCAACTTCATTCTTATTTGCACGTGGTATTTTATCTGTAACGATAATAAATACAAACATCAAAGCTGTGGAAGTTTTGGCTTTAAACAGTCGCTTATTCATTAGTTGCATTCCATCAATTTCGAGATTAATCTCCTCCATGGTTTCGCGCTTAATTGCAGCTTCAATATCCTCACCATAGCGCACATGGCCAGCCACAGCGGCATCCCATTTTCCGGGTTCAATATCACTTTTAAGGCTACGGCGCTGAAGCAATATTTCGCCTTTGGGATTAAAAACATGAAGGCGTACCACTGGATAAATCATACTAGGGTCGCGGTGGCATTGCTCACGACTAGCTTTACCAATTAAATTACCATCTTCATCCACCACAGGAAGATATTCTATGTTTTTATTCTTAAAATATTTCACACCCAATTCCACCCCAAAATATACTGCAATAAGAATATAAAATAAAGCTGTGCTAATAAAAGCCCATGCTGCAGTGCTCATATAAAATGTGGCATATAAAGTCAAGGCAAAATGAAATAATAGCAAAATCAATAAGTTCCGCAAGCTCTTTTTCATAACCACATTTTGCTCTTCATTAAACTCTATACCTTTCATATATCGCTCCGACATTTTGAGCATAAGGTTATGCTTTGAGAAAAGAGAAAATGCAAGAAAAGCTATCATAATAAATTCAATAATAGCAGGTTTAAGCTTGAAAAAAATATCATTATGTAAAACAATAGAAACACCCCCCATTCCAATTATTAGAAGAGTATCAAAAAGAACAAACTTCTCGAGCCTACGCTCTTTTACAGCAAAATACAGCAATTGCAGCACCCCTATTATAACTGCCACAATAAGCCCAATTTCCGTTCCCCAGATTTCGTCCGCAAGGATAAAAATAAAGATTGGAAGTAGTCCTGGAAGTATTTTCTTAAGTAAACCTAGTTGGTTCATAATATTAAAGCTTATAATTGATCAAACATTGGTATCTCTTTTAGATATTGTAGCTGATGGGTTTCATTATTTATCTTACAGCAATAATGAGTAAGCCCATTTGTCATAATAAGATAATCAACCTTCATTTTTAGATTATACATTGCAGCTTGGGCAAAAGTATCCTCAGAAATCTTAATTTTCGGAGCCTTGCACTCAATAATAACAACAGGATTTCCTTGCCTATTATACTGCACAATATCTGTACGTTTTTGCAAATTATTTACCTTAAGACCTTTTTCTATGGCCATAAGTGATGCTGGGTATTTTTTATTTTCTATCAAAAACATGGCAAAATTCTGCCTAACCCATTCTTCGGGAGTTAGCACAAGCCACTTCTTACGAATAGAATCAAAAATCTCGGTTTTGCCGTTAGCGTTTTCACGAGTCTTTTGCTCAAAATATGGTAAATTTAATTGCTGCATTATAATGGCAAAGGTAGGCTTTTTGATTAATATTTAATGATGTAAATTGTATTAAATATGTTGTGAACTAAATGTTGTGAATGTATAGTATTGAATTATAAACCTTATTTTTGTAAACCAAATTTAGCAAAAATAAATAATATTATGTACCAATTTCCTATACAATACGACGAGCCACTATTCCGACCACCAAGTGAGGGGCGTTCTATTATCATTCAACTAACATTGGGTTGCTCGTGGAACAAATGTTCTTTTTGCGAAATGTATAGCACAAAACAATTTCGCGCTAGAAAAGAAGAGGATGTTTTTGCAGATATTGATGCACTTTTGCCATATTCGGATCAAATACGGAAAATTTTCCTTGCCGATGGTGACCCTTTGGTGCTTTCTACCGACAGACTTGTTCGTATTCTTAATAAATTAAAAAATTCATTTCCAAAACTACAACGAATATCTGCTTATGCTTCACCTAGTAATTTGCAAAGAAAAAGTCTTGAAGAGCTTCGTCGCTTACAACAAGCTGGGCTTAGCTTACTCTATGTGGGATTGGAGTCTGGAGATGAGCAGGTGCTTTCGTTAATTAACAAAGGAAGTACACAATCAGAAATGATTGAGGCATTGAATAAATCCAAAGAAGCTGGATTAAACAGCTCCGTAATGATAATAAATGGTGTAGCTGGAAAAGCTTTTTCTGAGCAACATGCTATTAATTCCGCAAAACTAATAAACGCTACTCAGCCCAAATACCTATCCACATTGGTACTAACAGCCTATAAAGGTTGGGAGCATTTGATAAAACGATTAAGCTCCGATTTCATCCCACTTAACGAAGTCGAACTTATAGAAGAAACAAAACTATTTATCGAGAATCTTGAACTCGTAGAAACTATTTTCCGATCCGATCATGCTTCTAATCATCTTATTTTGAAAGGTGTATTGGGAAGAGATAAGGAAGTGTTTTTGGAAAAGATTAATGATTTAATTTGAAAATGTGGAAATGTGAGAATGTGGAAATGTGAGAATGTGGAAATGTGGAAATGTGGAAATTAGGAAATTATATAATGGTTTAATGGCCCTTCGGCAGGCTCAGGATGACAATGGTGTAATGAATTAATCGGATAATAGAAAATCGATGTTCAATTTATTCGAAAACTCGTCTCTGCAATCACTAATCGTTAATCTGCAATCCCTTTTTCCTCCCAATTCCTATCGGGATCCTAGTCCTCTATCCTTTATCCTTTGTTTAATTGCATAATTCCTTTTTAAAATAAGTTAAACATACCAACTGGTCGGTATTTTATTTACTTTTGCAGCATCAAATTTAGATATTATGATGAATACAAAAGAAATAATGATACAGAAGAGCTTTATTTTATTCCTAAGCAAGGGATATAAAGAAGTCTCGGTAAATGAAATTCATAAAGAATGTGGTGTTTCCAAAGGCGCATTTTACCACCATTTTACAAGCAAAGATGAACTTTATAAAGAAGTACTCGATAGATTTTTCTTCTCTTACTTTAAAAGAGATGATGCCGATTATTCTGACGCCACTGTAGAGCAAAAATTTAAAGACTTTGCAAAAACATTCATTGGTCCTTATAAAGAAATTTCTAAACTACTCAATAAAAAACAGATTACTGCATATTTCAGATTCTTGTTTCAGGCAGCGAATTCCTTTAACGATATCAGGTATAATGTAAATCGTCATTTTTA
>Ga0256842_1002260_pt1 | contig 14102 bp, 11 predicted proteins | sample 4559240metaG_FD_185973 | JGI IMG/M metagenome (GOLD analysis project Ga0256842, IMG submission 185973) | Hydrothermal vent microbial communities from Guaymas Basin, Mexico - 4559-240 | ecosystem: Environmental > Aquatic > Marine > Hydrothermal vents | place: Mexico: Guaymas Basin | collected...
TGCAGCAGATCCTATGGCAAATCCTTTTCCAATAGCAGCAGTAGTGTTACCAAGTGCATCTAAGGTATCTGTAATCTTTCTGGTTTCAGGTCCAAGACCTGCCATTTCAGAGATACCACCTGCATTATCTGCTATTGGTCCGTAGGCATCCACTGTCATTGTTGCTCCAACTGTGGCAAGCATTCCAACAGCAGAAAGACCTACACCATAAACACCAGCGGTTTTATAAGCAATAAAGGTGGCCAAACATATACCGAGTACAGGCAGATATGTTGACTCCATTCCAACTGCCAGTCCTGAAATAATGGTAGTAGCTGGACCTGTCTGGGTTTGTTCTGCAATCCTTCTGATAGGTGGCCCTGAAGTATAGTATTCTGCCAAAAGACCTATAGCTATTCCGCAAAGGAGTCCTGAAAATATAGCCCAAAAAGCTCCCCAAGGCATTCCAATAGATTTTACAATGAAAATGGTCAAGACAGTAAAAAGTGCTGCTGCAACAAAAGTGGTATTTCTAAGAGCTGCTGCTGGATCTCCTTTCTGGAAAAGCTTTATAGAGAACACGCCTACAAAAGAGCTCAGGATTCCTGCCATTATAACAAGTATGGGGAAAGACATGAATTTCAGTTTTATTGCTACAGGAGTTAAGCCCTTAAGTATAGGATACTTCTGAATAAATGCGGAAAGGGCTTCTGGAGTATTTACAGGAAGTGTAGCACCAATTGCTATTGTTGCAACCACAGAACCTACGAAAGATTCAAATATATCTGCACCCATTCCAGCTATATCACCTACATTGTCACCCACATTGTCTGCAATAACACCTGGGTTTCTGGGATCATCCTCAGGAATACCTGCCTCTACTTTACCAACAAGGTCAGCTCCTACATCAGCAGCTTTTGTGTATATTCCACCAGCAACACGAGCAAAAAGTGCTATAGAACTTGCTCCCATAGCAAATCCATTTATATACCTTGCAGTTTCAGGGCTTTTTCCATAAACCCAGAACCAAAAACCTAAACCTAAGACAGCAAGACCTGCTACTGCAAGTCCCATAACAGAACCAGAAAAGTATGAAACATTAAGTGCTGCTGCCTGACCATGTTTATTAGCAGCTTCAGCGGTTCTGGAGTTTCCTCTTGTAGCTGCTGTCATACCAGAAAATCCAGCTGCCATAGAACAAAAAGCACCAGTTACAAATGCCACAGAGGTTCTCCACTCATGCAAAAGCAAGCCAAGCAGTATGAATACTGCAGCTATGAAAAAGAGCAGAGCAGTATATTCTCTTTTCAGAAAAGTCATTGCACCAATGTGAATCATCTCTTCAAGTTCCTGCATTAACTCATTACCATTGGGCTGCCTTTTTACATAGCTGTAAATCAGATAGGCTATGAGCAAACTTGCTATTCCAAAAAATGGGGCGTATACCGTGAACTTCTCCATCTTTACTCTCCTCCTTTAACCAGATTTTGTGGATTTATCTTGTTCATAGCATACTCAATCCCTTTTGAGACAAAAAGTTCACATCCTTCTACTGCTAACTCTATTACCTTCTGCACCACTTCCACCTCATCTTCGTAAAAAGATGACAAAACATACTCTACTATCGGCTCTCCATAACGAGGTCTTCCGATCCCGATCCTAAGTCTGGGAAATTCTTTGCTATTCAAAGATTCAATAATAGAATCAACTCCTTTATGCCCTCCTGAGCCTCCATCCCTCGCAATTCTTAGCCTGCCTAAGGGGAGATCCAGATCATCGTGAACTACCATTATGTTTTCATTCATAACCCCATATCTCTCCTTGTACAGTTTAACCGCTCTTCCACTCAGATTCATATAAGTAAGTGGACACTGAAGTATCACTCTTTTGTCTCCAAATTGGACCATCCCATACCTTGCTATCCCATTTTCCCTCAGAGGAATTTTTAACTCTGAGGCCCATTTCTCTATAACCATAAACCCCACATTATGTCTGGTTTCCCTGTATTCAATTCCGGGATTCCCCAGACCCACAATAAGATACAATTTTCCTTCTTTTTCCATCACCTCCTTTCCCCAAAGGGTAGTATTTAAGTTTCTTGAGTTGTAGTCTCTTCTTCTACTTCTTCTTCTCCACCCTCACCTGTAGGTGCAACTACTACTGCAATAGTAGTGTCTGGCTCTTCTTCTGTTCTTATTCCTTCTGGGAATTTTATATCTTTTACATGGATGGAATCTCCAATATCAAGTCCAGACACATCAACCTCTAATACATCTATGAGTTTGTCAGGAAGGCAAGAAATAGTAATTTCTCTTGTAATGTGCTCTAATATTCCTCCCTTAGATACACCAATAGGTGTATTTACAAGCTTTATTGGAAGATCTACAGTAATCTCTTTGTCCATAGCAATTTCATAGAAGTCCACATGCAAAGGAATATCTTTTATGGGATCTATCTGTATCTCTTTAAACATGACTTTTTTATTTTCATCTTTTCCGTTGAGATGAAGAATCATGTCAAAAAGCAAAACAGATTCCCTTTCAGCACTTTTCATTATACGTTCAACATCTCCTCTTCTTACAGTAAGCATTAAAGGTTGGGTATTAGGTCCATATAGAATAGCTGGTACTTTTTTTTCTTTTCTGAGTCGTCTTGAAGCTCCTTTGCCTTTTTCTTTTCTGATCCAAGCTTCTATCTTTCTTTCCATAAAAATATCCTCCAGATTTTTAGATAAACAAAGTACTTACGGAATCTGAATGATAGATTCTTTTTATAGTCTCTCCCAGCAACTCTGAAATAGAAAGGACTAAAATTTTATCGCATTTTTTTGCCTTTTCATTCAAAGGAATGGTATTTGTCACCACTAACTTTTCCATAGGAGATGCTTCTATTCTCTCTATAGCAGGTCCAGAAAGTACAGGATGAGTTGCACATCCATAAACCTTTTTAGCTCCTCTTTCCATAAGAGCTGATGCCGCTTGAGTTATTGTCCCTGCAGTATCTACCATGTCATCTAATATGATAGCAACCTTTCCTTTTACATCTCCTATGACATTCATTACTTCTGAAACATTTGCCTCTTCCCTTCTTTTGTCTATTATTGCCAATGAAGCATTTAATCTTTTTGCAAAAGCCCTTGCTCTTTCCACCCCTCCTGCATCAGGAGAGACAATCACAAGATCATCCTGAAAGTGATTCTTTATGTATTTTAAAAGCACTGGTGCAGCAAATATGTTATCCACAGGGATATTAAAATATCCCTGTATCTGACCTGCATGCAAATCCATAGAAACAACTCTATCTGCTCCTGCAACTGTTATAAGGTCTGAAACAAGCTTTGCGCTTATGGGAACTCTTGGCTTTACTTTTCTGTCTTGTCGCGCATATCCAAAATATGGGATTACTGCTGTAATGCTTTTTGCTGAAGCCCTTTTTAGGGCATCCATTATGATAAGAAGTTCCATTAAGTTATCATTTACAGGAGGGCATGTAGATTGGAGGACAAATACATCATCTCCTCTTATATTTTCTTGAATCTCAACTTGAATTTCACCATCACTGAAATTTTTTAGTAATATCTTGCCTGGCTCTATTCCCAAATAATTACATACTTCAATAGTAAGATCAGGATTTGATCTTCCACCAAAAAGCTTCATTTTTATTAACCCTTAGGCTGGGGTGGAGGGATTCGAACCCCCGAATGCGGGCTCCAAAGGCCCGTGCCTTACCGCTTGGCGACACCCCAAGCTTCTTTATTTAGGGAGGATGCTACAAAAAGCTTCCCTATATCAATGGATAGTTCATTTGCTATTCTTTCTGCCTCTTTTCTCGATTCAAATATCCCGAAAACTGTTGGTCCGCTGCCTGTCATCAATACACCTTTTGCTCCTTTTTCCAGCAGCAGTCTCTTTAAGTCATTAATGATAGGAAAACTCCTCACTGTTACTTCCTCAAGATCATTTCTCAAAAGAGCTTTTATATTTCCTTCTTCCCAATATTTTTTAATAGAACTTCGTTCACTTTTTGTCAAGTGCAATCTGTCATATTCTCTATATGCCCAAGCTGTAGATACTTGGATATAAGGGGTGATTAGAATAAAATGAAGAGTGCGTGGACGCAAAGGTTCAAGTATTTCTCCTATACCTGTAGCTAAGCATGGAGTGCTATAAAGGAAAAAAGGAACATCTGCACCTATCTGCTTTGCCAGTTCAAAAAGATCTTCTTCAGAAAGCCTTTGATAAATCTCATTTAATCCTTTTAACACTGCAGCAGCATCACTGCTTCCTCCTCCAAGTCCAGCAGCTATAGGTATCTTTTTTTTTATTTTTATATAAATCCCTTCTTTTATACCCGCTTTCTTCATATATAAATAAGCTGCCTTAAATGCGAGATTCCTTTTGTCAGCAGGTAAAGAGCTATCACTGCATTGCAATCTTATTTCTTTATCATCCGCTTCTTTTAACTCTATTTCATCATACAGATCTATAGGAATCATTATGGAACAAATCTCATGATATCCATCCTCTCTTTTCCTTAGAATCTCTAAGGAGAGATTTAACTTTGCTGGTGCTTTTATTATCATAGTCCAACTGCCTTAACATATCTCCATCTTAGGTCAGCCAAAACACTGTCTAAGAATTTCTCTTCTTCTTCTGTAAGGTTACCTTTTGTCTTTTCCTTTAGCATAGAAATAGTATCTATGGTGTGTTTTGCAAGTTCCAAGTCTTTTATTTTCTTATTAGTCTTTGGATCGGGAACTTCTCCTAAGTAAATCAGAGCAGAAGAACTAAGACTAAATATAAGGCCATTAAAGCTGACTTCTGGAAGAGGTGCTTTTTTAGTAGATTTTTGCTCTTTGTTAAGTTTATCTTTATCTTCTTTTTTATCTGTTTTTTCTTTCTCCTCTTTTGCAGCAAAGAATCTTTTATCTTTAATAACAAAGCCCTTTTCCTCCATATACCACACCTCCTCTACAATTCTATTCTTTTTACAGAGAATACATTTTCTTGAGATTGCAGCTCTTCAAGGACTTTGTCATTTACTGGAATATCTGTGCTAAGCAAGATAATATTCTGTTGTTTCTTTGGTTCTTGCCCTACCTGCATCCTGTTTATGTTTACATTATTTTTCCCCAGAATTGTTCCTATCATGCCTATTACACCTGGTTTATCAAGATTATATATCAGAAGGTTATGTCCTTCTGGAATTGCCTCTAAGTAAAAGTCATTTATCCGAACAAGTCTTGGTCTATCTTTTCCAAATATAGTTCCAGCAACAACATTTTCTCCATCTGTAGTCTTTACAGCAGTGGTTATAAGGGTGACAAAATCTTCAGAGGTGCTACTTTTGGACTCTGTAACCTTTATCCCTCTTTCACGTGCGATAAAAGGTGCATTTACAAAGTTTACATCATCTTTAAGTGCTGGTGTCAAAAGCCCTTTTAAGAAGGCTGTTGTAAGAGGTGAAAGATCATACTCTATGATAGCTCCTGCATAATCTATTTTCACTTCTAAAATAGGAGCTTCTGCTAATTGAGCTTGCATAAGTCCCATCTTTTCCATAAGTGTTACATAAGGTTTTAATATATTCATTAATTCTGCGCTTATACTTGGCACATTTACCGCATTTTTTACTGTGCCATGCAGTAGATATAGAACTACCTGATTTGCTATCTCTACTGCTACTTTTTCCTGTGCTTCTACAGTGGATGCACCAAGATGGGGAGTGCATATAAAATTATCTAATTCCATCAAAGGTATCTTACCTGGAGGTTCCTGACTGAACACATCTAATGCTGCACCTGCAAGATGTCCAGATACTAATGCTTCATATAGATCATCTTCATTTACAATTCCTCCTCTGGCACAATTTATTAGCATTGCTCCTTTTTTCATCATACTAAATGTCTTTTTGTTAAACATATTTATAGTCTCTTTTGTCTTTGGAGTATGTATGGTGACATAATCAGCTCTTCTTAACAGCTCTTCAAAAGAGACAGGTTCCATATCATGTTTTTCTATAATTTCTGGTTTTATATATGGGTCATAAACTATAACTTTCATCTTTAATCCTTTTGCTCTGTCAGCAACAATCCTGCCTATCTGTCCAAATCCTATTACTCCTAAGGTCTTATTAAAGAGCTCTCTGCCTTGAAATTTTTTCTTTTCCCATTTTCCTGCTTTAAGAGATGCTGTTGCTTGGGGAATATTTCTGGAAAGAGCCATCATCATAGCTATGGTGTGCTCCGCTGTAGTAACAGCATTTCCACCAGGAGTATTCATTACTACTATACCTTTTTGAGTTGCAGCATCTATATCTACATTATCAAGACCAATGCCTGCTCTTCCTATAACCTTTAATTTTTTTGCAGCAGAAATGATATCCGCATCTACCTTTGTAGCACTTCTAATGATTAGGGCATCATATTCTCCAATGATACTTTTCAACTCATCATGACTAAGACCTACCTTTACATCTACCTCTATCCCTGGAGTTTGTTCTAAGATCTTAATTCCTGCTTCTGCTATATTGTCGCTTACTAATACCTTCATACTCCCTCCTTAAAAGTTTTTTATTTTTCGTTATATTGTTTTACAGAAGGAAAAAGCGATCTATCAGTATGAGGAATAAATTTTGCTGCACTGAACAGTTGCATAAACTCTTGATTTACATTCAATTCGATATAAGTAATCATATCTCTTATTTTTAGCATTTCCTCGTAATAATCTTTAGATTTAAAAATCAAGCTTGCTCCTTTAATAGAAGTGTTTCCAAGTGCTACATAAGTATCTAAGGGAAGATCAGGTATCATTCCTATGGTAATAGCTGACTGAGGATTTATATAAGAACCAAAAGTGCCTGCAATATAAAATTTGCCTATATCATTAAAACTGAGATTTACCGTGTTAATTATAGTAGTCAATATAGTATACATTGCTGCTTTTGATCTTATCAAAGAATCTATATCTGGTTGTGATAAAGTGAGATCTTCTCCCGTGCCTGACTCCTCTGCGGGAACAACTATAAAATACATTATTCCATCTTTTTCTACAAGTCTATTTCCGCATCTTTCAGGAACAAATTTTCCTCTCATATCTATCATACCAGCAATAAACATCTGTGCAACCAGATCAATAAGACCAGAGCCACATATACCAACAGGAGGAAGATCATCTATGGTGTGATATTCTATCTCAAGGGTTTCAGGATCTATCTTTACTCTGTCTATAACTCCTGGACCAGCCATCATTCCAATATTAGCGACTCCACCTTCAAGGGCAGGACCTGCTGCTCCAGCACAAGCTATAAGCCAGTCTCCATTTCCAAGAACAACTTCTGCATTTGTGCCCACATCTACTAACATACATATCTCTTCATTCTGCCTTGCCATACCTGATGCCAATATTCCAGCTATAAGGTCTCCTCCAAAGTAGCTTCCTACATTTGGAAAAACTATCAGCATAGCTCTCTTATTAGCTTTAAGACCTACCTGATACGCCTTCAATGGTCTTTCAAATTTGTTTATTACTGGGATATACGGCTCTCTACATATCCATTGCGGAGTAAGACCTAAGAATAAATGAGTCATACTTGTATTTCCAGCCACTGAAATACCTACAATAGTGTCTGTGGAAATATTGTGTCTATCACATAACTGTTGTATATATTTGTTCATTTCATCTATAAGCATGCTTTGAAGTTTATTAAGACCTTCTGGTTTAGATGCATAGTGTATTCTTGTAAGTATATCTGTTCCTATCTCTATTTGAGGATTTCGAAATGTAACTTCATCTATGTTTTTTAGATCATTTAATCGAATGAGGTCCATCACGATGGTAGAACTTCCTAAGTCTATTGCAATTCCATATATATCAGTGCCTTCCGCAGGATATACATCTATTAACTCTACTATGTCATTAGTCTGAAATATGCAGGCACATATCTTATAGCTATTATCCCTTAATTTATAAGGAAGCTCTTTTATAAGCGAAAAATCTACATCTATAGAGTTAACCCCTAAGTGCTTTTTTAATGCTTTAACAACTCTATCTGTATCAGCTGTATTATCTTGAAGGCTTGGATGATTTATCTCAGGTCTTACAACTCTTATCAGTCTTTCTGTCATTCTGTTTACTCCTTATTTGCTGTTGATTTTCAAGTAGATATTCTATAATTTCTATGACATAAAAAAGCAAGAATATTTAAGCATTTTTATTTTTATGAGATTTGTAATTCAAGAACATCATGCAAGAAAGCTACACTATGATTTAAGGCTTGAGATGGGAGGAGTCCTAAAGTCATGGGCTGTTCCAAAACAGCCTTCTATGAATCCAAAAGATAAAAGACTTGCTATTATGGTAGAAGACCATCCAATTGAATATATAGATTTTGAAGGAGAAATACCTCCAGGCCATTATGGAGCAGGAAAGGTGCTGATATGGGATAAAGGTGAGTATGAATTAATAGAAGGAGATGACCCTCTTAAGGAGCTTGAAAAAGGAAAAATTGTATTCAAACTCAACGGGAAAAAATTAAAAGGTGCTTTTGCACTTATAAAGATGAAAGGGAAAGAAAATCACTGGCTGCTGATAAAAAAGAAAGATGAGTTTAGCACATAAAAAAATAACGGGGACGACGAGACTCGAACTCGCGACCTCCGGCGTGACAGGCCGGCGTTCTAACCAGCTGAACTACGCCCCCGTTTTTATATAGGCGGAACGGGATTTGAACCCGTGACCCCCGGCTTGTAAGGCCGATGCTCTCCCGCTGAGCTATCCGCCTGTTTAACTAAATTTTTTATCAATTATTTGCTCTTTTGTCAATGAGTAGTTATCTCTTCAGATTCTTTTTTCTGCTCTTTGAAAAACTCTTCTACACAGAAAGGCTGAATCTCATCTTCAGAAGCAAATACGCTTTTGCCCTCTTCTACTACCAAGCTGTGCTTTAACACCTCATCCATATGTTCAACCAAGATAATTTCAACTTTTTTGAGAATATTCTTCGGAATTTCTTCTAAGTCTTTCTTATTCTCATAAGGAATAAGAACTTTCTTAATTCCACCTCTGTGTGCCGCAAGTATCTTTTCTTTAAGCCCACCTATTGGAAGTACTCTTCCTCTCAGTGTGATTTCACCTGTCATTGCTACATCTTTACTTACAGGGATTCGAGTAAGAGCAGAGACTATAGAAGTAGCCAATGTTATCCCTGCAGATGGTCCATCCTTTGGAATAGCTCCTTCTGGAACATGTATATGTATGTCTATCTTTTCATAGAAATTATCTGGCAGACGAAGCTGTCTTGATCTGGAACGAACATAACTCAGTGCTGCTTGAGCAGATTCCTTCATTACATCTCCTAACTTTCCTGTAAGAACAAGATTTCCTTTTCCTGGCATTATGGTAGTCTCTATTTGAAGCAGTTCTCCTCCCACATCTGTCCATGCAAGGCCTGTTGCAACTCCTACTAAGTCCTTCTCTTCTGTCTTTCCATAATGGTATCTGGGAACTCCTAAGTACTTAGGCACAGATTTAGAAGTGATAACTACTCTTATATCTCTTCCTTGTTCCAGCACTTTCTTTGCAACTTTTCTGCATATAGATGCAATCTCTCTTTCCAGATTTCTTACTCCTGCCTCCCTTGTATAATGCCTTATTATTGTCAGAATAGCATTATCTGTAAAATGGATATTTTCTGGTTTTAGCCCATTCAGCTCTATTTGCTTTTTTATAAGATGGCGTTTTGCAATATTAAGTTTCTCGTATTCTGTATAACCTGGTATCCTGATAATCTCCATTCTATCCTGAAGCGGTAATGGAATACCATGTAAGCTGTTAGCAGTAGTTATGAAGAATACATCAGACAGATCATAGTCCAGATCTAAGTAATGGTCGTTAAAGGCAAAGTTCTGCTCAGGATCCAATACCTCTAATAGAGCTGCTGCAGGATCTCCTCTAAAGTCCATACTCATTTTATCTACTTCATCCAAGCAGAACACAGGATTAGCAGTGCCTGCCTTTCTCATAAACTGGATTATTTTTCCTGGCAGTGCACCAATATAGGTTCTTCTATGCCCTCTAATTTCTGCCTCATCTCTCACACCACCAAGAGATAACCTTACAAATCTCCTTCCTGTTGCCCTTGCTATGGACCTTGCAAGAGATGTCTTTCCTACACCTGGAGGACCAACAAAACAGAGGATAGGTCCTTTGTTTTTCTTAGTAAGATGCTGAACAGCTAAGTATTCAAGTATTCTTTCCTTAGGCTTTTCAAGTCCATAATGGTCTTCATCTAAGATCCTTTTCGCCTCTTTTATATCCAGCTTTACTTTGGATTTTTCATACCATGGAATAGAAAGTATCCAGTCTATGTAATTTCTCACCACTGTAGCTTCTGCAGACATAGGTGCCATTAGCTTCAGCTTTTTAAACTCCTGCCTTACTCTGGCATATGCCTCTTTTGGAAGTCTCTTTTTCTTTATCCTTTTTTCCAGCTCATCTAAATCACTTGCAAAATCATCCTTAGTGCCCATCTCCTTCTGAATTGCCCGCATCTGCTCATTCAGATAATAATCCCTTTGATTCTTCTCCATCTGCTTCTTAACTCTTTCTTTAAGCCTCTGCTCTAACTTGAGTATCTCTATTTCGCCGCTCAGCTTCTCTAACAGCTTTTCTAACCTTTTATTTAGGTCCTGTATTTCGAGCAGCTCTTGTTTGTCTTTTAATTTAAGGGAAAGATGACCTGCCACTGTATCGCAGAAGCGTACAGGATCATCAATGGCAGAAACAGTAGCTACAACCTCTGCGTTTATCTTATTGGAAAGCTTTGCATATTCCTGAAACTCTTCTTTTATGCTTCTTATAAGAGCTTCTGTCTCTTTGGTGAATTCATATTCATCGGAGAGCTTGATTACCTCTACCATAAAGAATTTGTCTTCATCTAAGTATCTCTCTATCTTGCCTCTGTGTTTACCTTCTACAAGAGTTTTAACTGTACCATCAGGCAGTCTCAAAAGCTGTAATACATTACATATAGTTCCATATGCATAAATATCTTTTGGAGAAGGATTATCTACAGAAGCATCCTTTTGAGCAGCCAAAAATATCTCTTTTTTGTGGGCCATTGCATATTCCAAGGCCCGAATAGACTTCTTCCTGCCTACAAAAAGGGGAACTACCACATTTGGAAAGACTACCACATCTCTAAGTGGCAATAGGGGATAATGTGACATTTCCATATTTCTCTTTATTATCGTAAACATATCCCCTCCCTTTACTTAGGCATACTCTATTTTTTGTTTTTCATAGACAAGCAATGGTTTTTCCCCTTTTGTTACAACTCCTTCATCAATAATACATTCCTTTACATCTGATCTTGATGGAATCTCAAACATTACATCCAGCATTATAGACTCTAATATAGAGCGCAGACCTCTTGCTCCCGACTTTCTCTCCTTGGCTTTCTTAGCTATTGCTCTCAGTGCTGCATCTGTAAATTTAAGTTCCACTCCTTCTAATTCAAACATCTTCTTATACTGCTTTACTAAGGCATTTTTTGGTTCTGTAAGGATCTTTACCATTGCTTCAAGACTTAGCTCTTCTAAGGTAGCGATTACAGGAAGTCTTCCTATGAATTCAGGAATCATTCCAAATTTTATAAGATCTTCAGGCTGAACAAGTGGGATAAGTCTGTTGTAATCGTCTTCTTTGCTGCTGCTCTTTATTTCTGCTTCAAAGCCAATGCTTTTACCACTTATCCTCTTCTTTATAATCTCTTCTAATCCTGTAAATGTGCCTCCGCATATGAATAATATGTTTCTTGTGTCAACCCTTAAGAAATCTTGCTGCGGATGTTTCCTGCCTCCCTTTGGAGGAATGTTGGCAACAGTTCCTTCCAATATCTTTAGAAGTGCCTGCTGAACACCTTCGCCAGAAACATCTCTTGTTATAGAAGGACTATCTGTTTTCTTGGCAATCTTATCTATCTCATCTATGTAAACTATACCTTTCTGCGCTGCTTCTATATCATAGTCGGCATTCTGAACAAGATTCAGAATTATGTTTTCCACATCTTCTCCTACATATCCTGCCTCTGTTAATGTGGTTGCATCAGCAATGGTAAATGGAACATCCAATATCTTTGCCAATGTCTGTGCAAGAAGAGTCTTTCCACATCCAGTAGGACCAATAAGCAGAATATTACTTTTTTCTACTTCTACTTCTCTTGTGTCTATATGAGCATTAATCCTTTTGTAGTGATTATAAACCGCTACAGAAAGGATCTTCTTTGCCTTTTCCTGTCCAACTACATATTGATCCAATATCTTTTTTATTTCAGATGGTTTTAAAAGCCCTTCTGAATCAAACTCCTCTGTCTCTTTGCTATACTCTTCAGCAATTATTTCATTGCACAACTGGATACATTCATCACAAATGTAAACAGAAGGGCCTGCAATCAGTTTTTTTACTTCGTCCTGACTCTTTCCACAAAATGAGCAAAACAATTCATTGTTGTTATTGTGATTTTTCCTCGCCATGACAAATCCCTTCCTTTCTTATTTTTTTATTTTATTTTTGGGTTATTTCTCTCTTTGTGATAATCTTATCTATTATTCCATATTCTAATGCTTCTTGACTGCTCATAAAATAATCTCTTTCAGTATCCCTTCTTATCTTTTCTATGTCCTGCCCAGTATGGTAGGATAGCAGCTGGTTTAATCTGTCTCTAAGCTTCAGTATCTCTCTTGCATGTATGTCTATATCAGTTGCTTGTCCTTGAGCTCCACCTATGGGCTGATGAATAAGTATTCTGGCATTTGGCAGGGCATATCTTTTACCCTTAGCTCCTGCTGCCAACAGAAGAGCTGCCATGCTTGCTCCCTGTCCTATACAGATAGTCACAACATCTGGTTTGATATACTGCATAGTATCATAGATTGCCATACCAGCAGTGATTTGTCCTCCAGGTGAATTGATATACAGATGTATGTCTTTGTCAGGATCTTCAGACTCCAAGAAAAGTAGCTGAGCAATTACAGTATTTGCAACAGCATCTGTAATCTCTTGACCTAAGAAGACTATTCTATCTTTGAGAAGTCGAGAATAGATATCATATGCTCTTTCTCCTCTGGGAGTCTGTTCAATTACTATTGGGATTAGCATCTGAATTCTCCTTTTGGATTTCGGTCTCTATAATTTTAGCATTCTGAAGAAGGTAGTTCAATGTTTTTTGCTCTCTGAGCCTTACTCTCAAATAACCTATAAGATTTTTTTCTTCATATAACTTTTTTAACTCAGCAGGTTCTTTACCTGTCATATTAGCTATATTCTTTATTTCCTCATCAAGTTCTTCATCAGATATTTCTATGTTTTCGTTATCTGCTATTTTTGCAAGGATAAGCATCTGTCTGACCTTCTTTTCTGCCTGCGGTCTAAAATCCTCTCTCAGCTTTTCTTCACTTAAGCCAAATGCTTCTATACTTGATCCTCCCATTCTAAGTTCGATTTTAAAGTTCTCGATCATATTTTCCAATTCTGCCTCAACCAATGATTCAGGAATTTCCATCTTTACCTTATCTACAAGGTAGTCCAATATCTTTTTCTTTAATTCTGATTCGACCTTTTTTTCTTCTTGTTCAAGAAGCCTTTTTCTGATCTGCTCCTTTAATTCTTCTACAGAATTTAACTTTAATTTTTCTTTAACAAATTCATCAGTAAGTTCAGGCAGTTTCATTTCATTTATCTCTAAGATCTGAACCGCAAATTTTATGTTTTTTCCTGCCAGCTCTGGATTAGGATAATTTTCTTCAAAATCTACAGATATAGTAGTCTCATCTCCTTTTTTTAATCCTACAAGTCCTGCTTCAAAAAGAGGATGGGTATCTCTTGATCCCACTTTTACCAACGCACCTTCTTTTTTTAAGTTCTCCAATGGCTTTCCTTTGTAAAAAGCCTGATAATTAAGCTTGACATAGTCTCCGTTCCTTATCTCTCTCTGCTCTGATATAGGAACAATTTCTCCATACATCTCTCTTATCTTCTTTAGCTCATTTTCTATCATTTCTTCAGTAATTTCTATCTTTGGCTTCTTTAGCTCTATTCCTAAGTAGTCTTTTACTTCAACTTCTG
>Ga0256842_1002261_pt1 | contig 14099 bp, 19 predicted proteins | sample 4559240metaG_FD_185973 | JGI IMG/M metagenome (GOLD analysis project Ga0256842, IMG submission 185973) | Hydrothermal vent microbial communities from Guaymas Basin, Mexico - 4559-240 | ecosystem: Environmental > Aquatic > Marine > Hydrothermal vents | place: Mexico: Guaymas Basin | collected...
CCTTAAATTAGTCTTAATCTAACCTTAAGAATTTAAACTAATTTTTTGGCTTAAGGTTCGGAGGCAAATTTGAGAAAACTTAAGACTAACATTAGTGCGATTTAGACTAACATTAGTTTGCTTAAAATAAAATAAAGTCAAAGTTAGTGCTAGTAAATTTTTTGTGTCTTGAAACCCCCTATTATAGGGCTTTGCGAGGGGTCATTTTTTATTATTCTGTGAAATATTTATTTAAAGTTAGTTCACAACATATCTTAATTCTTGCTTAGTTAAAATATGCTCAAAATATGGCTTAAGGTTAGGTTTTTGCTTAAGACTAAAGTTAGTCTAATCTTTTAAGTTACACTAAAGTTAGTATTAGATATACTATTATTATGAATCCTTTAATTAAGCAGTAAATCATATTAACTTACTGCCTAAAACAACTCCAAATAAATCACTGTTTTCTAAAAGATTTTTATTCTCCTTCAAATAAACACGATATTTTTCAAGTTTCCTAACATCATCTTTCTTAGATATTTTTATATTTTCATCTGCTTTAAAATTAAAATTATTTTCTTGAAAAATCCCCCAATCAAATATTTTACTCGTCTCAATATAATTTGTTTGGATTATTTCGGGAAATGGTAAATATTCGCATATAGCGATGGCAACGCTTGTTCTGGGTAAACTTCTGATTTTTGTCACGTTCAAAAAACTCTCAAAATCCTGAGAATAAGATATATCTCCATTTTTCGTGGAAACCTTTGTAATTGCTTCAATTCCTCCAAGCTTCTCAATATAGTCCAAAGTTGTGATATTTGAGGTTTTGTAAAACATTTTAAAATTGCAGTTCTCTATGGTATCCTCTCTAATCTCATCGTTCAGTTGTGAAATCGCTTGTAGAAACATACTAAATTCCAACCCCATACTACGAGTTGTAGCCAAAGCCCCAGCTAATGTTTTGGAGCCATAAAATGAGAGTTCGTCTAAATAAATATTTGCATTTGAGATTTTCTTCTTAGATTTTTGAATAATATCTGTAATTAAAAATTTTATCCATTTTAATGATGCGACGTCGTTCATATCTACGCGAAAATAGATTATTTTACCCTTGTATAAAGCATCTCGAATATCTATGTCCGAATTAAAGCTAATACCTTCCGTAACCTCTTCAAATTTGATAGAAAGACTATCTAGGCTTTCTGTATCGGTATTTGCGAAATACATTTTTTTGAGAATTTCTGGATTAAAATACCTTTTGCTGTATTTTTCCAAAAGTTCAGCATTTGGTCTAGTTTTGCCTATCTCATAATCATAATCTTTTTGCCTCTGTAAGTCTTCTTTTAATAAAATAATATGTTTTTTTATATCTAAAAAATCTTTTTTTATATATTTTTTTAATTCTAAACTCATAAAAAAAATCTTCATTAATTTTCTTAAAATTGTGCGACCCAATGACCGATAATAATCTACTCCTGGATTTGAACTCTCCGTGTAGTCAAACATATCTATTAATTTATTAGATATCTCCAAATAGCTATCATCGTCAGTAATCGCCTTATATCCCCATTTGTTTGGATAATAACATATCTTTAAATCTTCAGATGGTCGATTTTCTTCTCGTAAAGTTTCTTTAATGACTTGAGGTAAAAAACTATCATTTTTAGGGTCGACAATAATTATCCCTTTTTTTGATAAAATTGATTGATATACTAAATTTTGTAAAATTACACCCTTACCTGTTCCTGTTGATCCCACAAATATGGAGTGTGTAATCTCATCTTGTGGAATCGTAAAAGCTTGATTTTTCTCAATTTTCTGACCGTAATAATTTTCTTTTTTTAAAATTGCTTGTTTGATTTTAAGTTTTGGGTCTGTTCGTGGATTTTTTTGATGGTATTTTAAAGAGGTAGCAATGGTAGTGGCTCCTCTCCCGTAAATAGTGGATTGAGAGGTTGCAGTCTCAAAGCTCTGTTCCTCTTCAAAATTTAACTCGAAATTATTTTTTACTTTTTTTTTTCTTTTCCAAACATTTTTTTGCCTTTTTTATTTTTTTATTGATTTTAGAATCTCTTCTAGAATCAATACAGATTTCTCAATACTTTTTTCAGTATTCTCAATATATTCAATTTTCTTATCTAAGCGCTCCTCAAGTTTTATCATCTGGTAGTAGACAATTTCTAACTTATTTTCCATATTTCAAATCCTTATTTTTTTGCCCTGGAACTAGAACTGGCTTAATAACTGGAATTGGCTTAATAACTATCCGTTCCAATGTTTCTATCCTATTTTGTAAATCCCGTATTTTTTCTTGTTGAGAAAAATCGGAGACAAAAAGGACTGTCAAAATCCCCGATATTAAAATAAATTTAAAAACATTTTCATTAAACCATTTAAAAAAATTCAATATCATCCTATAAATCCTCTTCGATTTCTTCTACAATTTCTTGCTTTTTTATGTTTTTTTTAGCAGCAGAATTTTTAAATTTTGTTTGATAATTAACTTCAAAAATCAAACTAAATAAATTATCAAACTCTTTTATTTTTTTGTCTGCAGAACGATTTATTAAATCCATTTTTAGAAACTTTTTTTTAGAGACTGGGTCGGCAGAATTTTTCATTTTTTCGCGATAAAATTTTAAATCTTCATTTTTAACTGTCAAAAAAGTTTCTTTCAACAAACTCAAATCTTGAATCATATTTGATTTTTTAATAAAAAATTCTTCATTAAAATCAAAATCAAAATTTAAAAGTGGAGAAAATTCATTTGTTACAGATTTAGTAATTTCATTAAAAATGACTTTTATTTTATCATCAGAAATTTCTTGTGTTCGTAAAAAATTAATAGTTTTAGCCGAATCCTCCATAATTTTAGAATCGCTTTTTGTCGGGATTAAAAAATAGTCAAATTCATCAATCGCTGAGGGATATTCCATTGAATTATCGAAGAAATTAGCCACTTCACTAGCTCCAATATCAAAAATTAAATCATTTTCTTCACTAATCAAAAACTCATAAAAAGTTTCGAAATTTTCATTACCAGCAAATTTTTTAGAATTTATATTTGAAAAACTAGATGAAGAAGAGTTATAACTTTCCACCTCTATTATTAAAGTTTTTTCAAGTCTATCGAAAAGTAGTTCCCTCGTAATGGTCGATTTTCCCACATTACCCGATGTATTTAATACACATATTTTCATTATTTTTCTCCTATTATTTTTTCAAATTTTTGTGAATTAACTTCAATTTCTTTTTTTGAAGATTTTAAAAGTAGAGTTTCAACAATTTGTTTCATCGTCAAATTTGCTAATTCTGTATCAAATTCAATACATTTTAAATAAATATATTCGAACTCGCTCTTCAGCATCATTTGAAAATATTTTTTATGAGTATTTTTATCACTTTTCAAGCCCCTAATCATCATAAAAATCATAAGAAAAATATAATAAATGCTCGAGAAAACAAATAAAATTGAAAAAGTCTCTATGCTATTTTTCCCAAAAATATTTACAAAAAAAGGTAAAAAAACAGTTGGCATTATTAGCGAGAGAAAAAAATAAAAAAATGACATCAAAGCAAACGAAACGGACATTGTCACACGATATAAACTCAATAAAGAACCTATTAAAGTGATATTTACATCAACTGTTGTACTTTCTTTTAATCTCTTGATTTTTGCATTTTGTACAAAATATGTGTCAAAAACAACGCTGCCAACATTTGCTCGTTCAGAACTAAGCATTTTAATCAAGCGAGAACTCATCTCGTACGCAACCGACATGACACTTTTTGTTGGAAATATAAATACTTGAACGTATTTAAAGACTTTCGAACCTATAAATTTTAAGATTTTTAAATAATCCAACTTTTTAAAATAATCAACCATTTTTTACCTCTTTTAATATTTCTTTTTGAGTTTTTGCACCAACTTTTCCATTTTCAGAACAATTTTTTACAAGTGTTTCAATTGAAACTATTCGTAACTTTTCTGATTTTGGTAAAGCTTTTGCAAACTGTAAAACTCTCTTTTCATTTTCAACCACATACAAAATTAAATCAACTTTATCTTGAATTATTTTTGCAAAAATTCCATTGTAAGAACCAGCATTTTTGAAACTTCTTTCAATTTCAACATACACCTTTTTTCCATCTTTTTCATAAAATAAATCGGGAGTATGTTTATGATTTTGCGACCAATTTTTTACAATAGTTCTTTCAACTTTACGACCAATTTTAGACAAATGATAAAATGTAATCATCTCCATAATCGTATGATGAACAGTGACGGGGGATACAGTTATCGAACTAGATAATTGGACATCGAACAAAGTTCGAATAATCTCTTTAAGTTGCTCACTTGCCGCAAAACAACTTCTCGGACTTTGCAAATTAGTATTTTTTTTAATAAAAAGATTGTATTTTTTTTGCAATTTTCCCAATCGATTTCTTGCCTGGGATTTTGCATTTTTATAGTTCAACCAAATCGTTTTTTCCAAAACTTCTGTGAAAATTCTTCCATTGAATTTTGACATTAAATGTAAAATCTCTACGTCTCTTTCTGTTAAAAAATTAAATTCTTCATTCATCTTTGCCATTTTTTTTATAAATCTTCTTCAACTTCTTTGGCAAATTCAATTTTTGTAAAAAAATCTTTATTTTTTAAGTCAAGAAACATCTTATGACCTTTTTTACTAAAAATATTTTCACCATCAACCATTTTTTTAATATCAGCCGGTGTTAAATCTTGTCCAAAAACTTTCTTTTGATTGAAATTTATACGAAAATCACAACTACCAACTTCTTTAAATCCTCCATCAACTTTTTCAGTTTTTCGATTACTACATTTAACCATTGATTCCGTTTTTTTTAAATTACCATTTTCACAAACTGGGCATCTTGTTGCCATTTTTTAATCCTTATTTTTTTTAAATTTTAGACAAATTGCAAAAAAAGTATTTGCAACAACATTGATTTTTTTTAAAAAATTCATTTGATTAATCTGTCATTTGTAACCCCCTTCTCGCGAAATACCTTAGATTTCTTGAAGATAACTCGTGAATACTGGAAACAGTCCCAATTTCATCATTTATAAAAGTTGGTTCTTTAAACAAAACATAACTTGAGATGTTGTCAAAAGTCGAAACAACAATCGTCCCAAAAATCAATAAAATAACTGAAGAAAATAAACTACCAAATACTGATAATCGTACAAATTGTGGTTGAAGAACCAAAATCATCTGACCTAAAAAAAAGAAAATTAAAGAGTAATAAACCAAAACAGTAGTTATTAGTATTGAATTTTTCAACCAAATCGAAGTTTCAATAACCATTTTCGCAAAATCTTGATGACGAACATGAGTTTGTAATTGTATGTCTTCAATTTTCAATCCAAAAAAATTTACGAGAAAAATATCGGGATTTATCTCATAAAAAAATTTAATAATCATAAATAAAATTGAGTGGATAACAATTCCAATAAACATGTACAAAAAAGGAAAAATAAGAATTTTAGAAATATGAACAAAACTACCTATATCTTCACGACTAAATGAAGCTTCTTTAAGTCGTTCAAAAATTCCAAAAACAAAGCTTAAAACGACAAACACAAAACTCAAAAAAGCATATGTAGTCATCCCAACAATTTCGAAAACCTTGTAAGATTTTCCTAAAATCACAAAATTATCAGTAAAAAGATTATTGTTATTTACAATATCAGCTGCTGCCTGAACATGGTCAATATTTACAGATGAAATCGGCATTTTTAATCTTCATATTTTATAAATATGAATTCAAAAAATGCAATAAACAATAAATTAATTATAAAGAATAAATGAATTACATAATCAATTAATTCATTTTCAAAAAAATAAAAATAACCAAAAAAACAACACAATCCAACAAAAAATACAATCAAACTTTTTATTTTTAAAAATGGTACTTTTTTAAAAATATAATATGTATAAGTTGATAAATCGTCAGTACTCATACCTTTAGTTGATATTAGTCTTTTAATGTACCCCTTTTCATTATGTTCTTCCCACACAATTGACATACAATATAAATTCAAAAACAAAGTCCAAATTACAAAATCTTTTTCCCAAATAATATTAAATCCCTCGATAAATCCAAACGAAATCCATCCAAAAATTACAAAAATTGCAATATAAAAATAATTTTTTATTCGCTCAAAATTCCAAAAATCCCATCTTTGAAGAGCTTTAATCCTATCATTTTCATTAATTTTCAAATTTGATTTTTGCGATTTTGCCTCGCTTATTTGACCAATAATAATCGCGATGGAATCTTTTGCTGTTTTTTCATCAATCAACTCCTCACTCATCTCCTGTCTATCCCTCATTCTAAAATCCCTTATTTATGTTTGAAATATTGTATTACATAATATATTACAATAACCTTAATACATATATTTTTAACATGATGTATTGTACCCGATAAAAAAACAACGAAATACCCACATTAAGGTTGATTTAATAGTGTTTATTATTAAATTAATCTTAATAATATATAATATATTTTGTATTATTTTGTATTATTTTTAAAGATTTTATTATAAGAATATATAATGTAATATATTTCTAAAAAAAAGAGGGAAATATGAAAGTAAACAAAAAAAAAGTGAGTTTCGATATAGAGGTGAAAGACCTAACTTCAATTAAAAGTTTTTGCGAGAAAAACAAGCTAAAACAAAGTGATTTTTATAGGGCTGCAGCGATTGAAAAATTTTTAAGAGACAACAAATATAAAATTGTTTTTTTCTTCGATGTTGTTAGTAATAAATTCAAAAAATTAACAGTTGACACACAAAACTATAATATTGATGAATTTGAAACTGATGATGAAACCAAAGCAGACCTATCTATTAAAAGTATAGTTATTATTTCTAAACCTGATAAAAATTATGATGAACTCAATGATTTAGATATTTTATTAGCTAAAAATAATGATACTCTTAAATGTTTTGTCAAATAAATAACCTTATGTAAATACATTATGTAAATAGTTCGTCAAATTAGTATTAATTTTGCTATAATTTTATTAACCAAGCGAGCATTGCTCATAAAAGCTTACTTCAAAAATTGAAGTAGGCTTTTTTTTTGCCTTTTTTATACCTCATTATTTCTTTATCATTAAAAAAATCAGCACAAGTTTCAATTTCTTTTTTCACCAGCAAAATTGGTAACAAAAAAAAAGTTACCACATAAATCCCAAAAAATAGGGATAAAGAAGCCTTTTTTTTTAGTTTTTAAGATTTTGTAATTTTTTATTTTTAAAAAAGTTACCATATAAATCCCAAAAAATAGGGGTGTATAAGTGATGGTAACAAAGTAACAAAAAAAAGTAAAAACTACTAACCACGAGAAATAAAAAAGAGTATCCCTATAATAGGGGATATGAGATAAAAAATATACAATTGAAAAATTTATATTTTTGTTACCTTGTTACCAATCTCTTGAAACTCCGTTAAATAGGGAATTGTAGAGGTAACTAAAAAAAAAGTAAATAATTACAAAAGTTACCAATCTCTTGAAACTCCGTTAAATAGGGGATTGTAGAGGTAACTAAAAAAATTACTAAAAAAATGAAAAAAATAAATAAATAGGAATAAATAAGGAATAAGAAAGTATTTTTTTGATAAAATTATTTATAATTTAAAATATGAGGTTTGAAATGAGTGAAGATTTTTTAGAAAATTTGCAACATAACAAAAAGAAAAAAGCGACATATAGTATAAGTGAAGTGCTTTTGAATGATTTTGATATTCTTTCAAAAGAATTAAAGATAAAAAAATCTGTGTTGATTGAAGCACTTTTAAAAGAGTTTATTAAAAATAATAAAAATTAAATGATACAAAATGTAATGCTCGCTTGGTAACCTGCATTAAATTTTGTATGTCAAATTAAAAAGGCATAAAAAAATGGAACAAAATCCCGATTTTGATATACAAGAATATATCAATAGTAATCAAATATCAAAAAAAATATACAATAGTTGTTTTACTTTAGAGAGTAAAAAAAAGTATTATTCTCATAAATTGAATAGATTTGAGAAAGTAGATAATGAAAAACAGCTTAAAGATTTAATAGCATACGATTTCCCTGAAATTGTAACTTATAATAAAAAAAAAATGGTTATTGATTTACCTGATAAATTCTTTTCAATTGTTTTTTTTACAAATGTAATAGATATGATAGTAGATAGTGTTAATCTTTTTCAATCAGAAAAAATGAAATTAAAAAGAGTATCTCGAATACTTTATATTACTAGAAATTCATATAATTTTAATTTTCCTGAACATTTAAAGAAAATTGTAGTTGATGAAAAAGAAAAAAAAATAATTGTTGATGATTATAAAAATCATTTCAATGAACTAGATGATATATTAGAATGGATCGTTGCTTGTCGTTTTACTGAAGATAGAAGAAGTTCATTTTTACATTTAAGAGTTTATGCAGGCTTTGGAAAATCATTTTTTAAATCAATTTTATCTGATCTTGGATTTGTTGTTGAGTGTCGATATGATGATTTTAAAAGTCCATCATCTTTAGCAGCTGTTGAATTTCAAAATGCTTTAATTTTACTGATTGATGAGTTTACTATTTTTAAAAAAGATTTTAAGGATTTCACAAACAAGATGATTTTAGATTCTAAGAATCAACTTAGAACTCAAGTTGCTTTGTATGCAAAAATATTTTTAAGTGCAGAGCATAGTAATAGTTTCGTCGATGGGGTTGATGCTCAGATTATTGATAGAGTAAATCAAATTAATAAAGATGATTCGGCAAAATTGGAAAATAGAGGAATATATTTAAAATTTGGAAATAAAACTTATTACACTGCAGTTACTGAATATATATATGTGAAAGTTAAAGGTTTACTTAATTATTATATAGAATTAGGGGAAATTCAAGCAGACAGAAAAGCTACTGAAATATTAAAATATTTTCACACTCAGCATATTTTAAAAGCTGAAAACTTAGATTCTAAAATTAAAAAAGTATTTTGGAGTACAATTGAAAATATATTAGATACTAGAGATGCAGAACAGTTTAACAATTTAGAACGAGATATGAAAAAACATATAGTTATTGCAACAGAAAATTCTCAAGAGGTCTATTACATTAAGTCGATTAAAAAAGTTTTTGATTTAGTGATAAAAAATGAAGATGAAGAATTTTATAAAAAAGCAAAATACAAGGCAAGTCAGCTTGCTAATATTTTAAACCTTGATGAACAAAATATAAAACAATATAAAGTGAATGGTAAAAACATTGGAATTTCTTTAAAACTCAGTAGAAAAAAATTAAATTTTTTATTAGAAAAAAAAATAGAAGTCCCAACTTTTTATGAAACGATAAAAGGATGAACTCAGCTCAAGCAAAACAAATTAAAATTACAAATTATCTAAATATAAATCACGAAAAAAATGAGTTTTTTATAAAAAGTCCATTTAATCCATCGGAGAAAACCCCATCTTTTAAAATAAACCAAAAGAAAAATATTTGGTATGACCATTCGAGGGGCGAGGGTGGAAATATTTTAGATTTGATAATGAAATTATATAATTGCGATTTAAAAAAAACACTTCAAATTCTTCAAACCTCGGATTTTTCTTTTTCACTAGCAAAAAACTCTCAATCTTTTAAAGAAATTAATACAGAAAAAGATGAATCAGAACAAGTAAAAATAAAAAAAATAGTAGAACTACAAAATACATCATTAATAGAATATTTACAAAAAAGAAAAATAGATATTTCAATAGCAAAAAAATATTTAAAAGAAATATATTACACACAAAAAAATAAAAATTATTTTGCTTTGGCATTTAAAAATAACGAAGATGGATATGAAACAAGAAATCCGTATTTTAAAGGGTGTGTAGGGTCAAAAAACATTACAACAATAAAAGGTTCAGATAATAGAAAACTATCAATTTTTGAGGGGTTTATGGACTTTTTAAGTGCATTGACTCATTATAAAATTGATGTATTTAAAAGTGATGTGATTATATTAAATTCTGTATCTAATAAACAAAAAATAGAGGATTTACTATATAGTGATTTATATAAAAATATATATTTATTTTTAGATAATGATGCTGCCGGAGAAGATGTTAAAAAATATTTTTATGGTGTGAATAATAATTGTGTTGATTGTTCAAAAATTTATGAAGATTACAAAGATTTTAATGAGTTTCTGAAATCTTAAATTATGATATAATATCGATACAATTATAAAAGTGGAACGGGGCAAAGCCCCATTTTTATATCAACGGTACTGCGAATACCATTAAAACCACAATTATAAGAATAAATTTCAAGTTATCTCCTTTTCTTGAAAAAGAAAGAGGGGATACCACACTGACCTCACTAATCCCACCACTTATATAATAAGCAAAAACCACGCGAAGAAAACAACTTAAATATGTATCGTATTTGTATTATATCATATTAGATTTAAATTAAGAATTTATTTTAAATATTTTAATATATATTAAAAACAATAAAACATATATAATAAATTATTAAAAATAAATAGATTATATTGTTTATTTTTGTGTTTTGTGTTCTATTTATTAATTTTTAACAATTTATTATCTATATTTAATAATAAAACATATATAATATATTATTAAAAATAGATAGGGGATAGGATGAAAATATCCGTAATAAATAAAAAAGGTGGAGTTGGTAAAACTTCACTTTCACTTTCGTTAGCAAAAGATTTAGAATATTACTTATTAAGTAATGATGATAGTGTAATAGAGCTTGTTTATCCTGGTATGTCTAAAATAATGGAAAAGCTTAAATTAATTGATAATGTAGTTTACGATTTTGGTGGATTTGTTGACGTAGGTGTGATTGAGATTTTAAATGATAGTGATTGGATAATAATACCTCTTACGAGCGATTTAAATAGTTTCAAGAAGACAATTAGTTTAATAAAAGAGATTGATAGTAAAAATATTATTTTGGTGGCAAACAGGTCGGAAAAAGATGATTTTTTAAAAATAGAAAAGTATTTTAAAGATTTTTATGATTATCCAATTTTTGAAATTAAAAATTCTAGAATTTGGAAAAAAACTTTTGAAGAGAAAAAAAGTGTTTTAGAGATTAAAAATTTAAACAAGATGAATAAATATATCTATCGAAATAGTCTTGTCGGATATGAAAATTTACTAGAATTTATAAAAGGAAAAAAATGTTAAATATTGACGATATTTTAAAAGAAAAAACGGAACAAGTTCAAACTTTTAAAAAAGTGGAAGAAAAAGCAAAAAAAGTAGGACAACCAAAAAAAGTAGGACGACCAAAAAAAAATCAAGTACAAAAAGCGAAACCTAGAGTTTTATATTATACAGATGATGAATTTGAAGAGATTTCAAAAATTGCAAAATTATATAATTTATCATCAAGTAAATATTTAAAAATGATTATTCAAAAAGAGATAAATAGAGAAAAAATTATTTAGATGATAAAAAAAATTTATAAAGTAATAAAAAGAATTTTATATTGTATTTTTGTTTGTAGATTTAATTTTATATGCTGCAGTAATCAAAATAAGTAGAGGTTTGACCCTCCACTTTTCTTGCAAAAAAAGCTTTTTATTTTTACAATAGTTCCCTCTTCTTTTCTAAAAACTCAGCTTCAGTGATAGCACCTTTCTCTTTTAAATCGAACCAATATTCAATATCGTGACCAGTTTCTGTTTCTTTGATATTTTTGATATCTTTAATCAAAGTTGCAGTCGCCGAATGAAATGTTACGGTATTAACATTTGTCTTATAGTTGATGTGGGTAGCATTGACGATAACATTAGATAAATTACTATCAGTGATAATTATTCCTTCCGCTCCTTCTTCATAGGCTACATAAGCCAGTTCAATTATTGCCTGATGCTCATTTTTAGAATTAGGTATTTTTTTAGAAATTTGTTTCATTTTGGAATATTTAAAATTACTTAAATCATCATTTTGGTAAAAAATTTTAATTTTTTTTATTAGAAATTCATTAAAAATTTTATCATCTAAAAAACCCCTCATAAAATTTGAATTAAAATTAAACCAATTATTGATAAGTGTTCCCACAATCATTGCCACAACCCCACCAATCCAATATAAGTCACCTGTAATGACACTAGCCACGATTGTGACTACGAAGGTACTAAATGCTATCCACGAGTTGATGTTATAATATAATTCTCTCGATTTTAATTTATCAATGGTTTCATCGATTTTATTTATTGAAATCCCGAACTCATCAACTATTCTCTCATAATCAGCTGCCTTTATCGCTATCGCCATATTCTTCCTTTTAATTAATATTAATATTATTATATCATTTTCTTTTTTTCAAATTATAAGCTTATGTAAAAGACTTATGTAAAAGACTTATGAGTAATAAAACACCTTTGTAATACCATTTAAACCCCTACAAACCACCACTTAACCCCCCGTAAAAAACTGAGAGAGGATAAGGAGAGAAAAGAGTAATATATAAGTAACAAAAAAGTAGTAAAAAGTAATAGATGAGTAATGTATAGGTAATGATTAGGTAGTGAATAAGTAATAAAAAAGTAACAAAAAAGTATAATAAGAGTAATGAATGAGTAATAAAAAGGTAATGATATGGCTATTGTTGATGATATAAATTTAGAAATAAATAAAAACAGAACTAAAAAACAAAAATTAGAGAAATTCAGAGATCAAATAGAACTTATGATTAGTAATAAGATTCCAATCTCAAAGCAGCTAAATATTTTACTTGATAATAAAAATGAGGTAGGAATAGATAAGCTGGATTTGACCGAATACAGAAATATAATAATTAAGAACTTTGGATACATCACGAATAAAAAACAAGATTTGAAGATAGCGACTAAAAAACCAATAAAAAAACCAATCTCAAAATCTGCAAAAGAGATTTTGAGCGAAGAAATTAATTTATTTTAATTTTTTATTTTGGCTTGGTAACTGTGTGCAGAATTTAGTTTTAATTCGTGTCCTAAAATTTCAGAAACATAAATATTTTTATCTTTAGTTCCACCAAATTTTTTATAGCAAGTTTCAGCATATAAAGCCCTCAAGAAATGAAAACCTTTATCGGCTATATCATTAGGTAAGTATCTAAAAAGTGATTTCTTGATACTTCCACTAAATTTAGAGTTTACTTGTTTATTCGTTAATTCTGTTGTTTGAAATTCCTCTTTAATATCGTGTAGGTACTTCTTAGCTGTATTTATATCAATTAAAATAGGTGCTACAATACTGTCGTTATCGCTATCTTTTTTCTTCGCTAGATTTTTATAAATAGCTTCACTTTTTTTCTTTGACAATTCCAACATTTTTAAAATTTCGATTTGTCTGCGACCAGTTGCAATGGCGAGAATAATTAATTTTTGATATGCTAATTCTCTACTTTTACTAGAATTATTAGATACTTTAAGTACATCTTTATCATTTATATCCACTAATAAATCTTTTAATAATTTATCAGATATTTTAGAGTAATCTATCTTTTTATCATCATCTTTTAATAGTGTTTCTTTTCTATCTTCGTCATATTTTTTATTGATAGAATTGTATAAAGTGGATGGTAGTTTAAAGAAATCGTGAATAGGGCTTATTTCTTCTATACCTCCCTCAATTAAGGCTTTTCTCATCTCTAAGCTTCGCCCTTTAATTGTACTAACAGGACTTTCATACATATAGTAATAACTCCATTTAGCAAAGAACTCAGACTGTTTAATTAATGTGTTTGCTTTTTTTGCTTCTGCTATAAAATCTTTTTTAATATCTTTCCAAAATTTACTACCGTATATTTCACTAATTATGTCGTTTCTTTTCATTTTTTTGTACCTCTTTTATATATAATACTAATGTTAGTATATCTAATAATAACTTTAGTACACCTTAACCAAAGTAAGACTAACATTAGTTTAAGCAAAAACCTAACCTTAAGCCATATTTTGAGCATATTTCAACTAAGCAAGAATTAAGATATGTTATGAACTAACTTTAAATAAATATTTCACAGAATAATAAAAAATGACCCCTCGCAAAGCCCTATAATAGGGGGTTTCAAGACACAAAAAAATAT
>Ga0256842_1002262_pt1 | contig 14096 bp, 11 predicted proteins | sample 4559240metaG_FD_185973 | JGI IMG/M metagenome (GOLD analysis project Ga0256842, IMG submission 185973) | Hydrothermal vent microbial communities from Guaymas Basin, Mexico - 4559-240 | ecosystem: Environmental > Aquatic > Marine > Hydrothermal vents | place: Mexico: Guaymas Basin | collected...
TATTGTCGAACTCAGGTTTATAGTAAAAAATAAATTAGATAAAATATCCAAGACCCATAGGGTCTAGAAGTTTTATTTTAAGTTTCATCATTATTTACAGCTACTTTTATAAATCCAATAACACCAACTAAAAAAACTATAACTAAAAAAACTACTTCAAAAATATCTACACCATTCATAAAACAACCTTATTTCTATTATTAAAAGATTATATAACTTATTTTGTTATTTAATTATTTAAATTTGTACTTTTTTCTTTTAATTGACCACAAGCTGCTGATATATCGATACCTTTAGAATCTCTTATAGTACAAAGTAATCCATGGTTTACAAGATATTCTTGAAAATTAACCATATCTTTTAGTTCAGGTCTATCATAATCAGTTCCAGGGTAAGGGTTAAAATATATAAGATTTACTTTTGCTTTGATCCCATGAAGAAGTTTAACTAACTTTTTAGCAGATGCTATATCATCATTTTTATTCTTAATTACAAGGTACTCAAACATCACTCTTTTTCTAGCATCTATTGGGAATCTCTTTACAGCTTCTATAATGGAGTTTATATTATGAGCCTTATTCATAGGTATAAGTTCACTTCTAAGTTCATCATCAACAGCATGAAGAGATATAGCTATATGAACACCTAAGTCCATCTCACCCAGTTTGTCGATTTTACTACTCAATCCACTTGTTGAAACGGTTTGTCTTTTCCCACCTATAGCTAAACCCTCTTCCTCTTGAAAAATCTTTATAGCTTGACTTAGATTATCTAAGTTATCAAGTGGTTCACCCATACCCATATAAACTATATTTATCTTACGGTTATGTTTGTGGTTATTGTCTTTTTTAAGAGTTACTACTTGTGCTATTATCTCACCTGCTGTTAAATCTCTAGTAAAACCACCTTTTGCAGTTAAACAAAAAGAACAACCAACTTTACAACCAACTTGAGTAGATACACAGATAGTATATCTAGCTTCATGTATAAGTTTTCCATCTTCATCAAAACTATCATCTTTCATTTTTAGCCAAACAGCTTCCATAGTTTTACCATCTTGAAGTTCTAAAAGGTACTTTATAGTTCCATCAGTAGATATCTCTTTGTTGATGATTTTTAGAGGGTTTACAACAAACTTAGATGCTAACTCCTCTTTTAGAGATTTTGGGATATTTTTCATATCTTCAAAATCAGATGCATACTGATGATACATCCAACCAAAGATTTGTTTTACACGAAATTTTGGTTTTATGATGTCGATAAGTTCTTTTTGAGTATAGTCCATTAATGATGGTTTCATAGATAATTGCCTTTTTAAAAATTTATTTATTTTTATTCTGATCTCTAAACATTAAAATATCCAGCTAACTTGTTATGTACAACTAAAGCTGATGTACTCTGTTCAGGGTGTATCTGAAAAGTTTCACTCAAAGTGATGCCAAACTCCTCTGGTTTTAATAGTTCAAAAAGTGCCTTATTTTGTTCCAAATCAGGACAAGCACCATAACCAAATGAGTAACGACAACCATGATAACGGTTCATTCTAACATCTGCTAAAGTATAACCCTCATCTTCACTCGCTATATTTAAATCAAGTCTTATTTGCTTATGGGCTATCTCAGCAAGTGCTTCTGCTAACTCAACCCCTAAACCATGAAATTGGTAATACTCAGTATAGTTACCTGCTTCATAAATCTCTCTTTCAACCTCACTTAGTCTTGCACCTGCACTTACACAAGTTAATGCGATTACATCATCTTTATCACTATGAAAAAAGTCACTTATAGCACGGTGTGGTTTTTTTCTTTGTCTTGGAAATTCAAAAGTTTGAGTTATCTCTCCATCTTCATATATGTTTAGCTTGTTATCATCACTTCTACATTTATAGTATCCGTAGATGATAGTTGGCTCAAAAAGCTTCTCATCTAAAAATCTTCTTTTTAACTCTTCATAAGCTGGTTTTACAACTTCATCTAATTGTTTTTGGTACTTCTCTTTTGTCATACCTTTAGAACTATAACCCCAACGAGATTTAAAAAGTATTTTATGGTTTACCCACTCAAAAGCCATCTCCACTTGTGCATCTGTAAGCTTTATAACTCTTCTTCCCCAAAATGGTGGAGTTGGTACATCTTCCCTTTTTGGCATCTTTATCTCTTCAAAAGGTGGAATTATATATTCCTTTTCCTCTTTTTTTTCTATCTCGGGAGCATCAGGGTGTAGGTTTGTATCAAAGTTTCCAGCTTCGATGCGACTCATGGCAGTTACACCATCAAATGCATCTTTACAGTAGAAAATTGGTCCATCATAAAAAGGGCGACAAAAATCATCTATAAAACTTCTAGTAAGTGCTGCACCACCTAAAAGAATAGGGATTTTTATACCTTTTTCTTTTAAAATTTCTAAGTTCTCTTTCATAACTTGTGTTGATTTTACTAAAAGTCCACTCATACCAAAAGCAGATATATGACCATCTTTTGTAGCTTGTATAAAGTCCTCTAACTCAACTTTTATACCTAAGTTTTTAACTTTAAAACCGTTGTTTGAGAGGATTATATCTACTAGATTTTTACCAACATCATGCACATCCCCTTTTACAGTTCCAAGTGCAAGAGTTGTATCTACCTCTTTTTCAACTTTTGGTAGATAAGGGTTTAAGTAATCAACAGTTTTTTTCATAGTTTCAGCACTTTGAAGTACAAATGGCAGTTGCATCTGACCACTACCAAAAAGTTCACCTACTACCTTCATAGCATCTATAAGTATCTCATTTACAATTTTCTCAGGTGCTATCTCATGGCGAACTTTTTCCACTAAAGGTATCATCCTATCTTTATCGCCATCCATAAGAAGTTTTGTGATTTTTTCCTCATCACTCATAGCTAAGTACTCTGCATCTTCTACATCTGTATCTATCGCTTCTTTTGTTGAGAAGTGTTCTATGAAGTCAAAAAGTGCATTCTCTTTTTTGTTGAAAATAAGGTTATTACAAATATCTTGGTCTTCTTGACTTATCTTATTTACGGGGATAATGTGTTTTACATTTATGATAACACTTGTTAAACCTGCTTCAAGACAATGGTGTAAAAACATAGAGTTTAAGTATGGTCTAGCATCTTTGTCAAGTCCAAAAGAGATGTTAGAAAGCCCTAAAGTTGCACTAACTTCAGGGTGTTTGATGCGAAGTTGTCTTATAGCTTCTATGGTATTTATACCAGCATTAAGATACTCTTCATCCCCACTAGCTAGTGTAAATGTTAAAACATCAAAGATTAAGTCCTCTTTTTTGATGCCGTGTCTTGAAGTTGCTAAGTCTATGATTCTATCTGCTATAGCTAGCTTGTTCTCTACTGTTTTTGCCATACCTACTTCATCTATGGTAAGACAAACTAAAGATGTACCAAACTTTTTAGCTAACTGACAAACTGCATCAAATTTCTCTTCACCATCTTCAAGATTTACAGAGTTAAGTATAGGTTTTCCACCTATATTTTTTAGTGCCGTTTCAAGCCCTTTTGTTTGGGTAGAATCGGGCATCAAAGGTAGTGCGATTTTTTGGTTATATCTACTCATAACCTCATTCATATCTTTTGTTTCATCTCGCCCAGCAAAACCAACATTTACATCTATAAGGTGGGCCCCTGCTCTTACTTGTTGTTGAGCTACACTTAAAGTTCCCTCGTAATCTTCTGCAATTATAAGTTCACGAAATGCTTTTGAACCAGTTGCATTACTTCTTTCACCCATTAGTAGTGGTGCTGGTTCTTGCTTTAGTGGAGTAGTGTTAAAAAGTGATGCTATAGAGGTTGGATGACTCCCAGTTGCAACTTTAGGAGTTAAGCTATGAGTAGCATTTACTAATTCTCGTATATGCTGAGGAGTAGTTCCACAACACCCACCTAAAAAACTAACACCATCATAGTCTAAAAATTTAATTTGATGTTTTGTAAACTCTTGTGGGTTCATAGGGTAGTAAGTATAACCACCACGGTTTTGAGGAAGTCCAGCGTTTGAGTGGATGCTGATAGGTTTATGCCAAAGTTCACTTAGAGTTTTAACATGTTTTAAAACTTGTTCAGGACCAGTCCCACAGTTAAAACCAAGACTTAGTATGTCAAAAGGTTCTAGGATGGTTGCTATGGTGGTGGCATCTGTACCTATAAGCATAGTTCCACTAAGTTCTATAGTAACACTTACCATTGTTGGTATGTTAGTACCTTTTTGTTTGTTAGCTTCAGCAATGGCATGAAGCCCAGCTTTTATCTGTAATGGGTCTTGACAAGTCTCAAGTATAAAAACATCAACACCACCATCTATAAGTGCTTTACAAAATTCAGTATAACCCTCAAACATCTCATCATAAGTTATATGTCCAAGTGATGGTAGTTTAGTTCCTGGTCCAATAGAGCCTAAACAAAATCGTGGATGCTCAGGTGTGCTAAATTTTTCACACTCTTTTTTTACAAGCTCAGCCCCTGCACGAGTTAGTTCATAGGCTCTATCACCTATATTATACTCATCTAAAACCCAAGAAAATGAACCAAAAGTATTGGTAGTGATAAGGTCAGCACCAGAAGTTAAGTAAGCATGAAAGATTTCACTTAAAACTTCAGGGCAAGTAACATTTAAAAGTTCGTTACACCCCTCATTGCCTTCCCATGCTTCTTTTGGGATTTTTTCATCTTTTTGTTGTAGTTGTGTACCCATAGCACCATCTATGATAAGTGGACGGGTTTTTATAGTTTTTAAAATGTATTGTGTAGTATTCATAATGTTATTTTATCATTATCTGCTTAATATTTTAATGAGTTTTGCTAGAGTGTAAAATATAAATAATGGTAGATAATTAAAGAAATTTATTTTGTATGGGATTATTAGAGATTTTTAGTTAGTTTATAAAGTTAAAAAAAGAGATAAGGCTAAGTTAATAGCCTTATATTTCTTTGATTAAACGCGAGCTTCTTCTCTTCTGTTTAAGTATGCCCAGTTCTCATCAACACGAGTTTGCCACTCTTTGATAAGATGTTTATACTCATCTTTGAAAAGGTGTTTAAAACGACCTTGTGCAGCTAAGTATTCTTCAACTGGAACAACATTTTTAGGTCTATAAGTGATGTTTAATTCACGACCATTTATAACTTCATATAGTGGGAACACTAAAGTATCAGTTGATAAATCTGCTAAATGCATAGTATCTTTAGGGTCAAATTTCCACTCAGTTGTACAAGGAGAAACAGCATTAATAAATACAGCACCCTCAGTAGCAAAACCTTTTTGAATTTTTTTAACCATATCTTTCCATTTATTTGGAGCAACTTGAGCAGCATAAGGAATATTATGTGCAGCCATAATTCCAACTATATCTTTTTTGTTTCTTGTCTCACCATAAGAGATGCTACCAGCAGGAGAAGTTGTAGCAGATGAACCGATAGGTGTAGAAGAACTTCTTTGACCACCAGTATTTGCATATACTTCATTATCTAGTACGATATACATCATATCATGATTTCTTTCCATACAACCACTTATCCACTGAAAACCAATATCGTAAGATGAACCATCTCCACCAAAAGCTACAAACTTAGGATTTCTATCTGGTTGCTTTAAACGACCTTTAGTTCTAAGAGATTTGTACATAGCCTCTGCACCTGCAACAGCAGTTGATGAGTTTTCAAAACCGATATGAATCCAAGAAGCATCCCAAGATGTATATGGATAAACAGCAGTACAAACTTCAAGACAACCAGTAGAAGCAGCTAAAATCAAGTCATCGTTTGTAGCATTTAAAACTTCACGAACGATGATAGAGTGAGCACAACCAGGACAAAGAAGGTTTGCACCCTCAAATCTGTCAGCTGATGTTGAGAACTCTTTTAAATTTTTAATTTTTTTCATTTCACTCACAATGCTCTCCTTATAAAAATGATAGTTTCGGTCCACGAACACCGATAAACTGTTGTTGTTGAGTAAGTAATTTACCAGCATTCGCATTTGCTTGAAGCTCGTTAAATAAATCAACTAAATGAGCCTTAGTTAAATCACGACCACCAAGACCATAGATATAACCAGAAAGAAGCATTTTTGTATCTGTGTTAAAAAGTGAACCAGCGATTTCGTTAAATAACATACCAGCAGCACCACCTGGAGCTGAACGATCAAGTGCAGCTACAGCTTTAACATCTTTAAGAGCATCACCAATAGCTTTAAATGGGAATGGACGAACAACTCTTAGTCCAACTACACCAGCTTTAAGACCTTTTTCTCTCATCTCTTTTGCCACTTCACGAGCAGTTTCAACAGATGTACCCATACAAACTACAGCAACTTCTGCATCATCCATATCATAACATTCAACTGGATTATATTTTCTACCAGTTAGTTTTTCAAACTCAGCAAAAACTTCATCAATTTTTGGTGGAACTTCCGTCATCATATCTTTATGTTGACGAGCTTTATGTTCAAAATGCCAATCCTCTTCAGCTTGAACACCATGAGTTACAGGATGTTCAAAATCAAGCATATCATTCATCGGTTTATATTCACCAACAAAGTTATAAGCATCATCATCACTTAAAATATGTACACCTTGAGCAGTATGAGAAGTCATAAAACCATCTTGATTTACAATAGCTGGAGTTCTAACATCGTGGTCTTCACTTACTCTAAAAGCGATTAAGTTTAAATCATAAGCTTCTTGTGGAGAAAAAGCATCAAACTGAATCCAACCACTATCACGAACCATATACATATCTGAGTGATCACCATTAACATTTAATGGTGCAGCTAATGCACGATTTACTAAGTTAAGTACGATAGGAAGTCTCATACCAGATGCTTGGTAAAGTGTCTCAGCCATAAGAGCAAGACCTTGTGATGAAGTAGCAGTAGCAACACGACCACCAGCAGCGGCAGCACCGATACATCCAGACATCGCTGCATGTTCAGACTCAACCATTACAAATTCACCCTCAACAAAATTGTCCGACTTAAATTTTGCATAACCTTCAACTATTGGAGTTGATGGAGTAATTGGGTAAGCCGATACAACATCAACTTGGGCTTGTCTTAAAGCTTGAGCAGCAGCATGATTACCATCCCATACTTCAATATCTCTTAATTCCATTTTATCAAATGCCATCTATTTCTCCTCATCTTTACTAGGCCACTTAGCTAGTTCAGTTTCTTCATCTGCTTGTTCTGGGAACATTAAAAGTGATTTTGGGTTTGTAGGACATACTTCCACACAAACACCACAACCTTTACAGTGATCCATATCAATTCCTAACATTTTTTTATCTCTTGAGATAATAGAAATATCTGGACAATAAACCCAACAAAACTGACAATCTATACAATAGTCTTTATTATAAATTGGTTTTTTAATTCTCCAATCAGCAACACTTGCAGTAAAAGAGTTATGTGCAGAGTATGCACGATCTTCTTGTTTAGTTCCTGCTATATCATTAACACTACCATCAAATGAACGAAGCATAGCTCCTATTTCAAATTCATCCCATCCTGTATTTGCCATCATCAGCTCCTTATTTCACTTCGTCGTAAGCTCGTTGAATAGCAACCATATTTGCATCAACAATCTTTTGTGGTAGTTTTTTAAGAATTCTTTTCATACTATCTTTAAAAAAATCCATTTCATACATTCCAGAAATTTTCATAAATGCACCTAGCATCGGTGTATTTGGAATAGGACGACCGATAGTTTCTTGAGCAATTTTAATACAATCAACAGTATAAAGTTCTTTACCTTCTAACTTAGGTTGAGCTTTTACAAGTTCCTCTTTAGTTAGGTGTGTAGTAATGATATACTTTGTAGTATCTTTGTGATTTATAGTAACATCAGATGTATATACTAATGCTGGATCTATAACAAAAACATAGTCAGGCTTCATATATTTTTCATGATTCATAATAACTTCATCATCAACACGATTATATGCAGTCATAGCTGCTCCACGCTTAGCAGATCCATAAAATGCAAATGCCTGTACATGCTTACCAGTTGTTGAAATAACATCAGCTAAACCTTTAGCACCAGTTACGGCACCTTGTCCAGCACGACTATGCCATCTTATTTCTAGCATAAATTCTCCTTAAGTATCTTTACGATTCTAGTTTGGTGTATTTTATGCTAGTTGGTCTTAAAATAAGCTTGATAGTTTTTGTGTTTTGTTTTTACTTAGTAATATGTGTTATATATTCCTAGTTTTTAGAAACTTTATAGCCTCATAGGTGTTTTCAAAAATAAAATCTGTATATTTTTGTAAGGTTTCTTTAGTATCATAACCACTAAGAACACCTATCGAATTAACTTTAGCATTTTTAGCAGAGATTAAATCAAGTTTAGTATCGCCTATCATCCAAATCTCTTGATTTTTATCTTCTAAGATATTTAGTGCTTTTAAAATTGGTTCTGCATCTGGTTTAGGTTTTTCAACATCTTCTCGCCCGATAAGAACTTTAAAGTATTGCATTAAGTTAAAATGTTCCATTAAAACTTTAGAATACCTTCCAGTTTTTGTAGTTACTATCCCTATAGTAGCAAATTCATTCGCTAAAAGAACTGCTTGAGATGCAAACTCCAATAACTCAGTTTTTTGTGTAGAGATTTCTCTATAATGTTCCTTATAGGTAGTTACAAAATCCCAAACCAAAGTTTCATCTATCCCTAAATTTGCATACATAACATCAAGAGGATGCCCTATAAGTGCTTTTATATCTTCATCACTAGGATGTGGATGATTATGAACATCAAAAGAGTTATGAAAACTCTCTAAAATTGCCTCTGTTGAGTCTATAAGTGTTCCATCTAAATCAAAAAGTATTATCAATTTTTAAATCCTTTAGATATAATTATATATTATTTTTTTGCTAATTTTAATAAAAGATATGTAAAAATAAGTAAATGAGTTATAAAAACCTGAGTTCGACAATAGGATGCCTAAAGATAGGGTGAATAAATGGTGAGATTTTAAAAAATATACTCGATAACCTAGCCGTAGCTAAGTTGAGAGGATACTTTTTAAAAGATTACCATTTAGTTGCCCTATATTTGGGTATTCTATTGTCGAACTCAGGTTATAAAGGTGGATATTATGCAAGTAGGATTTAGTAACCAAACGATGTTAAACAACATCAACCAAAAAAAAGAGGCTCAAGAAAACTCTATAAAAAAACTTTCAAGTGGTGAAGAAGACAAAACAGTTGATCCAGCTATAGCGATGATAGCTAGTGCTATGATGTCAGATATTTTAACAGATACACAAGGTGTAAAAAATGCAAACTCAGCATCTGCTATGATGCAAATAGCTGATGGTACATTATCTCAAGTTAGTGAGATGGGTTCAAAACTTCAAGAGTTAAGTGTAGCATCAAACAATGCAGCTTTAAGTTCTAGTGACAGAAGTGCTTTAACTGCAGAGTTTAATGCAACAGTAAAAAGTATGGATTCAGCTATAAGTTCTGCATCGTTTAATGGTCAAGAACTTTTTGGTAAAGATATGATATTTTCACTTGGTAGCAGTGATATATCTATAAACTTAGAGTCTATAAACTCATCAGAACTAGATATAAGTTCACAAGATAGTATCGATGATTTTATGAAACAAGTACATAGTGCTATGAGCAATGTAGGTTCAACACAAAATGCTATACAAAGTTCAGCCGATAATTTAACAAACCAGATGGTACAAAAGTCAGCTGCAAAAAGTCAGATGAGTGATGCAGATATGGCTGAAGCGATTATGCAATACGAACAAAACAACACTAAACTAGAAGCTTCATTATTGGTACAAGTACATCAAAATGATATTTCAGTACAAAGAGTGGCAGATTTATTGGAGTAATAGTATAAATATTATAAATGGATTGTAAAAAGTTGTAGAGTTAAGCAAAAGCCCCTAAGGGCTAAAGCTTACAGGCGTGATTCGTAACGTCTCATCATATAAAGACGTTTAAGCATTTTCTTACGAGATGCTATTTTGAATTTCTTACGTTTTTCAGTTTCCGTTTCGTGGAAACGGCGAGCTCTAGCTTCTGTAACGATTAAGTTACGGTCAGTTTGCTTCTTGAAACGACGGTAAGATGCATCAAAATTATCATCTGCACGTAGTACGATACCAGGCATATCACATCACCCACTTTCTTTTAAAATTTGAACTAAAATTATAACTAAATATTCTTAAAAATTTATATTTTCTTACTTATGCAAAAAGTATGTTATATAAATCACATAAAAATAAAATAAACCTTGTATTAAAAAGATTAATAAATTTTTCAGTTTAATTTTAATTTAAGTGATAATTTGATATGATGAAATCAATTTTTATTCCTATTGCATAATTTGGGATTATATAATTTGGGATTATATAATTTGGGATTATATAAAAGGTTTAGATTAGTGAGTACTCAAAAACAAGTTTTACTAATAGGCATCATCTTTATCATCAGTTTTTCAGGTTTATTTCTTAACAACAGACAAGAATATACAAAAAATATAAATACCATTAGTTTAGAGATAGATGGTATAGAAAAAATTACAAATATTCATAATCTTGATATATTGCTAAAAAATATGAGAGGTATAAGTCAATTATCTGAAAAAGAGGCTGTCTCTGTAAAAAATACCTTAATGATAACAGATAGAAGTATTTTAGTATCTATAAAAAAAATAAATGACAAATCAATAGAAAACTTTTACCTAGACTTTCGTAGAAATCAAAAAACTATGTCAAAGATAGAAATTTTTAATACTTATACAAAGTTATTGAAGCTTTTAAATAGAAAAAAACTAGATATAGCAGATAAATCGCATCTATTTTTTGATTCTAACCGGGAGAGATATTTTTTAATTACGACTACTCTATTAGAGATTCCTGAGATTATTGAAAATATAGCGAAGATTAGAGGTATTGGGACAAATATATTATCAAGCACAAAAGATTCTCATACAAAACAAATCTTTTTACTAAAAAATAACTTATATAGTTTTAGAAATAAGATAGAAGATATTAAATACACAACTTCTAAACTCAATATTAATGATAAAACTATAATTAATTCATTACTAATTCCTATATTAAATGATTATGAAAAATTAGAAAAGCTTGTTTCAGATATAGAAAATAAAGCAAAAATAGCACCCAAAGAATATTTCTTAAAAACCTCTGACTTTGTAAATAGGATAGATAAACTTTACACTACATCTAAAAATATACTCCTTGATAAGCTAAAAAACAGCAAAACAGAATTTGAAAACAAACTGTTATTTGGAACTATTATATATATTTTTCTTATTTTTCTAACTACATTAGTTGTTTATATTTTATTTAAAAATAGAGATAAAGAGATAAAAAAAGAACAAGATGAGTTTATAAGTTTAATCCAAAATAATTATGCACAAGAGCAGGATTTAAAATCTATTTGTAATAAATCTATAAATCATATTATCAATTATTTTCAAGCTATAAATGGTTCTTTGTATCTTTATAATGAAGACAATAAGAAACTTTATCTAAGTGCTACTTATGGCATAAAGTATGATTCTATAAGCCAAACTTTAGACTTGCATCAAAACATAATTTCTGAGAATATTTTAGAAAAAAAGATAAAAATTATAGATATACAACAACAGATAAATATCGGTACTGTAGATACAATAGGAACAAAATTAGTGATTATACCTATGATTGAGTTTGATAAAAGTATTGGTACTATGCAACTGGTGTTTGACAATAAATTCAAACTGGTTGACATAGAGTTTTTAAATAAAGTTATAACCATAATGAGTGCTTACATAAATAAAGCACAAAAAGATGAAGAGTCGTTAAAATACCTAAAACTAATCGATAAAAATGTACTTATATCAAAAACAGATCTAGATGGTAATATGATAGAAGTTAGTGATTATTTTTGTAAACTTTCTAAGTACTCAAAAGAGGAACTAATAGGAAGAAACCATAGAATACTAAGACATGAAGATATGACAAAAGATTTTTTCAAAAATCTATGGGATACAATTCTTGATGGTAAGATTTGGAGAGGTGATGTAAAAAATAAAACAAAAGATGGTGGTTTCTTTTGGGCAGATACAACCATCTCTCCAGATCGTGATATTAATGGTAATATTATTGGATATACAGTAATTAGAAATGATATTACAGATAAAAAACTAATTGAGGAAATTTCTATTACTGATGGTTTAACATCTTTGTACAATAGACGACATTTTGATAATGTATTTGAGCAACAGATCAAACAATCAAAAAGAGATAAAAATTTATTGGGTTTTCTTATCATAGATATAGACCATTTTAAACAATACAACGATACTTATGGTCATCAAGAGGGCGATAAGACTTTACAACGAGTAGCAAAAGTACTAAAAGAAACATTAAAAAGACCTAATGATTATACTTTTAGATTGGGTGGTGAAGAGTTTGGACTGCTTTACCAGACCAAAGACAAAGATGGAGCTATAGCTATAGCAGATAAGGCTAGAGCGAGTGTAGAGAACTTAAAGATAGAACATAGTAAAAATTCTGCTTCAAAATACATCACTATATCTAGTGGTTTATATATAGTTAATAATGATGATAAAAATAATATTTCTCAAATATATAAAAAAGCAGATGAAGCACTTTATAAAGCAAAAGAAAGTGGTAGAAATAGAGTGGTATTAGGTAACTGATGTTACGAAAATTTAAATTTAAAAGGTAAAATTATGAAAAAAAACATAACAATAAATCAAAAGCTTTTCTTTATGACTATGGTTTCCGTAGCTATTTTACTATACTATGCAATTGTAGCTAGTGTAGAGTCATATAAAAGATATGAAAATCTCAATAATCTTCACAAAACGATTGAACTCTCTATAGCTTCTGCTACACTTGTACATGAAACACAAAAAGAGAGAGGGTATACTGCTGGTTTTTTAAGTTCAAAAGGTAAAAAGTTCTCATCAGAATTGATTCAGCAAAGAGTTTTAACCAATGATAAAATTTCTAAGTTAAAAACTTTTTTAAAAACTTTTAAAGAAAACAGTTTAGATAAAGAGATCAAAAGTAATCTTGATACTGCTTTAACTAAACTTTCAAAGATTCAAGATATGAGAAGTAAAATATCATCATTTAGCACCTCAAAAGTAGAAGCTATAAAATACTATACTTCTATAAATACTTCTTTGTTAAATATTATTTCTGAAATAGGAAAAAAATCAACAAATGACAAATTATCTAAATCTTTGATAGCCTATGCTGCTTTTTTAAATGCCAAAGAAAAAGCTGGGATAGAAAGAGCTGTTGGTGTTGGTGTGTTTGTAAATAAAGGATTTAATGGAAATTCAGTTGCAAAAGTAAAATTAGCAACACTGATAGCACAACAAAAAACTTATTATGATATGTTTGAAAAAATAACTTCAAAAGAAAATCTTAATTTTTTTAATGATGCTCTTTCCATACCAGAAATAGCAGAAATTGTAAAATTGAGAAAAATAATGTTTAATAATGAAAATATAGAAAGTTTCAATATCTCTCCAAATCATTGGTTTAAAACTATGACTGTAAAAATAAATGCACTTAAGAAAATAGAAACTCATTTAGGTAAAACAATTTTACTTCAAGTAGATGATTTAAGTGATATCTCTTTATCACATTTGATTTTAACATCTACTATATCGCTAGTTCTTATAATATTTATGTCGATATTTGGTTATATAGTTGCTAAAAATATTTTAAATAAATTAGGTACATTAACGAATACTTCTGCAGGATTATCAACAGGAGATGCTGATTTAACAAAAAGACTTACAGATATGGGAAATGATGAGATAGGCAGTGTAGCTAAAGAGGTAAATAATTTTATACAAAGAATTCAAAATTTAGTTATTGAGATGAAAAAAATAGGAAGTGAAAATAATTTAGAAGCTGCTGCATTGCAAAATTCATATAATTTACTTAAAGAAAAAGCTTCTCAACGAAATAAACTACTTAAAACGATTGCTGAGCTTAGTATAGAAACGAATGAACATCTAAATAATTCAGTAGAACAATCAAAAGCTATATTAGATACTTTACAAAATGCAA
>Ga0256842_1002263_pt1 | contig 14091 bp, 8 predicted proteins | sample 4559240metaG_FD_185973 | JGI IMG/M metagenome (GOLD analysis project Ga0256842, IMG submission 185973) | Hydrothermal vent microbial communities from Guaymas Basin, Mexico - 4559-240 | ecosystem: Environmental > Aquatic > Marine > Hydrothermal vents | place: Mexico: Guaymas Basin | collected...
CGAGGAGCCAGTTGACCAGGTACCCGCCGTAACTCGCCCCGGCCACCGCGGCCCGGGAGGTGTCCGCGAGACCCCGACGCCCCACCTCCGCGACGCCGGCGAGGACGTCCCGGGCGTCGGCGCCCCCGAGGTCGCCCCGGTTGGCGAGGGAGTACCGCTCCCCGTACCCGGAGGAACCCCGGTAGTTCGGCAGGAAGACGGCGAAGCCCCGGGCGGCGAGGGCCTCCGCCTCGTAGACCCGGAACGTGTCGATCGCCCGCCAGTGGGGACCGCCGTGGAGCCACGCGACGAGGGGAGGCGGACCCGCGCCGGCGTCTTCCCGCCCGTCCTCCGGCGGCAGGACGACGAGCCCCTCGTGGCGGAACCCCTCGTTCTCCCAGGCGATCCGCACCCGGCGCGAGCGGACCCACTCCCGGGCCCCCGGGTTCAGGTCGGTCAGCCGCTCGAGGCCCCCGCCCGCGGGATCGAGGAGGCAGACCTCCGCCGGCGCGTCCGGCCACTCGGCGATCACCGCGAGCCGGCCCTCCCGGAGCGGGGCGTCGATGCCGTGGATCACGACACCGGAAAGGGGCAGCACCTCGTGCTCGCCGGTGGCCGGGTCGACGAGGACCACCCGCGACTCCATCCCCCACGCCACCGCCGCCGCCACCCGGCCGTCCGGCAGCACGGCCCAGGCCTCCACGTCCCGGTCGACCCCCGCGAGGAGCAGCCGGGGCGGCGCCTCCGGGTCGGCGAGGTCGACGGCCAGCAGCTCCTGGCGGGAGAAGGCGACCCCCGGGTCGGCCCACCCCTCGAAGACGAGGAACCGTCCGTCCCGGGTGAAGAGGGGCCCGGTCTCGTTGCCGCCCCGGCCCCCGGAAACCGCCCGCTCCTCGCCGGTCTCGAGGTCCCGCAGGATCACCTCGCACCGGTCCAGGTCCTCGGGTCGCCCGGTGTGGTTGGTCGCGTAGGCGAGCAGGCGGCCGTCCGGCGAGACGTCGAAGTCGACCACCCCCCGGCACGGGGGCAGCAGGACCCGGGAGCGGCGCCGCTCGTCCCGGTCCCCTCCTTCCCCGTCGTCCGGGTCCTCGAGGGGATGGAAGCGGATCTCGAGCAGCGGGATCTCCTCGTCGACCACCAGCGGGTCGTCCCGGTTGTCCCGGCGGCGCCGGCGCCAGCCCCGCTCGGCGGCCGGCCGGGGGGCGGGACCGAGGGTGACCACCCCGGAGCCGTCCGGCCAGAAGGCCCAGGCCTCCACCCCCTCCGGGGCCTCGGTCAGGCGTTCCGCCTCGCCCCCGCTCGCCCGCAGGGCGAAGACCTGCTGCTTGTCCTCGCCGTCCTCCCGGACGTCGTCCTCCTCGTCCTCGTGGGGCTGGGGCCGGAACGCGAGGAAACCGAGGCGGCTCCCGTCCGGCGACCAGAGGGGGGCGGTCGCGTCGTGGAGCCCGCGCACCCACTGCTCGGAGGACGGAATCGCTCCTCCCGCGGCCGGCGCCACGTGGATCCGCGTCCGCAGCTCGCTCTTGCCGAAGTCGCTCTCGGCCAGGGTGAACGCCACCCGCTCTCCACCCGGGGCCGCCGCCGGGTCGCCCGGCGACACCAGCCCGAGCAGGTCCCGGGCGGTCACCCGCCGCCTGCACTCGTCACGGGCCATCGCTCTTCCTTCGCTGCCCCCGGAGGGGGGGGACCCTTCAGCTTGCCCCGTTCCGGGACGATAAGCACGTGCAGGAGTGGCCCTCCGTGAGCGAGAAGACCCTGGAACAGGAAGCGACGTTCTTCCCCGTGGCCCTGGCGATGCTGGAGCCGGGGAAGGTCCTGCCCTGCGAGATCTGGATCCGCCACGAGGGAAAGAGACCGGTCCTCTACCGCACGGCGAACCTGCCGTTCACCGAGGAGCATCGCCAGCGGCTCCTCGATGCCGGCGTGGAACACGTCTACATCTCGTTCGAGGAGGCGGATGCCTGGAACCGCTACCTCGAGGACCAGCTCCGGGACCGGATCTCCGACCCGACGAAGCCCCTCGAGGAACGGGCGAAGATCCTCCTGGACACCGCCGAGCCCCTGATGCGGGAGGTGCTGGAGAACCCGGCCGCGCCCGGCGTGAAGGAACGGGTCGGAAACCTGGCGGGCGCCATCGTCGAGCTGATCGACGGCCCCGAGGCGTTCGCCACGGCGATCCAGCTGATGGGCCACGACTACTACACCTACACCCACTGCACCCACGTCTCGATCTACCTGGTCGCCCTCGCCCGGGAGACCGGGATCGACGCCCCGGACGTGCTCCAGAGCCTGGGACGGGCGGGCCTGATGCACGACTGCGGGAAGTGCCGGATCCCCCGGGAGCTGATCAACAAGCCCGGGAAGTTCACGCCGGAGGAATGGGAGCAGATGAAGCGCCACCCGGCGGAGGGCATCCGGATCCTCGAGGAAGCGGGTTGGCGGGACGAGGTGGTGCGGGAGGTCTGTCTCCGGCACCACGAGCGCCTGGACGGTACCGGGTACCCGGACGGAGTGACGGACCGCGAACTCGACCGGTTCACGCGCATGGCGGCGATCGTCGACGCCTTCGACGCGATGACGACGGACCGCTCCTACCAGAAGGGGATGACCGGCTTCGAGGCACTGCGGATCATCCACGTCAAGGGCAAGGGGAAGTACGACCCCGAGCTGGTCCAGCGGTTCGTCGTCCTCGTCGCCCGCCGGTAGCCTCCCTCGCCGCCGGTCCCCATATTCCCCGTGGGGATCGGGGAAGGGACGATGGCGCGATGGTCTTCTCCTTCCTGAAGCGACGGACGAAGCACGAGGACCCGGCGAAGGCCGTGGCGGCGGGCGACTACGAGACGGCGCTCGAGATCTACCGCGAACGGGCCCGGAACGACGCGATGCGCGCCGCCACCTGGCACAAGAAGGCGGCGGAGGTGCTCGCCCTCCTCGGGCGGACCGGCGAGGCGGTGGAGGCGTACCTCGCGGCGGCCGCCGCCTACGAGCGGGACGAGCGACATCTCCAGGCGCTCGCGCTCTACCGGACGATCCTGCGGATCGACCCGGACAACGAGGCGGTCCGGGAGAAGCTCGGCGAGATCGCCGCACCCGAGCCGGCCCCCGAGGAGGAGCAGGCGCTGGCGAACGGGATGACGATCCGCACGCGCCTCAAGAAGTACGTCCCCCTCTTCTCCGAGTTCGACCGGGAGGAGCTGACCGGCATCGTCGAGGTGATGGAGGTCCACCGGGTCGACGCCGGTCACGTCGTCTTCTCCCAGGGGGAACCCGGGGACTCCCTGTGGATCGTCGCCGAGGGGGAGGTCGCCCTGACCGTCCAGGGGAACGGGGGCGACCCGGTGGAGGTCGACCGGATCCACGAGGGCGGCTTCTTCGGCGAGGTCTCGGCCCTTTCCCGGGCGCCCCGCAACGTGACCGCGATCACCACCCGGCCGAGCGAGCTCCTCGAGCTCTCCCGCGACTACCTGGAGGCGGTCGCGATCGTCCACCCGCGGGTCTGGGAGGTCCTCGAGGAGTTCCAGAAGCGCCGGCAGGTCCCGGTCGGCGTCTGACGTCGCTCTCTCAGTCGGCCTCCGGTGGCTCGACATCGAACGGGTCCCGGGGTCGCCGGAAGAGCCGCCAGGAAACGACGGCGAGGATCGCGAGCGCCGCCCCGAGGGAGGCCCAGAACGGCCAGCGCACCCGTGGCGGCGGCACCACCCGCACGTCCGGGCGCCCGACGACGGCGAGGGCGGCCGCCCCGTCCTGCCGCAGCTCCTCGAGGAGGGGCCGCAGCGCCTCGAAGACGGTCTTCCCCCGGCCGAGCCGCCCGTAGAACTCCTTCCACCCGGTGGCGGCCCGCCCCGGGGGCAGGTCCGCCAGGCTGACGACGGCGGCCCGGGCGCCCCGGCCGACGAGCAGGCACGCGGCCCGGGCGCGGGAGACCGGGTCGTCCGCGAACCCGTCCCGGGGGTCGAGGACGACGAGTTCCCGGCGCTCCCCGGCGACCTGGAACCGGTCGAGGGAGAGAGCGGAGAGCTCGTGCCCGGTCCCGTGGACGCCGAGGACGAACCGGCGCGCCTCCCGCCCGGCGAGGAGCAGCGGGAGCCCCAGGTGGAGCACGTCCCGGGCCCCCCGCAGCTCGAGGAGCAGGTCGTTCACCGGGGTGGCGTCCGCGTCGATCGCCCGGAAGGACGCGAACCTCACCAGCCCCGGCACCCGCGGATCCCCCGGGATCCCGGGCAGGCCGTCGAGTCCGACCGCCAGCAGGTGGGCCTCCTCCCGGGTCTCGGCCACCCCCACCGGGAAGGCGGCGAGCAGGCGCGCCAGGGACGGGAGCACGGCGGGCTGGAAGAGCTGCCCGAGGCAGCAGGCCTCCCGGTCGAAGGCGCCGGGAGCGGGCATCTCCGCCCAGGGAACGCCGAAGAGGAACCCGTCGGGCACGATCAGCAGCTGGGCGTCCCGGGGAAAGTTCGCGAGCGGCCCCACCAGGGAGCCCGCCTGGGGCCGCCCCCCCGCCGGGAGGGTCTTCCCCTCCCCGAGGGGACCGATCCACTCCCGGAGGGTGTCCCCGGCGGGGAGGGTCTCGAGGGAGATCTCTCCGGGCTTGAGGAAGAACGCCCAGCTCCGGGTCTCCCCGAGGACGAACAGGGCCATCCCGGCGTCCTGGGCGGCGAGCTGGCGCTGGAGCCGGTCGATCTCCGGGACGTCGGTCTGCCGGGCGATCCGCATCCCCAGGGCGGAACGCAGCTCCTCGGCGAGGGAAAGGACGCGGACCAGCTGGGCCTCCCCCTCCGCGCCGGCGGCGAGGACCCGGTCGAGGACCACCTGGACGGCCCGGCGCGGCAGCCCCGGATCGGCCCAGGGGTTCCCCCAGGCGTCGCCACCCGGCCACTCCCGGAGGGGCCGCAGCACTTCCAGCCGGGCGAGGGCCGCATCCCCCGGCCGGGCCTCGAGCCGGTACTGCTCGACGACCGCCGCCAGGACCAGCTCGGGAATTCCCCGTCCCCGGGCGAGCTGTTCGGCGCGGCCGTACTCCCGGACGGCGCCGGCCACGTCCCCCTCGGCCTCCGCCTCCATGGCGGCGGCGAAGGCCCCGAGCACCGCCAGGTCACCCTCTCCCTCGCGGCGGACCGACCGGAGGAGGGCCTTCCCCTCCCGCACCCGCTCCATCCGCAGGAGCAGCATGCCGCGCAGCAGCCGGAGGGTGGCCCGGTCGCCAGGCGCGGCGGAAACGCCCCGGACGGCGTCCAGCGCCTCGAGTCCTTCCGCGGCCTTCCCCGGGTGACCCCGGTCGAGGGCCGCCCAGGCTGCAGCCAGGGCCGACCGCACCCGGTCCCGGGCCGGGAGCGCCGGGTCCCGGGCCGCCTCCAGGTGCCCGGCGATCCAGCGGTGGTACGCGCCGGGCAGGAACCCCTCCCGTGCGGCCGCCGCGGCGGCGCAGGCCGCGGCCCGGTGGTGAACGAGCGGCAGCCCGATCGACCGGTCGGCCGCACCCTCGCACCAGGCCCGGGCGGCGGCGCTGTCCCCGGCGGCCAGCAGGATCTCCCCGGCGGCCAGGGAGACCCGGGGATCGGACCGGCGGTGGGAATCCTCCGCCGCCCGCACCGGCGCGAGCAGGGCGAGGGCCTCCCCGGGCAACCCGCACCGGGCCAGCGCCCGGGCGGCGAGAACCCGCGCTCCCGGCACCGCCGGCAGCCGGTCGATCCCCTGCTCGAGCCGGGCCCGGACCTCGTCGCACCGTCCCTCCCGGGAAAGGGCGTAGAGCAGCCCGGGCGCCGCGTCCCCCGGGGCCGCCAGGGCTTCCCTCCCCGCCGCTCCCGGACCGAGGTCGACCAGCAGCTCGGCCATCGCGGCCCGGAGGTCCGGGTCCGCGTCCGCGGAGAGCCCTCCGACCAGCGCCCGCCGGGCCGCTTCCTCCTCCCCCCGGGCGAGGCGCCAGAGGGCCCGGGCCCAGGCGCGGCCCGCGGCCCCGCCGGGAAGGCGTCCGGCCGTCGCCGGGTCGGGGGCGAGGGCGGCGGAGCCGGCGAGGCTGATCCGGCGAGCCACCTGGCGCTGGACCTCGAGGGACGGCAGTTCCGGGGCGGCCACCGCCGGCAGGAGCGCGGCGGCGGCGAGAACGGCTGGCAGGATCCGGCGAGTCATCGGTGCGGGTCCCTCCTCCCCCGGGGCCCCGGGACGGGGGAAAGATAGCCTCCCGGAGAGCCCACCGCATCGGGGCCGGCGACTCCTTGACAATCCATCGGCCAGTCGCCAGAAAACGTTCGGAGTTCTCGTCGGGCGCCCACGTTCGTTCGGGCGCAAACAACGACAATCGAACCTGAAACGGCCACCCACGGGGAGGAACCTCATGGATTGCGTGATCGGGATCCGCCGCGAGGACAAGAACCGCTGGGAGCGCCGCGTCCCCCTGACCCCCGACGCCGTCCGCCACCTCGCGGACCAGGGAATCCGGGTCGCGGTGCAGCCGTCGCCGATCCGGGTCTTCACCGACGCGGAGTACGTCCGCGCCGGCGCCGAGGTCCGGGAGGACCTCGACGACTGCTTCCTCGTGATGGGGGTCAAGGAGATGCCCCGGGGGTTCTTCCGGGAGGGGGGCGTCTACCTGTTCTTCTCCCACACGATGAAGGGCCAGCCGGCGAACATGGAGATGCTGGCGGAGATCCTGCGGAAGCGGGCGACCCTGGTCGACTACGAGCTGATCACCGACGACGAGGGCCGCCGCCTCGTCGCCTTCGGCCACTTCGCGGGGCTCGCCGGCATGCTCGACGGGCTGTGGGCCCTCGGCCGGCGCCTCGCGGAGGAAGGGATCGTCACCCCCTTCGCCGGCGCCCTCCGGGCGTGGGAGTTCCGCGACCTGGCGGAGGCGAAGGCGGCCACGGAGCGGCTCGGCCGGCAGATCGCGGACGAAGGGCTTCCCGCGGAAGTCGCGCCCCTGGTGTTCGGCGTCACCGGCTACGGCCGGGTCGCCCGGGGGGCCCGGGAGATCCTCGACCTCCTGCCGGTCCGCGAGGTCGCCCCGGAAGACCTCCCTGCCCTGCTCGCCGAGCCCGCGGGCGCCCACCGGCGGCACGTCTACGTGACGACCTTCCGCAAGGAGCACATGTACCGCCGGAAGGTGGACGGCGGGTTCGACCTGGCCGAACTGAACGACCACCCCGGGCGGTACGAGAGCCGGCTGGTCGAGTTCCTCCCCCACCTCACCGTGCTGGTCAACGCCCTCTACTGGGAGCCCCGCTTCCCCCGGCTGGTCACGAGGGAGATGCTCGCGGACCTCTGGGCCGGGGAGCGGTCGCCGCGCCTGCGGCTGATCGACGACATCACCTGCGACATCCGCGGGTCGATCGAGGCGACGGTGAAGCCCACCGACCCCGACCGGCCGACCTACCTCTACCTGCCGGACCGGGACGAGGCGGTGGACGACGCCTGGACCGGCCGCGGGCCCGTCGTCCTCGCCGTCGACAACCTCCCCTGTGAACTTCCCCGGGAAGCGTCCGAGGAGTTCTCCGGGGCGCTCGCCCCGTTCGTGCCGGCGCTGGCGCGGGCCCTCGGGCCCGACGGGCTCGACCTCGAGAAGCTTCCCGCGCCGCTCCGCCGGGCGGTGATCGCCCACCGGGGCGAGCTGATGCCGCGGCACGCCCACCTGGCGGACCTGCTGCCGGGCGGGCCGGGGAACCGGGAGCTGCGGCACGCCTCCTGAGACGCCCCGGCCGCGGTCGCGGCGGGAGGAGGACGGCGATGACGGGGGAGCCCGGAAGGAACGCGCGGGTCCTCGTGCTGGGGGCGGGCCTGGTGGCCCCGCCCCTCGTCCGCTACCTGCTCGCGCGGGGGGCGACGGTGACCGTCGCCTCCCAGTTCGTCTCCCGGGCCCGGGAGCTGGTCGGCGACCACCCCCGGGGCCACGGCGTCGGGCTCGACGTCCCCGGGGACATGACCGCCCTCGAGGAGCTGGTCGAGGAGGCGGACGTCGTGGTCAGCCTCCTCCCGGCGTCGTTCCACCCGGTGGTCGCCCGGACCTGCGTCGAGACCCGCACCCACCTGGTGACGACGTCCTACGTCTCGGACGAGATGCGGGAGCTGGACGCCCGGGCCCGGGAGCGGGGCGTGGTCCTGCTCAACGAGTGCGGCCTCGACCCGGGGATCGACCACATGGCGGCGATGCGGGTGATCCACCGGGTCCAGTCGGAGGGCGGGCGGATCGTCGCGGTGCACAGCTACTGCGGGGGGCTCCCGGCGCCCGACGTCAACGACAACCCGTGGGGGTACAAGTTCTCCTGGAACCCGCGGGGGGTGCTCCTCGCCGCCCGCAACCCCGCCCGCTACCTCTTCGAGGGCCGGGTGGTCGACGTGCCGCCGGAAGAGCTCTTCGACAACTGCCACTACCTGGACATCGCCGAGGTCGGCCGGCTGCAGTCCTACCCGAACCGGGACGCGACGGTCTACGTCGAGAAGTACGGCCTCGCCGGCGTCCGCACGATGTTCCGGGGCACCCTGCGCTACCCCGGGCACTGCATCACGTGGAAGCAGCTCGCGGCCCTCGGGCTCCTCGACCTCCGGGAGATGGACCTCGCGGGGGAGACCTGGGCGGGGCTGATGCGCCGCCTCGCCGGCGCCCGGCCCGGGGAGGACCCGCGGGAGGCGGTCGCCCGGAAGCTGGGGATCGGCCTCGCCTCCGAGCCGATGCGCCGCTTCGAGTGGCTGGGGCTCTTCGCCGAGGAACCGCTGCCCGCCGGGGTGACCACGCCCCTCGACGCCCTGGTCGCCCGGATGGAGGAGCGGCTCCGCTACCGTCCCGGCGAGCGGGACATGGTGGTCCTCCACGACGAGTTCCTGGTGGCGGCGAACGGGGACGATCGCCTCTCCCGGGTCACCCTGACGCTCCTCGCGTTCGGCGAGGTCGGCGGGGACAGCGCGATGGCGCGGACGGTGGGCCTCCCGGCCGCCATCGCGACCCGGCTGATCCTCGAGGGGAAGGTGACGGAGCCCGGCGTCCGCCTGCCGACGACGCCGGACCTCTACGGGCCGATCCTCGAGGAGCTGGCCGGGCACGGCATCCGGGTGATCGAATCCCGGGAGGGCGCGAGCTCCATCGTGCGGGGCGGGAGCGCCCCGGTCTCCGCCGGCGACCCGGCCTGAGGACGGGTCAGCGCAGGGGGGACTCGCCGCAGTCGTTGACGGCGGTCACCAGGTAGAACCAGGTCGCCCCGTCGGAGGCGGCGCCCGCGTCGGTCCACTGGATCCCGTCGGTCCCCGGGTCCTCGTCGGTGACTCCCTCGGCGTGGGGGCTCGTCCAGTCCGACGGGTCCGGGTGGTCCTCCCGCCAGACGTTCCAGGAGGTCACCTCCGGGTCGTCCGGGTCGTCCCAGGAGAGCTTCACGTCGTTCTCGCTCTTGTCGACGAGGAGCCCGGTGGGGTCCGCCGGGGGTCCCGAGCAGCCCCCGGCCTCGCGGATCGTCAGGAACTGGTCGACGGCGACGTCGTGGAGCTCGGTGACCGAGAGCGAGCTGTTCGGCCAGCGGACCCGGATCGTGTCGATCGAGGTGACGTCGCCGAGCCCGAAGGTCAGGGCCAGCGGGTGCATCGGCCCCATGTGGCCGTTCCCCGCGTAGACCTCCCGGGTCCAGGTGACGCCGCCGGCGGTCACCTCGACCTTCGCCCCGATCGCCGCCCGGTTCGCCTGGCCGGGACCTCCCCCGCCCTCGAGGCGGATCGTGATCCAGTGCCGGGTGTTCCCCAGGTCGTTGCGAAAGAGGCGCGGCGAGTGGGTGGTGTCCGCGATGCCGACGATCAGGTCCTCGTCCCCGTCCAGGTCGTAGTCCAGGGCGATCACGTTGTGGGCGGGGAGGTTCTCGTCGTTGATGACGTTCAGGCCCGAGCCGACGGTCGCCGGCTCGAAGGAATGGTCCGGCAGGTGGTGGAAGAGGTAGAGGCGGTTGTTGTCGTAGCCGCTCTCGGTGAGCGCGAAGTCGACGAGGCCGTCCCCGTCGTAGTCGAACCAGGTCGCGTAGTGGTCGCCGTGGTGGTCGAGGTCCGGGTCCTCGTTCCCCCGGTCGTGGACGCGCCAGAAGTCCCAGGAGAAGACCCCGGCCACGTTGGGCACCGCGGTGGAGTGGGTGTTCCCGTCGTCCCCGTCTCCCTTGCCGTGGGTGATGATCTCGAGGAAGTCCTGGTCCCCGTCCCGGTCGAAGTCCCTCGGCATCGACCCGAAGGAAACCGTCTGGCCCCAGACGCCCCGGTACTGGTCGTAGTGTGTCTCCGCCTGCACCTGGGTGAACGTCCCGTCCCCGTTGTTGCGCCAGTGCACCGGGATCGAGTTCAGGTTGGTCCGGCTGTAGGGAGGCGCGAAGAGGTCGGTGTACCCGTCGTCGTTCCAGTCGAAGGTCGCGACCGCGTAGACGCAGGTCGGCTTGACGTCGATCCCGGCGTCGTGGGTCACGTTGGTGAACGAGCCGTCACCGTGGCCCCGGTAGAGCTGATCGACCGTCAGGTCGTCGTCCATGTACCAGTTGCCGATGTAGAGGTCGACGTTCCCGTCGAGGTCGTAGTCCATGAACACCGCCGCGGCGGTGTTCCAGACCGGCTCCTCGTGGAAGGAGGAGTTCGGGGCCAGGGTGAAGTGCCCCTCCCCGTCGTTCAGGTACAGGTCGTTGGTGTCGGACTCCGCATGGTAGCTCCGGTGCAGGTAGGCGAGGGTGAAGAGGTCGAGGTCCCCGTCGTTGTCCACGTCGGCGAAGATCCCGCCGTCGGAGTGGTGGCCGGTGGGGCTGCCGTCCCGCTTCGCCCGGATGCCCGACTCGCTGGTGAAGTCGACGAACTTCCGGGTGCCCGGGGTGTCCCCCTCGACGTTGAGCAGCAGGTAGGCCCGGTCGGCCCACTCGCTGTTCTCCCAGTCGGAGCGCTGGTGGAGCAGGAGGTCGGGGTAGCCGTCCCCGTTGACGTCCGCCACCGAGACGCGGAACGACGGGAACGACGAGAGCCCGGCTTCCTCGGTCACGTCGACGAAGAACGACCCGTCGTAGCTCGGGTCGGCGTCGCCGCCGGCCGCGGCCGGGACGATGGCCGCGAGAAGGACGCACCCGCACGCCAGCAGAACCATCCGGTCGATGGACATGGAAGACCTCCCTCGGGACGCGGGGCCCCGCTTCATCCATGTACGAGGCTCGGCGCCCTGCCGCCACCCGCATCGCGGCCGGATCCGGGGGAACTTGTTGCAGGAACTACTCCCAGCGGGCGTGGGGCGGACGGTTTCGGACGAACCAGTTCCGGAGGAGCTCCCCGTAGGTCCGGGGCCGGAGACCGATCTCCGCGTAGACCGGGCGAAGCAGGCGGTGGAGGCGGGGGAGGTCGTAGAACGGCACCCGGGGGTACCAGTGGTGCTCCAGGTGGTAGTTCGACCAGAGGAAAGCCCGGTCCCAGAAGGCCGACGGGGCGACCAGGGTCGACCACTTCGCGGGATCGTCCGGGTCGATGTCGTAGTGCTGCCCGAGCCGGTTCAGCGTGAAGAAGACCGGGAAGACGAAGAACCAGGGGAAGAGGTACGCCCGGAAGGCGACCCCCCAGCCGAGGGTGCCGACGACGAGGGCGAGGATCGCGAGGTGCCCGGTGACCGTGGCCAGGCGCTCCCGGGCGATCGTCCGCCGCAGCTCCGCCGGGTAGGTGGAGGCCTCCCGGGCCGCCGCCCGGAAGTAGATCGGGAAGAGGGCCGGCGTCGCGTACAGCAGCTTGAGCAAGCGGGCGTTCCGCTTCGGCGAGAGGTGGTGGCGCTTCGGGTCGCCGGTGTCGCTCCCCAGGGCGTCGTGGTGGTCCAGGTGCCAGCGGGTGAACTGGGTCGCCGAGATGCCGACCGGGAAGGCGTAGAGGAGCCCGAGCAGGCGGTTCGCGAGGGCGTTCTTCCGGCGGAAGACCGCGTCGTGGACCACCTCGTGGAGGAGCACCGTGAAGTCGAAGACGACGAGCCCGCAGAGGGTCGCCCCGGGAACCCACAGGAGCGGGTTCGTCGACGACGCGGCGAGCCAGAGCCCGCCGGCCCACAGGACGAGCTGCCGGGCGAGGACCGCGAAGTGCCGTGCGGGGCGCACCCGGTGCAGGCGGCGGATCTCGTCGGCCGGGATCCGCTCCCGGAGCCGCCGGCGGAACGGGCGGAACGCCTCCCGCCAGGGACGTTCCCTGTCGGGGCGGATCGACTTACTGGCAACCGCACTCATGTCAGCCAGAGGATAGCCGAGCCCGGCCGCGGCGCCACGGGGCTGCGCCGCGCCCTGGCGGGCCCTATCCTTTGCCCGGAACGATTTCCCGTGCGAATCCGGGCCATCCCGGGGAGGATCGAGACGATGCGTGCGACGAGACGGATCCTGGGCGGACTCCTGGTCTTCACCCTGGTGGCGGCGCTCCTGCCCCTCGCGGCGTCCACGCCGGCGCGGGCGGAGGAGGAGAAGAAGATCCGCGTCGCGGTGATCGACTTCGACACCGAGGCGCTCACCCCCTCCTGGAGCTACGGCTGGCACGTCCGGAACCTCGCCCGGGCCGCCGCCGACGCCCTGACGACGAAGCTCGTCCAGACCGGCAAGTTCCGGGTGATCGAGCGCCAGCAGCTCGACAAGATCCTCAAGGAGCAGGACCTCGCCGACACCGGCCGGATCGACCCGTCCACCGCGGCCCGCATCGGGAAGGTCCTCGGGGTGCAGGCGGTGATCATCGGGTCGGTCACCGAGTTCGGGATCTCGGAGACCGGCGGGCGGATCCCCCAGATCGGCAGGTGGAAGTGGGGCCGCGGCATCGGCGGCAAGGTGGTCACCGGGAAGACGACGGTGACCGCCCGTCTCGTCGACACGACGACCGCCGAGATCCTCGGCGCCTACGAGGCGAGCGGGAAGTACACCTTCGGCAAGGGAGAGTTCTCCGGCGCCCGCTTCGGGAAGAACTTCGACTCCGGCATGGCGACCAAGATCCTGAACAAGGCGGTCAAGAAGATCGCGGTCAAGATCGCGGAGGACGCCGGCAAGATCAAGGTGTCCACCGTCCGGGGCGGGATCGCCGGGAAGGTCGCCAAGGTGTCCGGCGACAAGGTCTACCTCAACGTGGGCGACCTGCTCGGGGTCAAGGTGGGCGACCGGTTCGAGATCCGGGGGATGGGCGAGCTGATCAAGGACCCGGACACCGGCGAGGTGCTCGGCGGCGAGGAGGAGTCCCGCGGCATCGTCGAGGTGATCAAGGTCCTCGGCGACCGCCTCTCCGTGGCGAAGCCGGTCTCCGGCTCCGGCTTCCAGGTCGGCGACAAGGCCGTCATGCAGTAACGACGACGATGGCCGCAAGGGCGCAGCGTGCTGCGCCCTTGTCGCCCGCAGGGCGACCATCATGGCGGCCCTTCGGGCCGCACGGGTCGAGCACGCTCGACCCCTACGCCTTCACGTTTCGCGGAAAAACGGAACGAACGCGTCCCGAACGGGCGTAGGGGCGCAGCGTGCTGCGCCCGGGTCGCCCGCAGGGCGACCATGGGTGGTCGGGTGACGCCAGGGGCGGGATAACGGGAAAACCTGCAACCCGTCGGTGATCGCCTCCGGGAACGAAGCGGGATAACGCCCGATCCTGCAAGGCGGGTGTTCGATAACCGCGGGATTTGCAAGTTCCGAGGGGTCCGGGGCGCCCGCGACTTGCGAAGTTCCGTCTTATCCCGCCCCCACCTTGCAGTATCGCCCGTTATCGAACACCCCCCTTGCAGGAAGCGCCCTTGTCCCGCCCTTGTCCGACGACACCCCGCACCGCGGGTAGCGGGCGCCCTGCCGGGCGCCCTTACGGGCCGCGCGTCTCGCCGGTTCCCGCGGGGGCGGCCCGGAGGCCGCCCGCTTCGGGCGTCGCATCCGTTCCCCGGCACCGCACGCGTCCGGCACCCGCGGGCCGCCTGCCGGCGGCCCCTACAGGTTGCGCGTTTCGCGGGTAAGCGCCGACAAGTCGACCGAACCCGTTGTCCCGGGGGCGGTTCCGGCGTACATGGTGGGCGGCGGGCCGGCCGGCCCGCGGGGAGGATCGATGCGCGCGCTCGTCCCGGCGGCCCTTTTCGCCGCCGTCCTCTTGCTGGTCCCGCCCGCCCTCGCCGGGGGCCTTCCCGGGACCTGGCTCCTCGAGCGCCAGGTCTAC
>Ga0256842_1002264_pt1 | contig 14081 bp, 14 predicted proteins | sample 4559240metaG_FD_185973 | JGI IMG/M metagenome (GOLD analysis project Ga0256842, IMG submission 185973) | Hydrothermal vent microbial communities from Guaymas Basin, Mexico - 4559-240 | ecosystem: Environmental > Aquatic > Marine > Hydrothermal vents | place: Mexico: Guaymas Basin | collected...
TTCATCATTTCCAGCACCTATGTGAAGACCTGTCCTTAAAATTATTTTTCCTTCAAGTTTTTTTATCTTTTTAATTTTTATTTTTTTAAGTCCCATTTGACCCTCCTAATTTATTATTTTTTAAGATATAAAGGTGCATAAGCAACTATTGCTTCAAAAAAATCACAAAAAGCATAAAAATCATCTAAATCATTTATAGAGTCAACATATTCATCTATAAACTTTTTAAATTCTTTATTCACATTATTTCTGCTTTTTGAATAAGCAACTTTAGCCTTCAGCATCTTTACATATGGAAGTAGTTGTTTGAATTTTTCTTCTTTTACATCTTTATCGTAGTGATCAATTTTGTTTTTCAACGTTAACACATCGTTGTAAAACCTTCTTAATTGAGTTGAAGTTGGATTGTCTTTTAAATCAAATCCTCTATCATTTCTTTTTCTAAAACTCTTCACTTTATTCTCTGCAATAGTTGAAAGAAGAGATTCCTTTAGTATCTTTTCTTTTTTGTCTTTAAATAACAAGTCACTCGTAGCCATAAAACACCTCCTAATTTCTTCTCTCATAAAGGGTTAAACTTATTGGAATTAATAAGTTTTTCCCATATTTATCAATTAAATTTTTAATTTTAGTTGCCATTTCTTCCCTTTCATCTTCTTTAAAATTTCTATAGATTGAATATTTTAAAAGGGCAATCCACTTTGCATTTTCAATGTCTTCAATTGTTATACATCTTTTTCCTTCTATGGAATCCTTCATTTCAATGAATTTTAAAAGCCTGTAGACAAATGAGGCACTCATATTTTTCCTACCCCTATCTTCCCTATCCCTATCCATCTTCTTTGTGAAAAAATCCTTGTAGAGTTTCAAGAGTTCTGAAAACTCATCCCACCTAACCACACAGTCAAAAACTGCCAACCTGTTTTTACCCTTTCCTTTTGCCTCATCCAATTTTTCCTCAGCATCTTCAGCCATTTGATAGACTGGAACCTGTGGCTTTTTTAAAACAATACCTGCAGAAAAATGGATTTCATCGTTTTTTACATATTCTTTAAAGTGATTGCTGATTTCTTCAGCCAATTTAAAAATCTGGTTGTAGGCACCAATTAAAAATAGGTCATCTCCCCCTGCAAATACCGTATAGATTGATGTATATTTGGTCTCCAACAGATATGGCAACCATCCTGTAAAGAAGAAATCAAGCATTCTTGAGAGGGAAACTATCTTTGAAAAACTCACCCTTTCCCTTTCAAGTCCCCTTGAAAAAATCAGGCCCAAATTGTCAACATCTGCCTTTAAAACCCCAAGAAACGATTTTCCAGTATAGTATGTCCTTCTACCATCTTCACTTTCTACCTCCTTTTTTGAATCTGCCGCAATGTGATAGAAGGATTTTATCTTTCCAATTTCAAAGTCAGTCTGGTCAAATACTTTTTCTGGGATTTCAGTGTATCTTGTAGATTCCAGATCCTCAGGAGAAAAAACCGGAACAAAGTTTGCTATTCTCTTTGAGGCAATTCCGGAAGACTCTCCAATTTTAAAGTTTAAGGTACTGTCTGAAAGTTCTGGCTTATTTTTAAGGGTAAAGTAGATTTTATCCTCAATAAGGGGAATTAATTCTTCCCTACCTTCAGGCTTTTTAAAATGAATTATTAGAAAACTGTTTCTGGGAAGTCTTTCTCCAAGTGTCTTCATCTGGATGGAAAATGGTGAAAAGTTTAAACCAGATGCTTTGGGGGAGTATCCATCAATTTTACACACTCCACCTGCCTCCTGAACAATTCTTAGATAGTCTTTAAAGATATATATTTGAGGTTTTAACCTCACTTTATTTATCATGAGTTTGTGATTTAGTTCATCCATCTTCCCGGCAATCCTTCTGCTTGAGAAATCACTCCCCGAAATAGGTTCGTAGGCATAGTTAAACCTTGTCTGGCCATAGGTCAGTCTTTCCAGGTGGAGGGAAATTTCTTTAAAGAAGTCTTCTATTTTTTTATCCCCACCCTCTATATTGGGTAGGAGTGTCAGGAAGTGTCCTCCTGCACTTATTACAGTGTTTACACTGTTTACGTAAAATTCTTTGCAGAGAAGATGAGCCACCATTTCAGTAAAAACCGAGACGTATAGGGACTTTGCCCTGAGGATCTTTGCAGCATATTTGTTGGACTCTCCAAATCTGCTGAAGATAAAGTTCTGGATTCCGGAAAAATCCCCTTTTACCAGTAGAAATTTTTTCTCATCGCTGTCAAAATCTTTTATCTCCTCAACTGAGAACCCACCACCAGTTTTTTTATAGTGGTAGACAAAGAGGGCATTTGATATGGCCGCTGTGGTTTTTAGGTGGTCGTAGAGGGAGACATCGGCAAGGGTGTTATAACTTGAAGATGGTACACACCAGAGATATTTTTCAAGAAGGGACATGAGGGCATTTAAAAAATCGTCAAAATTTGTCCTTTCTGCAAAATTCAAAAACTCTTTAAATTCTTTCTCAAGTTCAGATATTAATTTTGTATAGTCTTCTTTTGCATCCTCTCTTGAAATTTCCCTTAAGGGCTCTGGCACAATATCATGGGCAAGAGGCCTTAGTGGATAGTAAAATTTTTTCTTCTCAGAATATCTATTTCTTAGAGATATCTGGGAAAAAATAGATAATAATCTCGATCTTCTGTAATCCCTTTGCTGTTTTAACTCCCAATCCTCGGTGTTATAATTGTCAAAGGAAGACCTCTCAAAACCTGAGGCAAGCCTATCTCCAGCTGCAATTATCCAGTTGTATTTGTTATTTGGGGCGTGGTGATATGAAGATAGGTTTGTGATGTTTAATTCAGTATCTCCCACTACAAAAAATTTTTTGGCAAAGTCCCCTCCACCATCCTTTAGTTCAAAAAATTTTGTCAAAAAGTCCGCCGTGTGAGCCACATGTATATGGGAAACCCTACCTTTGAATTCAGGACAATATTCCTTGTTGTATTCAAAGTCTATATCTTTACCACTTCTCTGATAAACTTTGCCAATGTCGTGTAGTAAAGCCGCAATGGTTATTGTCTGTAAAATCTTCTCCATAGACCCTCCTTTTACTCAAATTCAACTTTAATCTTCCCAAAGCCAAAACTCGTGGCCTTTCCAACTCCAAATATTTCCATACCCTTTAAAAGGGAAAGTTCACTTTCAGTCATATTTTTCTCTAATTTAATTTCTCCCACAAAACCCCTCATGGAAATAGACCTTTTCTGCCTGAATGAATAGTACCTTAGAGAAGTTATTGAGAGATTTTTTTCTTCAAAAATTTCAGTGTCAAGGATTTTCTTAAGATCAATATATTCATCGGATCCACTTCCATAGAAGTGGGAGAGAAGTTTAAGCCTCCTTAAGCCATTTAAAATGAGTTCCCTGTAGTTTAATTCATCTATAAGCCTCTTTTTTCTCTCAATTTTTACCGGGGAAAGAAATGAAATTTTCATTCTCTTTTCCTTCTGAACACCCTCATTTCCACTTAATTTCCACATCTGGGAGTTAAAATTCAGGTTTAACTTATCTCCATCAACGGTGATTTTTTCTCCATTTGCAAAAACTTCACCTACTTTAAATTTAATTCTCTCCCTAAAAATTCCCCTTTCCCCTGCCTCTTTTAAAGCGGCAAAGAGATATGGAAATAGGGTTTTACTTTCCCCCACTAAAAGCATCTGGAGTTTGCCACTTGATACCTCTTCATTTACAGGTATTTTTGCATTGATTGTAAATGGATGTGGTTTTTTATCCCCTCTAAAGGTTTCACCAGATGTGACAGGTGTTGTAAAAATCTGTGAATAGACACACATTTTATTTAAAGGACAATCCTCACACTTTCTCGTTCTTAAAACACAGGAGAGTTTGTAGAGTTCTTTACCAAGTACACTTCTAAATATAAAGGTTGGAAATTTCTTAAAAGTTAAAGCGTCCTCAAAAAACAGTTTAAAAGTTAAAGATGTATACTTTAACTCCATAGTTCTCCTTTCGGGGGTTTTCTGAGGACATTATATAATCCCATTAAAAAATATGTCAACTCGGAAATTGCAAAAAATTTTATAAAAAATTTTCCACCAATTCATTACTCTTTACCCATAATAATAAATTTTCACTATTCATAAATATTTATTCATAAATATTTTGAGTTTTCCATATTTCAACAATTTTGCTTGCCTTTATTTTATATAATTATATTTTTATATATATTTTTTTCTATTGACATTGAAAGTCCAGTTTATTATATTAATATTTAAATTATTTTAAAAATATTATAAATTAAAATTGAAAAGAGAAGGTATGAAATGAAAAAATGTGTTTTGCTACTTACCATATTTTTTATTTTTTCATGCTGGAAAATTTATGCTTCTAATTCTTCAAACTACCAATATGAAGGTGATTTAATTACAGGATACAATTTTCTGTTTTCTACAGACAACAATCCTTATTACAGAAGCCACACTGATCTGTCAGAAGGCCTATTCGCTGACGGATATTTCAATATAATAACTGAAAAGGGAAATAAATGGTTTGACCAGATAGAAATCCAGGCCTGCATTGGTAGAAAGGTTGACCTCTCAAATTCAATATTGATAACTGTAAAAAAACGTAAACTCTATAGCTTGAAAATCAACTACAATTCATTTTACGATTTTTTCTATGATCCTCTCTATAATTATGGAGCAAACAACAGAAATCTTGAAAGAAATAGTTTCAATGCCAATTTTAATTGGTTTGGGGTGAAACATTTTATCTTTAACTTTGGTTACAAACATATAGTTTCAAAAGGCAACATTTGTCAGCCCTCATATAATTGGGGTGAAATATTTGCCATCCCTTTAGACATGCATGAGACAAGAGAGGAATTTAGAACAGGGGCAAAATTCTATAGTGGAGGATTTCTTATTTCCTTCGATCAATCCTGGATAGATATCTCAGATAATTCACGTTATAGAAAAGGAATACTTCATGGAATAGGTTTTGGTTCCCAAACTATACTATCTACAGATCGCAATAGAAGCGGTTCTGTTGATGCATCAATTCCCGTCTCTACCATTATTATTAGATATAAAGGAAACAGGTGGTCTACCAGTTCAACATTTTCATATAAAAATGGTTCCTTAGATGAGGATCTAATTAATTTAATGGATTTTCTTTTCTATGATTTTAATTCAAGAAATTCATTCCTTATCCATACCCTTGGTGGGGCTGACACTCCTCAATACATTGCAAATTATAACCTTGAAGCAGATGTTTGCGATTACATGACCGTAGAATATAATCTTGAATGGAACAAAACAGAAACTTCGTCAAATCTCAATACCGACCAAAAATTAACACTTTTTCCAATTCAAGGAAACCCCATTGACATCCACAGCACAGAAATAGATGGATACTACTACAAAAATACTTATACAAGAAATTCAGTATCTGCAATAATTTATCCCGCTAAAAACCTCACTTTTACTACATCCTATTATCATACTTCGGGGGATATTACTCAACGATACATTCATGATGAAGAACAGCAGTCAAATATTTATGAAACCTACACCCTGGACAAATTGGAATTTATTACAAGATATAGAACCATTCTAAAAACTGAATTAAAAGGTGGTTATTCATATGAGAAGATAGATAACCCCATATATCGAACAGCAGGCGACCACAAAAATGAGTTCTTTTTATCTGCCAGTCAGCCATTAAATGAAAAGACTTCAATAGCGTTAAACTATCACGATTCAAGACTAAAAGATTCATCAATTCATCTCGATAGCAGTGTAAAACTATTTGAAGGCTCAATAGATTATACTCTCTCTTCCAACCTCTGCACTGGATTTGGTTTTACACATTTAGACCTTAACCATCTCGAAGATTTTATCTACTTCAGAGGTGAAAATCAGATTTCTTCACTTGAAGATTATGACACTTCACAAAATGGGTATTTTGTGTATTCCACATTTAAAGACAGTCAGAACCGTTTCAAAGGACAAATTCAACTCTATTATCTCGATGACAATGGAGAATCTTTACCACTGTCACACTGGAATGTATCGGGAAATATTGAAGCCAAACTACTACATCATCTCTGGGTCCAAATAGAAGGAAGATATTACGACTATAAAGAAGATATCTTTACATTACATAACTATAGTTTTGATCAGTTTATCTTTGCTTTACACTGGAAATTTTAAAGGGTATAAACATGAAAAAAGTAATCTTAGCAATAACTTTCCTTCTTTTTACAGGTTGCTGCTTTGCCACAAAGACCAAACCTGAAATCGTTGGCAGCAATACTTGCGTCATGTGTCACGACACGGTTGAAACAGAAATAAACAAAACTCCCCACAATCCCCAAAATGGGGTACAATGCGAGGACTGCCATGGTCCTGGATCTAAACATGCTGACGATCCAAGTCCCGATAACATTTTCAATTTTAAGAATAAATCCACCAGATCTATCTTTAAAAAATGCTTTAAATGTCACGGAGACATGCACAAGAACTGGAGTTCACATTTTCTCGAAGGCAAATCCTGCCTCAACTGTCATGACACGTGGCATAGCGAAAAGACAGTAAATGAGTTTCCAATCCCGAAACCTAACCTTTTAAAGGATGGATCTGCAGCATTATGTTTTAAGTGCCACATCACCCAGAAAATTGAATTCGCGCGCCCTTTCCATCATCAATTTTCAGGTACCGGAAATAGTTGTTTGAGATGTCACAATCCACACAAAAGCAGGAAAGAAATAAGACCAAGACAAATGTCCCAAAAATGTGGATCATGTCATCCAGACACTTCTGGACCATTTGTTTATGTCCATTTAGGGACTCAACACAATGGATGTCTTGAATGTCATAAACCGCATGGATCAACAAATCCCAATTTGCTTATTAGAAATAATACAAGATTCCTGTGTCTCTCATGTCATGCGGATACTCCCATGTTTCACAATCAGGCAGATCCAAAGTATAAAAACTGTACTTCCTGTCATAGTGCAATACATGGCTCAAATGTAAGCCCAAAGTTTTTTGAATGAGAATTAAAACTTTAAATGAAAGGAGAGTCATCATGCGTTTCAAAACAATTTTTATTTTGGCCATGACTCTGATTTTACCCATTTCTTTTGCCATGGCGCATTCAGCCAACCCCTCTGCGGCTAACGCCCAAGCATTAAACAAAAAAATATCTAAGCAGGTGATCACTTTGAAAAATTACCTGTATAAACTTTATGGCCCAAAAGGTACAGAAGAAAAAGTATTTGTTGGTTCTGAATTTTGTCTTGCATGCCACCAGGATAAAGTAGGCTGGAAAGATACTAAACATTCAATGTCACTTCGCAAACCCATGGAACAGTATTCTCTTGTAGAGGGCTGGGGTGTTATTGCAGATTACGACCAAAACGGAGTTGACGATTTCAGGCAGGGTTTAAATTTTAATGAAATATCTTCAGGCTTTGATCCATTTAAACCAAATGCCCCCATCCTTTCAGTAAAAAATGGCCAATACACAATAACAATTGGAGAAGTGGATTACCCTGTCGTTTTTATAAGTGGTGGTCTTGGACAGTGGCGTGAACGCTACACAGTTCGCATACCCGCCGCTGACAGTCCTACCGGATATTCAAAAGACGTTTACTTTGCACCCATCCAATACAATGTCAGGACTCATCAATGGATACCTTATAAAACTAAATTATGGTACACAGAAGATCATCAGCCTAAATTTACCAATGGTATGAACCTTTCTGATATTGCATTAAAGGCAAAGGCAACCTTTTCAAAAAACTGTATAGGATGCCATACAACTGGAATCAGAAGCCTTGGAAAGTGGGATGATGGTGAATGGAGATACACCCCTTACGTTGCCGTACTTTATAGTGAAGATGATTCCCACTATTTTGATTATGACGGTGATGGCATAAAAGATCTGGTGAATGTTGGGTGTGAAGATTGTCATGGACCTGGTTCACTTCACATTTTAGGAGGTGGAGATCCCACCAAAATTATAAATCCTGCAAAATTAAACGTAGATGATGCAAATGCAGTATGTGGCCACTGCCACAACAGGCAGCGTTCAGTGCCCAACCACACATTCAATTGGCCCTACCATGATGATACCGATACCCAGTGGTATCCTGGAAATGGATTCCCTCTCTCTGATTTCTATGCAAATGCAAATGAATTCTGGCCTGATGGTGAAACATCCTATGAACACAACCAACATTACGCCGAATTTTATAGATCAAATAAACCCACAAATCCTTATGAACCTATGCGTTGCTTTGATTGCCATGATCCCCATAATAGAACCAATAAGCATCAGATCAGAAAATCATTAACCATAGATGGAACCGTTATTAACACCAAAAATGAAAATGACACACTTTGTCTGGCATGCCACGCAGGATATGATGATTTTGCCAGTTTGACAAAGGATATGATTGCCGATTATGAAGATAACATAAATATTATTGGACCTGTCGTAAGTGCCCACACCCATCATCCTTATGCACCAGACAGAATTATGGGACTTTCCAGATGCTCCCTCTGCCACATGCCTTCTGTTGCCAATGCGCAAAGGGCCTCAGCACATGTGGCTCACACTTTTAAAGTGGTGCCCCCTGAAAAGACGCTTAAGTACCTTGAAGAGGGAGGAATGCCAAATGCCTGTGCTGTATCATGCCATAGTAAAAAGGTAAATCTATGGGGTTTTGGTCTTGATCCTGACATGCTGATATGGAACGAGGACTTTGATATCTTAACAGCCACCAAACTTATGGATTACTATGGTCCAGATGGCATCTGGTGGCAGATTGAACTTGAATCGACCCATAAAAATACAACTACAAAATAGGTATCTAAAAACAATTATCAAATGCCCCCTTTCTACAAGGGGGCATTTTTATGTCTGGCAATTTACAATTCAAACTTTACAACTTAACATATAGAAACTCTTAATTTTCTATTATTTATTTTTCATCACTTATTAAATTTAACAATGTCAACTCAATTATCCAAGGTTTTAAAAACACCTCTTATCAGAAGAGAAATAACCGCGCCATAAACACCAAATTTGAAAAATCCTGCCCCGGTTCTAAGAAAAACAGATTACAGATTTCAAGTAATTTTTTCAAAAATGTATTTCTTTTGGGGAAAATGGTAATTATGAAAACTTTGTTCTAATGCAGAATTCCATCTTTATATTTATTTTGTTTTTTACTATTTTTTGCTATTATATAAAAAAATAAGGTGAAGAGGATTTTTATGGGAAAAAGGTGGTTTCTAAACAAAAACAAGCAAAACAGAAAAGAATACTTTTCATAGACGCAAGGGTAATGGATATTTTAATTAACAGAAGAACAAAGACACCTTTTCTGAGTGCTACAGAAGTAAAAGGGCTAATTAAAGTTGGTTCAGGAGTAAAAAATATTTTCAAATATACTCCGATATACTCAAAAGGTGGAATCCCCCAGCTTATAGAAAAAGATGTATTCAAAATTATTATTCCTTTGGTACCTGATACCACACAAGAAACAGCAAAAAAAGGTTCGGAGAAAACTGCCCAGAAAATTTTGGAGCTTATTAGAGAAAATCCTTATATTACAAGAAAAGAACTTGCTCATGAAATTGGAGATATTACGGAAGATGGTGTAAAGTATCATTTAGCAAAACTTAAAGAAAAAGGGAAAATCAAAAGAGTCGGTCCTGACAAAGGCGGACATTGGGAGATTCTGGAATGAGGATTTTCGATTTGCAAATTATGAATTTCAAAGAGGTGAAACAGTGTCAGATGAAATATTGGAATTAACTAAAATAAAAGAAAAAATTTACACCATACGAGGTGTTCAGGTAATGCTTGATAGCGATATTGCCAAACTTTATGGAGTGGAAGTTAGAGTGCTTAATCAAGCAGTAAAGAGGAAGTAACTATAATAATTTTATGGTGATAGAAATTAAAAAATTAGAAAACAATAGGAATAGAGACTTTGATTTTGAGAAACTTAAAGCATTTACTTCTCAATTAAAATATGAATTTGGTTTTTATTTAGAATTTAATGAAAATTCAATATCTGATTTTAAAATTTTTAAAAATGGAAAAAAGCAAAAGTGGGGAAAATAAATGAGTAAAACAATCCCTAATAATTGTAAAAGAATAAAGATGGGATTTGTTTGTGTGGAAACAATGACAATATGTAATAATGTTTGTAGGGTGTAAAAATGAAGAAAAACCAAATTGTAATTTATAAAAATGGTGAAATAGAATTAAATATTAAGATTGGCAAGGAATCAATTTGGTTAACCCAGAAGGATATTGCTTTATTGTTTGAGAAGGATAGGTCTGTAATAACCAAACATATAAATAAGATATTTAAAGATAAAGAAGTTGATGAAAAAAGCAATGTGCAAATTTTGCACATTAGTGGTTCGGATAAACCTGTAAAATTTTATAGTTTAGATATTGTGTTAGCAGTGGGATATAGAACAAATTCTGCCAAGGCGATACAATTTAGAAAATGGGCTACGAAAGTACTTAAAGAATACATTTATCAGGGTTATGCTATCAACAGTGAAAAAATAACCCACCAAAGATTTAAAGAACTTGAAAATGATGTTAATATACTAAAACAAAAGGTAAAATTATTAGAAAAGCAGAATATAATTCCCACAGAGGGAATCTTTTTTGACGGGCAGATTTTTGATGCTTATAAATTTGTATCCAATTTAATTCGCTCCGCTAAAAACTCAATTGTTGTGATTGATAATTATGTTGATGATACTGTCTTAACTCTTTTGACTAAAAGAAATGAAAAGGTAAAAGCGACAATCTACACAAGCAAAATCACAAAACAGCTACACCTTGATTTGAAAAAACACAATGCCCAATATCCGCCCATTGAAATAAAAGAATTAAAAAACATTCATGACAGGTTTTTAATAGAGACATTTATCACATTGGAGTATCTTTAAAAGATTTAGGGAAAAAAGTCTTTGCTTTTTCCAAAATGGACAAAGAAGGGTTAAAGATATTGGAGAGGTTGGGAAATGAGTGATTTAAAAAAAGATAAAAATTATATTGAGTGGTTAAAATCCTTAAAAGAAAAATTCAGGCAGGTGCAAATAAAGGCTGCGGTGAAAGTAAATACCGAACTTCTTAATTTCTATTGGGATTTGGGAAAGGAGATTGTTGAAAAACAAAAACAAAGTAAATGGGGAGACAAATTTCTTGAAAGATTAAGCAAAGACTTAATGAGTGAGTTTCCTGAAGTAAAAGGATTTTCTTTAAGAAATCTGAAATATATTCGTCAATGGTATTTGTTTTGGAGCAAAACTAAAGAAATTGGGCAGCAACCTGTTGCCCAATTTGAAAATGAAAAGGAATACAACTATGCAAGAATGTTTTGTAGCTTTTATTGATGTTCTTGGAATAAAAAAGCTTGTAAATGATTGGCACAATAATATCGACCTGGTAAATGAAATTATTCATGCAATTAAAATAAATTCAAAAATTACCCAAGCAGACACAAAACGAACATCCAGAGATGGAAATTTAGATGTCAGAAGTTTTTATTTTTCTGATAGTTTTGCATTTGTAATGAAAAAAGAACCTCGTAATTTACCTCACTTGTTCCTTATACTTAGATATTTACAAGATAGATTCTGGGATAAAGGATTTTGTTTTAGAGGTGCTGTTGTAATTGGCGATATGTATTTTCCAAGAAGAGATGAAGATGTTCTAATAGGAAAAGGAATATCCGATGCTTACAAACTTGAGTCGCAAATAGCAATTTATCCGAGAATTGTTATATCGGAAGATTTATTCAAGTATATTAAAACGGAAAACATAGATGGCTGGCCTTTTCTTGAAAAACAAAGTAAAGAACATGAAATAAGCCTTATTGATGGAATCAAAAAAGACAAAGATGGAGTATATTTCCTTGATTTACTGAATCCAAAAGTTTTGAGAAAAGAAGGAGAAGAAATAAAACATGATACTAATATATTTTCAATTACATGGATGAACAACTTTGAAACAAGTTATTCGCATATTTTAGAAAAAGTTGAAAACATTGTTAATAACTCTTTAAACAACAATAATAATCCTAAAATAAGACAAAAATACGAATGGTTGAAGAATTACCTTGAAGAAAAGCAAAAGGAGCCTGGAAAATGACAGCAAAAATCCCAAAAGGGTGGAAAAAGGTGAAGTTGGGAGAACTGGCGAAAATAAAAAATGGGAAATCCAACACCCAAGATGCTGTAGAAGATGGCTTGTACCCATTTTTTGATAGGTCAAAGCAAATTAAGAGAAGTAATAAATTTTTGTTTGATACAACCGCAATAATAATTCCTGGGGAAGGTAAAGAATTTATTCCAAAATTTTTTAGTGGAAAATTTGATTTACATCAAAGAGCGTATGCTATTTTTGATTTTTCTGATAACGTAAATCCAAAATATATTTATTACTATATTTTGTTTTCAAATCAATATTTTAAAAGTGTTGCTGTTGGGTCAACAGTAATGTCATTAAGGCTTAATCATTTCATAGAATTTCCAATTCTTCTCCCTCCTCTCCCCGAACAAAAGGCTATTGCGGCGGTTCTGAGTAGTCTTGACGACAAAATAGACCTACTCCACCGCCAAAACAAAACCCTTGAGGCCATGGCAGAAGCACTTTTTAGAGAATGGTTCATTGAAGAGGCAAAGGAGGATTGGGAGTATAATGCACTTGGAAATTATGTTAGAGTATATAAGGGAGTTTCTTATAAAAGTAGTGAATTGAATAGCTCAAATATTGCTTTAGTTACATTAAAAAATTTTGGAAGAGATGGTTCATTAAGATTTGATGGTTTTAAAGAATATACAGGAAAATATAAAGAGGAGCAGATAGTTAAATCAGGAGATTTGGTGATAGCCCAAACAGATATAACTCAAAATGCAGATATTATAGGTAATCCTTTGTTAATATTTAATCTTTTGGGGTATGAGAAGTTAGTAATATCTATGGATGTGGTTAAAATTGAACCTAAAAATGAATGGTTAAGTAAAGAATTTTTATATTATTTGATGAGAACAAAGTCGTTCAAAGAACATTGTATAGGGTTTTCAAATGGTTCTACTGTACTACATTTAAGCAAAGATGCTATACCTAATTTTGAATTTTTTGTTCCGCCAAAAGAAAAAGTTGTTCTTTTTACAGAAAAAGTAAAAAAGATAATTGAAAAGATACACGTTAACTTAACCCAAATCCGCACATTAGAAAAACTCCGTGACACATTACTACCCAAACTAATGAGCGGAGAAGTGAGGGTAAAGAGGTGATTTATGGAAAATAAAATTTCTCCTAAATATATAATGAATTTAATATCTAAAATAGAAAAAGAATTATGGAATCAATATGGGAGTTATAAAAATGTTAGATATTATATTGAAAAATGGCAAGAATGGTATGATGAATTTGAATCAAATTTTACTATATATGAAAAAGACAATGAAAAAATAGACTTGTTAAAGACCTTGCATTATATGGATAATGAAACATTAATTAAAATTGCTATTGATCTTGGAATAGAAACACCTGGATTTATTCCTTTAATTCCTATTTTTAAGAATGTATTAAAAGAAGAATATCCTTCTGCTTATGATTCATTTGAAAAGGCTTTTAAACAGGTAATGGAATTTCCTGATATTGCTATAGGTTTGGCGAATTCAACTCTTGAAAGTATAATCAAAGAAATCTTAGCAAAAATAGAACTTGAAGAAAGTGAAATAATAAATAAAACTCTTTATGAATTAACTCAAATTATTCTTAAAAAATTTAAATTTTATCCAGATATGGAGTTGCCTATTGAAATAAGAAATATAGGAAGTTCATTATTAAACATTGCAAAAAATGTAGAAAAATTAAGAAGTGAAAAAACTGATTTTCATGGAAAAATCTCGGTTGATTATAAAGTTGATGAACCTTTGTATGCTTATTTTATAATTAATGCTATTGCAACAATGGGACTTTTTCTTGATAATTATTACAACGATGTTTTTATAAAGGAAGAAGATGTCGATGATGAAGATATCCCT
>Ga0256842_1002265_pt1 | contig 14077 bp, 17 predicted proteins | sample 4559240metaG_FD_185973 | JGI IMG/M metagenome (GOLD analysis project Ga0256842, IMG submission 185973) | Hydrothermal vent microbial communities from Guaymas Basin, Mexico - 4559-240 | ecosystem: Environmental > Aquatic > Marine > Hydrothermal vents | place: Mexico: Guaymas Basin | collected...
TGTTGCTAAACTAAGACCTACTACCGTTGATAAAATTATTTTTCTCATTTTTTGTATCCTTTTTAAAAATTATATGAAGCTAAAACTCTAAAGTTTTTACTGTTAAAATCTGTACTTGTTGCATCTTCTTTGTTGTCATCTATTACATAGATAGCACTAAAAGTAAAATTATCATTTGGAGTGTATTCTACACCAATATCTTGCTCTACAATATGAGCTTTAGCTCCGTTGCTATCTGCATCACCTTTAAAATCCCCATAAGCATAAAGGAGATTAAAGTCACCAATACTATAACTTAAACCTGCGACTATAGCTTCTGCATCTCTATCTTCTGTGATTTCATCTAAAATCATGGTATCCATATTGGTAAAGAGTGCTCCTCCACCATACCCACTAAAACTATGCTTTCCTACCTCCTTTCTTGATTTGTTATATGCTATATTAATACTAAGACCACTTACAACAACTTCAGCCATAACACCATAGATATTTGCTTCCACATTGCTACTATCTTGTTCACTCTCGCTTAGATACTGAGCAGCTAAAGTTAAATCTACACCACTTAAATTAAGCTTTGTTGAAGCATCTATATAAATTGCATTATTACCATTGTTATCTGCACCATTTATAATATCACTAGCTGATGCATTTGAAATATTGTAGCACCATCCATTTACTTTAAAATTATTATTTGAAAAAGTTACACCTGCAAGATTTACACCATCTTTACCAGTTTTTACCCAACCATCATCTAGCCCAGCATCAGCACCTTGCCATCTGTTTAAATGTCCAGCTACAATGCTAAAAGCACCTACCTCATAAGTAGTCATATATGCTTCAAAAGTATTTGGAACCATTCTAATGTCATCACTATCTGCAAGTGGTGTATCAATTACTTGACGACCTATACGAAGGTTTAATCCTTCAAACTCATAGTTTATATACGCTTCAGTAAGTTCAGTATATGAACCTTTTGAGCTTGAAAGCTCATCATTTCTTTCACCTTTATCTTTATCTCCACTTATAAAATGTATATCATGAGATGTTGTAAAAGCAACGCCTGCATTAAACCCTTTATATTTTGCTAACTCATATTTTAGTTGAAGACCAATAGCTGTTGCGTAAGTATCTGTATCGTTATCATTACTATAACCTGAGTAGATAGAACGAACATTTCCACTTCCTTTTCCATCTTCAAACATCCCTTTTAGAGTTACTACCTCATTATCTGCCGATAAAGCTGTCCCAAGAGCTATAGCTGTCACTAAACTCAATTTAACCATTCTTGTCATTTTTTACCTTTTTTTATTATTTTTAAATTTTACAAACACTTCTTACATTTTTTATGTAGTGTTATAAACTCTGATGTTTTCATAGCATCACAAATATTCATTTCAATTTTTTTTACCTTGTTGCATTTAGGACAAATTTCAAAAACATCTACTTCATCTCTACATAAACAGTAGTAAGCCTTTTTTAAGTCATCTTGAATCATAAAAATCAACTCACACTCTATTAAAAACCGTAAATGTCTGTAAATAGTATTTAAAGATATCTTTTTAGGATATTCATCAGCTACAAACTCTACTATCTCAGAGACACTTAAACACTCCGTACTTTCATTTAAAACTTTATAAATAACTTCTCTACTATTAGAGTGATTTACTCTTTTTTTCTCTATACACTGTTGTAATTTATCTATCAAATAGACTCCTTTGTTATCTCTTTAAAATCAGCTTTGCAGAATGTATGATACAAACCTGATTTAATATGAATAAAATTTTAAATCTTAGGTTAAAACATTTTAAATTAGGAGAATATATACCTGTCCTACCTCTATATTTAATTACAATTAACTATATTGCTCATCACTGAGATATATAGATTTAAGTTTAAGTGTTAGGTAATTTATATTCATAAACACTTAAAAATATAATATTAATATCACTTACCTCCTTTTTTGATAATATTTATCAAAATAATACAGATATAAAACTTAAAAAATCTTTATAGTGATAATTATTATCAATTTAATTTCTGCTAAAGGAAAATAGTGTTAAAGTTCTCTTATTGTAAATGATTATCCTAAAGGAAATAGATGAAAAAGATAGTAATTACAAGTTTAGTAGGAGGTGTTTTACTTCAAGCACAAGTAGTTCCAGGAATTAACTCCAAAGGTGGAGCTATGACACTGCCAGATGGGAAACTCAAAATGGGTATCAAGTATATACATATGAAAAGAGACTGTATGTTTGATGGTAGTAAAGAGGTTATAAATCAACAAAACCTTGATGCAACAGTAAATGTAACTATTTTAGCACTTAGGTATGGTGTTAGTAAAAACTTTGATATTAGAGTTGCATTACCATATAAACAGATAGATGCAACTGCTCAATTAGGTCCAAATAGTGTTGCAATTGACAATAAAGGTATTGGCGATATGGTTGTAATGGGAAGATATGTTGTTTTACCCATGTCAGAATATGGCTATCAACTATCAGTAGGTGCAGGTGTGAAATTTCCAACAGGTTCAACTGATAATGGCTTTAAAAAAGCACCACCCTTTGCTCAAAATACAAATACTCCACTTCCAACACAAATGGGTACAGGTGAATATGAATATAAAGCAGAACTTGGTATCTCAAAACTTATAAATGAAGATATGAGGGTAGATTTTCATACTATGTACACATATAGACCAAAAGCAGAATACAACTATGACTTTGGAAATGAACTTAGTTATGACTTATCTTTTACAACAGCGGTTACAGATAAAATCAACTTAGGTATAGAGTATAATGGAAAATATAATTCGGATACAGATATGGGGGATGACACAAATCCAATGCTTCGTTCAAAGCTACCATTTAAAGCATTTAGTGGAGCAGTTAAACTTAATAGCAATATAAGCAATAATCTAGTATAATTCTAAAATGTTAGTATCAACATGGAAACTTGCCAAGATTGAGGGAGTGACACCTCAAACTATTAGAAGGTGGGTAAAAGAGGGTAAATATAAAGATGTCACAACAACAAGTGGTGGGCATATTCGTGTCAGAATAAAAACAAAAGAGAGGAGGTTTATATATGTCAGAGTTAGTTCAGCAAAGCAAAAAACAAGTCTTGAAAAGCAAATCAGATTACTTGAAGAAAAATATAAAGGATATGAAGTTATCTCTGATATTGCCTCTGCTTTCAACTTTCAACGAAAAGGACTTAAAACCATATTGGAATCAGCGATGCGAGGAGAATCAGTTACAGTTGTGGTTACCACACAAGACCGTCTCGCAAGAAGTGGATTCAAGCTTATCAAATGGATTATTGAACTACACGGAGGAGAAATTATCTCATTGGAAAAGAGTACTAATTCCAACGAGTTTGATACCAACGAGCTTATCGGTTTTATTACTAGCTTCTGCGATTCCTATTATGGGGAAAGGTCAGCAAAACGAAAAAGAGAGAATAACAGCATCAAAGAAGATTAGATTTTATCCTGAAAATAGCACTGCATATCATCAAGCATTGACACTCTATAGAAGAGCTTATAATCTAGCTATAGAGTGCTACATAAACGATAAATATCTTAACGAAGATGGTAAATTTAAAAATCTAAGACCTCAAATAAAAGAGCAATGTAAAGCCGAACAAGAAGAGAGTAAATCTATCTATAACTCAATTATTGTTGATAATGGTGTACTTCAAGCCTTGACTACATTTAAGGCTGTAATGGCTAAAAATAAGCGTCTTAAAGGCTCAAAAACAGGATTTGCATCACTTAGATTTAAGAGTAGAAAAGGTGCAAAACACTCATTTTCAATAGATAGAATGCCAAAAGGATTAAATCCTGCTGTTAAGGCATTAGGTAAAATCCACCTAACCGAAACTGTCCCACAAGAGGCAATAAATAAATTATGTATCATAACTTATGATAAGGGAAGATGGTTCATTCAGGTTCAACAACATATAAACATTAGTGCCGAAATCCAAGGCGATGTAAAATGTGTCGCGATTGACCTAGGAGTGAGAATATTTGCAACTTGTTATAGTGATAGTGAGGTTATTATTGCTGGAGATAATTTTTCCAAAGAGGTACTTTTCCCACTAATGAAGAGGGTTGATAAACTTCTTGGAGAGAGAAAACTTATTGAAAATACTAAGAGAGATGAAGAGCAATGGTATCAAGATAAGATTAGAGGAATTGACAAAAAAATAGATAGGTTGAAGTCTAAAAAAGATGATTTGCTTTTGGATTTGCATAACCGATTAGCCTATGAATTAGTTCAAAAATATAATGTGATTTTTCTTCCAACCTTTGAGACTCAGAAGATGTCAAGGAAGCAAGGACGAAGAATTAGACGAAGAACAGCAAGGGAGATGTTGTCTCTTGGTCACTATGAGTTTAAGCTTAGAGTTAAATGGTATGCTAAAAAATATGGTAAGCATATCGTTGATTGCAATGAGAGCTATACCTCCAAGACTCGTTCATGGGACGGAGTGATTGATGATAATCTTGGTGGTAAAAAATCTATTACTGATGGTAAGATTATTGTGGATAGAGATATAAATGGAGCAAGAGGAATTTTGCTAAAACAACTAAATAAGGTAGCTTGAACCTTATACGGGACCTCATTTTTGTGAATGTGGCGTATTTAATCAAGAGTTGGTTATATCACTCCTGAGATTGAATTTGTACCATTTGGAAAACCAAAAATTCATGTAGGAATGGGTGTTTCGTTCTTAGCACATTATAATGTTGCAGAGTATCAACCACTTGAAAAAACAAGATACACATTTAGAGTTGGGTATTTATTTTAAAGGAATTAAGATGTCAGATATAGAGTTAAAAGTAGAGATAAAAAGTTTAGTCAAAACATCAGGTTATAAAGAGACAAAAGGTATGTTGTGTTCTATTGTAAAAATAGTTTCTATGAGACATAGAGAAGTTTCACAAAAACAAATATTAAAAGTTGCAAAGGAAATTTTATGAAAAAAATATTATTAATGATAGTACTTGCATTCTCAATGCAAGCAAATGAGATAAAAAAAGTCGATACTTTAGTTTTAAGTGGTCCAATGGCATCAGTAAGTCATCCACTTTTAAGAATAATTGAATCTGGTGCATTAAATGATGTAGCTAAAGAACTAAAATTTCTAATGTGGAAATCACCTGATGAACTTCGTGCATTAACACTAAGAGGAAGAGCAGATTTTATAGCAGTTCCTACAAATGTTGGAGCAAATCTTTACAACAAAGGTGTAGATATAAAACTTCTCAATGTCTCTGTTTGGGGCATTTTAGGAATGATTACAAGAGATGAAACTAAAAAAACTCTTGCTGATTTTAAAGGGTGTGAAATAGCAATGCCATTTCGTGCCGATATGCCAGATATAGTTTTTGAAGAGATAGCAAAAAAACAGGGATTAGACCCCAAAAAAGATTTTAAACTTCGTTATGTTGGCTCTCCAATAGATGCTATGCAGATGCTTGTGATGAGAAGAGTTGACCATGCACTTTTGGCTGAACCTGCCATTTCTATGGCTCTTAGAAAAACAAACTCGTTTCCACTCAAACTTATAGCACCTGATTTATACAGAAGTGCAAACTTACAAAAAGAGTGGGGAGATGTTTTTAAAGTAGAGGGAAAAATTCCACAAGCTGGAATGGCAGTTGTAGGGCAAAAAGACCCATATATCATAAAGCGATTTAATGAAGAGTATGCAAAAGCACTACAATGGTACAAAACACATCCAAAAGAGGCTGGTGTATTAGTTAATAAATATATTCCTATGTTAATGCCTGAAGCAGTGGAAGATAGTTTAAACTATGTCCAACTTGATGATATCAGAGCAAAAGATGCTCAAAAAGATTTAGAGTTTTTCTTTGAGATTTTGAAAAATAATAATCCTAAAACAATTGGTGGGAAGTTACCAGATAGTGGTTTTTATCAGTAGGAACTCTACTGATAATTAGCTCTAATATAGCGGTTAGGCAGAGTGATGGAGGGGTTGAATTAGAGGAATTTATGGTGATTGAGTAGAGTTAGAATTGCTGATTAATTTACATTTATTAATAAAAATTAAGGCTTTTTATTATATATAGTTATAAAAATCCGAGGAGTGAATAAGATGAAAGAGAAAAAATATTATAGTTACAGTGAATTTAGAGATGATTTAAAACTTTTAGTCCAAAAAATAGATTATAAATTTGATACAATTATAGCCATAGCAAGAGGAGGATTGAGTATAGCCCAACTATTAGGAGAATATTATAATATTCGTAAAGTATATTCTATCAATACTATTGGATATAATGGAGAGCAAAAATTAGATAAAACAGAGATATTTAATATCCCAAACCTAGATAACTCTCAAAATATTTTAATTGTAGATGATATTGTAGATAGTGGAGATACCTTGATACTAACACTCAATAAATTAAAAGAGATATATCCCCAAAAGAAATTTAAAACTGCTTCAATATTCTATAAACCATCTGCTATCATTCAACCAAACTACTCTATAAAAGAGGCTAAAGAGTGGATAGAGTTTTTTTGGAGTGAGGATTTGAAACTAATCTAATCAAAATCTTTACTATTAAAAAGTGCTATATCTATTGTTTTATTAAATAGTTTAAATAGTTGAAGGAGTTTAATATCTAATAGTGGGTCATGACTTCTAAATCTAAAACTATTTGGTATCTCATCATCTAATACCCATAGAAAATTATCATCATTTTTATATGAGAATTTTGCATAAGTATGGTCACTTTTACCTATATACCATATATAATATCCCTCTTTATATGAAATATCTAACATATCTCCTAAAAGTTCAAAATCTACTACACTATTAAGTGTTTTTAGATTTGGGAATATTGTCTCTAATGGAAAGATTGGTAAAAATGGACGATTTAAATCTTTGTGATTGATTTTGCTCATTATATATTTAGCAAACCATCTATTCTCATCATCTGTAATAATCAATACACTATACCCATCTCGTATTTTAGACACTGCACTTTTAACTAGAGGAGTCCATTCATAACGATACTCCTCTAGCCAACTAAAGCTTGAATCCTCTTCTCTAATACTCTCTAGTGTCCAAGTTAGAAGTTTTTGCATTATTTATCTAAATTATATATCTTGTGAAGCTCTCTAATAGCTAACTCTCCATATTTATCATTGATAATCATTGAAATTTTAATCTCACTTGTACTTATCATCTCAATATTAATATTATCTTTTGCCATTTGTGTAAATGCTGTTGCTGCTACACCTGAATGAGAACGCATTCCCACTCCAACAATAGATACTTTACATACATCAAAATCAAAATCGATTGCATGAATATCATGGTCAAAATGCTCCATTAACTCTTTTGCTTTTTCAAAATCATTTTGAGGTACAGTAAATCCTAAGTTTGTAAGTCCATCAGTAGTCCCTACATTTTGGATAATCATATCAACTACAATCCCCTCATCTGCTAAAGATGTAAATATTTCAGAAGCAATCCCAGGTCTATCTGAAACACCTCTTAGAGTTACTCTTGCTTGATTTTTATCTAATACTACACCACTTACTACAACTGCTTCCATATTATCACTCTCCTCTTGAATTAAAGTACCTTTATCATCACTAAAACTACTTTTTGCATATAATTTCACACCTAATTTTTTGGCTAACTCTACTGAACGATTTTGCAATACCTTAGCACCCAAAGATGATAACTCTAACATCTCATCATAAGATATAGAATCCAACTTTTTAGCATGAGGTTCTATTCGTGGGTCTGTTGTATATATTCCATCTACATCAGAGTATATCTCACAAATATCAGCATTTAATGCCCCTGCTATCGCCACAGCAGATAAATCTGAACCACCTCGTCCTAGAGTTGTAATATCACCATTGGCATTTGCCCCTTGAAACCCTGCAACTACTATAATCTTATTATTATCCAATGCTTTTTGCATATTTGTAGTATCAATTGATTCTATTCTTGCGTAGGTGTGATTATCATCTGTGAGTATCCCTGCATCTTTGCCACTCATAGCAATAGAGTCATACCCTTTTGAGATAAGAGCAATAGCAAGAAGTGAAGCAGTAACTTGCTCACCTGAACTAAGTAGCATATCATACTCTCTCTTAGATGCATTTGATGTAAAGCTATCAGCATATCCTACTAATTTATTAGTCTCTCCACTCATAGCAGATACTACAACTACCAAATCTTTATTATCATCTTTTGCTTTGATAACTCTATTTGCTACACTTTCTATTCTATCTAATCCCCCTACACTCGTACCACCATATTTTTGTACAACTAACATCTCTAAATCAACCCTTCATTTTTAAAATAATCTATAACTTTTTTATATACTCTTTTTTTGAGATAACTTGCTTTTTGCATCAACTTATCATACTCCAAAAATTGATACTCCATAAATTCAGGAGTAATAAAAGCATCAAGTCTAATATCTGAATTATCTTTAAGACGCACCAAAAAGTATTTTTGAGATTGTCCATCAAAAGAGTATAATTTATGTGATGAACCTTTGGCAAAATCATAAGTTATCCACTCTGGATACTCTGCAATTATCTCAACATTTGATGTACCTATCTCCTCTTCAAGCTCTCGTAGAAGTGCCTCCTGTGGAGTCTCTCCATCATCTATACCACCTTGTGGGAATTGCCAAATTCCATTCATATCATTTCTATGAGCCAAAAAAAACTCACAACTCTCTGGATACTTTGATGAGAGTATAACAGCTGCAACATTAGGACGATATTTTTTTTGTTTTTGCATCTATAACCTCTCTTAAAATTTTGGTAGTATTTTATCTAAAATTTGGTTACATATAGAATAGAAATTAAATAAATATAAAATTAAGTTATTGTTATCTTAAAAATGATAAGATTAAAAAACAGTTCAAATAGATTAATTTAATAGCTTCTTCTGGAGTAATATTTTCAATTTTAACCACAAATAAGCTAAAATAAATATAATATATTATAAAGTAATATTATTAAACTAAATTGAGAGTTGATATTATTAAGTTATTTATGATATAAGATATTTAAAAAGAATAAATAAGGAAAAAAATGATTTTTATTGAAGATGTAATTGCTAGTGAAGTTATGGATAGTAGAGGTAATCCTACTGTTAAGGCTACTGTAACATTGAGTGATGGGACTACTGCTAGTGCTATTGTACCAAGTGGTGCTAGTACGGGTAAAAGAGAGGCTTTAGAACTTAGAGATGGTGGTGATAGATATATGGGTAAGGGTGTATTAGATGCTGTTGCTAATGTAAATGATAAAATTGCTAATGAGCTTTTGGGTATCTCTCCATTTAATCAAGCTGAAGTTGATTTGACTATGAAAGAACTTGATGGTACTACAAATTATGGTAATCTTGGGGCAAATGCAGTATTAGGTGTATCTATGGCTGTTGCTCGTGTAGCTGCTAAGAGTCTTAAGATGCCACTATATAGATATTTAGGTGGGGCAAATGCTGTAACTCTACCTGTGCCTATGTTTAATATTATTAATGGTGGAGAACATGCTAATAACTCTGTTGATTTTCAAGAGTATATGATTATTCCTGTTGGATTTGATAGATTTGATGATGGGTTAAGAGCTTGTGCAGAGGTTTATCATAATCTTAAAAAACTTATTAATGATATGGGTGAATCAACTGCTGTTGGTGATGAGGGTGGATTTGCTCCAAACCTTAAATCAAATGAGGAGCCTTTAGAGGTAATTGTAGATGCTATTAATAAAGCAGGGTATAAAGCAGGTGAGGATATTGTAATTGCTCTTGATGTAGCTGCTAGTGAGCTTATAAATGAAGATGGATTATATGTATTAAAATCAGAAAATAGAGAGATTACAAGTCAAGAACTTACTGCTTATTACAAAGATTTATGTGCTAAATATCCAATTGTATCTATTGAAGATGGATTAAGTGAAGATGATTGGGATGGTTGGAAATATCTAACAGAAGAACTTGGAGATAAAATTCAACTTGTTGGAGATGATTTGTTTGTAACTAATGTAACTATTTTAGAAGAGGGAATTAACAAAGATATTGCAAATTCAATTCTAATCAAACCAAATCAAATTGGTTCTGTAAGTGAAACTATGCAAACTATTAGACTAGCACAAAGAAATAACTATAACTGTGTAATGAGTCATAGAAGTGGAGAGAGTGAAGATGCCTTTATTGCAGATTTTGCTGTGGCATTAAATTGTGGTCAAATCAAAACAGGTTCAACTGCTAGAGGTGAAAGAACAGCTAAATATAATAGACTTCTTGAGATAGAACTTGAACTTGGTCAGAGTGAATATTTGGGTAGAACTCTATTTAACTAGGGATATATTTGATTAAAGCTATACGAAGAGTAGAGTACAAAGCAGGGATTTCTATTAAATATATAGTCTTATCCTTTGTTGTAACTGTGCTATTTGGTGTATATATTGCTAATGTGCTATTTGGTACAAATTCAATATATACACTAGTAAATTTGCGAGAAAAAAAAGATTTATTACAACAAAATGTATATAAATTAAAAAATAAAAATAAATTACTTCAAAAGAGTTATTTTGAATTAAAACAGTTAGAAAAAAAATAATATAAAATAGAATATTGGAGATAAAAAAGTATGGAAAATTTAGATTATATAAAAAATGAGATGATAACACATATACCATTATGTACTCATGCTAATCCTAAAAACATATTAGTAGTCGGTAGTGTTGATGGCATTAAGATAGAATTAGAAAAATATAAATTTCTTGATAAAGTAGAGAGTATAGAGAGTGATATTATTAATAACTTGGCAAATATAGAAGCTAGTAGTTTTGATGTACTAATTGTCAATGATAATAAGATTATGGAAGATAACCTATTTGCTAGTTTGGTGGGTAAAGTATTAACTAATGATGGTGTTTTAGCAACTGTAGCTAATAATATGTTTAATGCACAAGATAAATTTGAGAGTGAGCTAAAATCACTTGATGATATATTTAAAGTAGTAATGCCTTATAAATACGAGGCTCAAAATGATAATATAGTAACTATGAATACACTTATATTAGCAAGTAAAACTTATCACCCAACTGCTGATATTAATCTACAAAGAGCAGATTTAACAGATGGATTTAAGTATTATAATAGTGATATTGCTATTGGAACATTTTTATTACCCACATCTACTCGTAAGAGATTTTTAGGATTAGTTAAACTATAATGGCTTTTGAATACGCAATAGCATTAAGTGGAGGAATTGCCACTGGTAAAAGCTCTGCTACTACAATACTAATGCTTTATGGATTTAGGTTTATAGATGCTGATAAGATAGCCCACAAACTGCTTGATTTGAGATATAGAGATATTGCAAATATATTTGGTGATAAATATATTATAGATGATAGAGTAAATAGAAGAGAGTTGGGTAAATTGATATTTGGAGATATATCCAAAAGAAAAGAGTTAGAGGAGTTTTTGCACCCTCTAATCTATAAAGAGATAGAGAAAGAGGCTATAAAACAAGATAAATTTAAAAAGCCATATATTATAGATATTCCTCTATTTTTTGAGAAAAAAAGATACCCGATAAAGCACTCAATAGTAGTCTATGCTTCAAGAGAACAACAGATAGATAGACTTATCTCACGAGATGGGTTTAGTAGAGATGAGGCGATAGAGAGAATAGATGCCCAGATGGATATAGAAGAGAAAAAATCAAAAGCCTCATTTGTAATTGATAACTCTAAAAATCTTAAAAATCTTCAAGATGAGTGTGAGAGAGTTAAAGGGTTAGTTTTAGAAATATAATATTAAAAGTTTGATTATTGCAAAAACTATAACTATAATGGAGTGAAAAATCAATCAGCATAAGAGATACCCTTTTTGCTGATGCTCTTGCATGATTACAAAACTGTATCTTTTATAAATTGTTCTATTTTCATCTCTATTCCTCTCTAAAATATCTATTTAATAGTTTAAATCTTTTAGAATTTTTACCCTCATAATTATAATATTTTTTCATATTCTCATCAACACAACCGATATATCTAGCATCCCACCCCTTATATAGACTACCTATATTAAAATAGTACCAACTCATACCATTCTCATTAAATATCTCTAATAAATCTTGAAGATACTTATTTGAGTTTTCTGCCCATAATATTACACTAAATTCTGAAATAGATATAGGTTTATCATATTTTTTACCAAAATCAATTAAAGGTTTTAACTGTTCATATAATTTATCTTTATCCCATCTTCTAAACCATATCCATAATGGATAACCATATGCCTCTTTAATTCGTTTGACTTTTTGATGTGTATATTTATGTGGTTGATACATATGTGCATTATATATTATCTTATTATCATTAAATGGTTTAACTTTATGATAGTGAGATGATATTGCCCATGGTGCTACACTATATAATAGATATTTTTCTCTATCTATACCACGAGTGATTTTGATTATATTTTTAAATACACTATTCCAATTATTTGGTTCTAATGACCTGCCCATTTTTTGAACTACTGGTTCTCCTAGGAATTCATATCCTATTAAATTGGTATCTTTAAATATATTTACTGTTTCTTTTACCACTTTATAGATTTGATTTATACAATCTTGATTCTGCCAATATGATTTTTTTCGTTTATTTATACATTTAGTTTTACTTATTGGAAAATCTGAAATTGTAATCATTGATGATATATTATTATCATCTAATCTTTTATATATCTCTTTACTCCACTTTAGATTTAATTCAAGTGATTTAGTTGAATTTACATCAAGTTTTTTCATTGTATTTAAAATATATATATGAATTCTAACTGATGGAATTTGCTCTTGTATAATAAAGTCAATAGCACTCTTATCATAATAATAAGATAATGCTGTAGTGCCTACTCCTCTAAAAGGAGTAGAGGCATGTAAAAGTATAGAACTTATCATTATAATTAATAAGTATCTCATCTTTTATCCTTCTAGTTTATATGTTCAATCTCTTTTTTATTCTCCACTACTGAATGATAAAGAGATAGTGCTATAAATGTAATACCAATAGTCCCTACAATTATCTCACTAACTTCAAAAAACATCTTCATAAACATTACCATAGCAAGTGCTAAAATAGCATAATGTGCACCATGTTCTAGGTATCTAAATTCACTCAAAGTCTTTTTCTCTACAAAATATAGAGTTAAACTTCTTACAAACATAGCACCAATTCCAAGACCTATCATAATAATAAATATATCACTACTCAAAGCAAATGCACCAATTACACCATCAAAAGAGAAACTAGCATCTAATACTTCAAGATATAAAAAGCCCATAATACCACTTCTAATTCCATCTGTTGAGAGCAGTTCATCAAGTGATGAGATTATAGAGTGTAAAAATACACCTCCAAAATATGCCATAGCAATACTTGCATCTCCTGTCTTATTAACAAGAAACAATCCGAGCATCAAAGCAAACATCAACTCTATATTATTAACACTTCCAATTTTATCTGTTACTCTATTATCTTCTAATACCTTAATCCACTTATCTTCTCTATCTTCATCAAAAAAGAAATCCAAAAATACCATTAATAAAAACGAACCACCAAAGGCATAGATTAACTCTTTTGTAGATTCTAATGAGTGGTGATACTTCTCTGGTTCATTAAGTGCTAAATTAAATGCCTCTACAAATCCCATAGAACTTGCAATTGAAACTATTAAAATAGGGAATATAAATCTCATACCAAAAACAGCTATTGGAATACCAAAAGTGATAAACCTTTTTTGCCACTTCTCTTCCATAGTCTCTAATACTTTGGCATTTACCACAGCATTATCAAATGATAGTGATACCTCCAATACTGCCAAAAGAGCAGTAATATATACAGCATAAAAACCACCAAGGTAAAATGCTACAATTAAACCAATAATCGTTATTACAATTGAACTACGAAAATGATTCATTATTTAATAGCACCTAATATTTTAGTTAGCATCACTTTTTCAGTATCATCAAGATGTCCATCTGCTTGAGCAA
>Ga0256842_1002266_pt1 | contig 14071 bp, 10 predicted proteins | sample 4559240metaG_FD_185973 | JGI IMG/M metagenome (GOLD analysis project Ga0256842, IMG submission 185973) | Hydrothermal vent microbial communities from Guaymas Basin, Mexico - 4559-240 | ecosystem: Environmental > Aquatic > Marine > Hydrothermal vents | place: Mexico: Guaymas Basin | collected...
CATGTCAATGGCAATTAAAACTGGTACATTTTATTGTGTCATTTTTTAATTTTTCCTTTCATTCTATAGCTGTTTCCGGTCATAATAATTGTTTCCGAATGATGCAAAATTCTATCCAAAATTGCACTTGTAATGACATCATCCCCAAAAGTTGTTCCCCATTCATTAAAAAGTTTATTTGACGTTATCATTATGGAATAAAAATGATAACATTCATTTACTAATTGGAAAAATAGATTTGCATAAACCGGATTCAATGGGATATTCGACCTCGCGGATTATAAGCATATAATTCCTTCGGGATGAAAAAACACAAATTCCTCAACCTGTTAAAATCTTTCCGGACTATTGAAAATATTTCAAAAATTTTCGAAAGAATGCAAGTTAATAAAACCTCTTATTGACAAAATGTTTTTAGATTAAATGATTGGTTCATTATAATTATTGGAGGTTCAAATGAATAGTTCGATACCGCTTATTTGGTATTTAGCTCCGACCGGAGCTATTTTAGCTTTAATTTTCGCTTACATTCTTTTCAAAATGGTAATTAAGGAAGATGCCGGAAATGAATTAATGCAAACTATTGCCGGGCATGTTAGAGATGGAGCATTCGCATATCTTAAACAACAATATAAAGGTGTGGGAATTTTCTTTGTTTTAGCTTTTTTATTTTTTAATTTTTTAGCCTGGGGACTCCATGTGTTACATTGGCTGATACCTTTTGCTTTTCTTACCGGAGGATTTTTTAGTGGCTTAGCCGGATTTATTGGAATGAATACTGCAACTTTAGCTTCATCAAGAACTGCTCAAGGAGCAAAAAAATCTTTGAATACCGCTTTGAAAATTGCATTCCGTGCCGGTGGAGTAATGGGATTGGTTGTTGTTGGATTAGGTTTGATTGATATTTCAATCTGGTTTTTTGTTCTAAATAATTTTTTCCATTATGATTTACAATTGATTACCGTAATTATGCTTAGCTTCGGAATGGGTGCTTCAACTCAAGCTCTTTTCGCAAGATTAGGTGGTGGAATTTATACAAAAGCAGCCGATGTCGGTGCAGATTTAGTTGGTAAAGTAGAAGCCGGAATCCCTGAAGATGATCCGCGAAATCCTGCAACAATTGCTGATAATGTTGGCGATAATGTAGGAGATGTAGCCGGAATGGGTGCCGATCTTTATGAATCTTATACTGGATCAATATTGGCTACGGCCGCACTTGGAATGGCAACAGTTACTCAACTTTCTCATCATTTAGGAAGTGCATTTCTCCAAAAATGGGCGATTAATTTTGTTACCGCCCCAATGGTTCTTGCCGGTGTTGGTGCTTTTTTATGTATCATCGGGATTTTTATGGTTTCCACAAAAGAAGATGCAGACATGAAATCATTAATGTTTTCTTTGAATAAAGGTGTTTACGGGAGTTCTATTTTGATAGCCATAAGTTCGTTTTTTGTTTCAAAATACATGCTTCCTCAAGAATATTATTTTGGAATATTTTTAAGCACGATCATTGGATTGTTAGCAGGAATTTTAATAGGAATTTCTACGGAACGCTATACTTCAAACAGCTTTGCTCCTACAAAAGGTATTGCTGCTCAAAGTAAATTTGGACCTGCAACAATTATCATCGACGGATTAGCTGTAGGAATGAGTTCAACAGCAGCTCCGGTAATTGTTATTGGCGTTGCAATTTTAGCTTCATTTAGTTTCTCTCATGGATTTTCTAATCCTGAAATGGGGCTTTACGGTATTGGATTTGGAGCTGTTGGAATGCTCGCAACTTTAGGAGTAACTTTGGCAATGGATGCTTTTGGTCCCATCGCTGATAATGCAGGTGGAAATGCTGAAATGGCAAAATTAGACAAAAAAGTTAGAGAAAGAACAGATGCTTTGGATTCTGTTGGAAATACAACTGCAGCTACCGGAAAAGGTTTTGCAATCGGTTCTGCAGCACTTACAGCAATGGCATTACTTGCCGCTTATTTAGAAGAAGTTAGACACGGATTAATATTAAACCACGTAAATGAATTACAAATTTCTTTAGCGGGAAAAGTTGTGAGAACAGTCAGCACTGCTGATGCTTCAATTTCTGATTTTGTTCATTATTACGACATCACGATAATGAATCCACGCGTATTGGTAGGAATTTTTATCGGTTCTATGATTACTTTCGTTTTTGCAGCTTATACGATGAAAGCTGTAGGAAGAGTTGCCAGCAAAATGGTGGAAGAAGTTAGAAGACAATTTAGAGAAATAAAGGGGATTTTACAAGGTAAGGCTGATCCTGATTATCAAAGATGTGTTCATATTTCTACCGTAGGTTCTCAAAAAGAAATGATTAAACCGGCTCTTTTAGGAATTTTATCACCGATAGTTGTTGGATTATTAGTCGGCGTTCCCGGAGTTATGGGATTATTAGTCGGTGCATTAAGTACAGGATTTGTTCTCGCTGTTATGATGAACAATGCCGGTGGTGCTTGGGATAATGCTAAAAAATATGTTGAGATGGGAAACTTCGGAGGAAAAGGTTCGGAAGCACACAATGCCGCAATCGTTGGAGACACTGTTGGTGATCCATTCAAAGATACAGCCGGACCGTCAATAAACATCCTAATAAAATTAATGAGTATGGTTTCAATTGTTGTTGCCGGATTAATTGTTGCGTATTCACCGATGATAACAAAACTATATGACAGCTCACATGCAAATCAAAATCAAACTAATGTTACTAAAACAATTAATAAATAAAATCTCGAATAGAGGTCAAACGACCTCTATTTTTTTTCTAAAGATAAGCATATTTTTGTTTATCTTGTTTTTTTATTCCAACAATTTATTTTCAGATGAAAAAATCGGACTTGCTTTATCCGGTGGTGGAGCCCGAGGGTTTGCGCATATCGGTGTTTTGCAAGTTATTGATGAAGCCGGATTGAAAATAGATTACATTTCCGGTACAAGTATGGGCTCAATTGTCGGGGGGTTATATGCTGCCGGATATTCCGGAAAAGAAATAGAAAATTTAATGACTACTCTTGATTGGAAAAGCCTTCTCACCGACGAAATACCCCGAAACGAATTATACATTTCCTCAAAAAGATGGAAACCACATACAAATACAAATTTTCCGCTTAACGATAAATTTGTTCCTCATTTGCCTCAGGGAATTATTGGCGGAAATAATATTATCAATAAGATGTTTGATTTTTGTTATCCTGATTCATCTCTTTATGATTTTGATGATTTGCCAATTCCATTTCGGGCTGTTGCAACAAATATAGTTACCGGACAAAAAAAAGTATTCAAATCGGGGACATTGCATCAGGTTATGCGGGCATCAATGTCAATTCCTTCAATTTTCGAACCGTTTAGAATTGATAATCAACTTTATATTGACGGTGGAATTTCAGATAATTTACCTGCGGATGTTTTAAAAGATATGGGTGCAACTTATATTATCGGAGTCAAATGCAACACTCCAATGAGAACAAAAAATAATTTGGATTCGGCATTATCTATTTTAGATCAAACAATTAGTATTGGAATGACTCGAGAATTAAAGCATAGCTTAAAATATTGTGATTTAATAATTGAACCAAATTTAAAAAATTATTCTTCCTCGGATTTTCTCAAAATAAAAAGGCTTATAGAATTAGGAAGGGAATCAGCTTTATCAATTTTACCCCAATTAAAAAAAATGGCAAAATCTCATCCTAAAAAAAGAAAAATTTTTTCGATGAATACCAAACTAAAATTTTCTTCAATTTACGTTGTTGGGAATAAGTATCTTTCGACAGCTAAGGTTAGAGAATATGTAGGTTTAAAAACGGGAGTTTCTTATTCAAAACAAGATATTGAAAATTCTTTTTCCGATGCTTTTTCTTTTTCTCTTTTCAAATATATTTATCCTGAAATTAAAAAAAACGGTAATGACAATATCCTTTTCATCCATTTAAAAGAATTGGAAAATAAAACTCTCGGTCTTGATGCTTCTTATGATTACAATAATTTATTGCTCTCAATTTCATTAAAATTAACAAATTATATCCAAAAAAATTCAAGAGCTATTTTCAATATTAATCTTGGAGCTAAACACGCTTTAAACATTGATTATATTAAAAATTATGGGAAAAGATGGGGAAGCTATTTTCATATATTTCCTTATATTGAAGAATCCACTTTCTACACTTATAACGATGAACATCATAAAACATCAAGTTTCAAAGCAGTCCAATATGGTACAACTTTAGGAACCGGTGTATTTTTGAAAAAACTAAACGTTTTGGAAGCTTATTTATTTTATAGGAAAACAAAATTTTATAATGGAATATCTTTAGAGGATGAAGATTTTGAATCTGTAAAAAATTCAGGATTAGGACTAAAATATTATTATGAGACAATTGACGATTATTCTTTTCCTATGAAAGGGAGAAAAATATTTTTCAGGTATTATAAATCATTTAAAAATAATAGCTTAGGTATCTATAATTATCAACAGCTCTTTTTAAATTCTTTAACTGTCTTTCCAGTAAACGACCGAGTTTCATTTCTCACAAAATTTAATCTCGGATATTCTGATAAAAATAATGAAACAGCTTATAACCAATTTTATGTGGGTGGATTTGATAATTTCCCCGGAGCTCTTCCTCAGGAATACCAATTACCAAGATATATCTTAGGGATGGCTTCCGTAAGAATTGCTGTAAATGAATTAAAAACATTCTTTGTTGATTTAGAATCGGATTTAGTCCAACTTCCTGAAGTATCATCACCTTATGAATTAGGAAAAACTATGCATTGTTATACTTTGAAATTAGGATTAAATCTTCCTTTTGCTCCTCTAAAAGCGGCTATTTCTATTAACGAACAAAAAAATTATATTTTTTACTTGAACTTAGGACATTGTTATGATCCTTTTGAATTTTCAAGAAAATAAACAAAACAGGAGATCAAATGAAAAAATTATTCTTACTTTTAACCTTATTAATTCCACTTGTGCTTTTTGCTCAAATGGCAGATTCGACAAAAACATTTTCAATGGGTGGAGCAGCCGGAACAATCTCTCTTAACGGAATAAATTATTCCGAGATAAGATTAATGCCGGAATTAGGATTTGGAAAATTTGGAATTGGACTTGATGTCGATTTATTAATTGATGAAAATGGAAATGTGCGAAAAAAAGATTGGGATGAGCCGGAAGATTATATCAATAAAATTTACTACGTTCGTTTTGGTCATCGAGGCGATCCTTTCTTTGCTAAAATCGGCGGTTTCCCTAATTATACTTTAGGACACGGATTAATTATGAATAATTATTCCAATATGCTCAAATATCCTGATGTTAAACATATCGGAGTCCAACTCGGAGGAATCCTGCCCTTTTTCAACACAAATTTAGAAGTATTTTCTTCCGATATTTCCAAAAATAATATTTTAGGAGGTCACGTAACAACTTCTTTATTATCATCAACCGGAATACCCCTTTTGGAAAATTTAACTTTCGGTGGGACTTTTGTAACCGATAGAAATCAATATGCCGGTATTAATGATGAAGACGGTGACGGCTATCCGGACGTTTTTGACGCTTTCCCGAACAATAATAATTATTATGTTGATACGGATAACGATGGAATCCCTGATTTTGATGCTAACGGGAATTATATCGATGCTGATTTAAATAACAACAATGTCGTTGATTATAATTGGGCTCATTCTCATTATGATTCAACTTTCGTGAATGCCGGGGAAGAATTTGGATATTGGGATCACAATGCTGTTTCAAAACATTTGCATAAATATGATGAAAAAGACGCAATTTTCATAGCCGGTGCAAATTATGAATTACCTTTAATTACGGGAGATTCATTCAAATTAAGTAATTATGGTGAAATTGCTAAAATTATGGACCACAGCTACGGTTTTATTTTTCCCGGTTTTTATTCAAAATTTTTAATCTTCGATATGAATTTGGAATTCAGACATTATGATGATGATTTTGCTGCTTCATTTTTTGACAATCTTTATGATGAAAATAGAGCGATTGTTGTTGGAGATACAATTCTAACCAAAGAATCTTTTATTGAAAATTCTAAAAAATCTACCGGTTGGTACGGAAGTATCACATCAAATATTTTTAATACTTTATTTTTGACCGTTTCCTATCAAGATATGTACGGTGACGATATCAAAAACGGCAAATCCATTTGGGCAACAACTTATCTCAAAAAAGATATTATTCCTAAGTTACAAGTTGCTCAAATCTCATATTCTCAAACCGATATGAAAAATGTTCTTAAAGATTTTAAAACTCCTTCTACTTTGATTGATGGTCGCATCGGATATGGTTTGTCGTCAAATACAGTATTGGTCTATAATTTCAAAGAACGTTTCGTTGATTTTGATGGTAATAATAAAATCAATGGCAAAAAAGAAACTCTTAAGACTTTCGGATTCGGAGTTGAATTTAAATTCTAAAACAAATTATAAGCTCCTGTTAAAAGGAGCTTTCTTTCCAATTATTCTCATCATTAACTTTTTTATATAAATTTATAGACAGATATAAGGGTAAAAAATTTATCGGTTCTACATACAAAGAAAGGAGAAAAATTATGGCTAAATTAGATGAACCTTTCGGATATTTTCCGGAAATTCACGATATGATTACACTTGAATTGGAAAATGGCGAAGAAGTAAGATGTGAAGTTTCAGGTACTGTCAAAATAGATGATAATGATTATATTGCTGTCGTTGCTGAAGATAAAGATGAAGTTTATATTTATAAAATTACTGAAACAAAAGACGGGTTAAAATTCGATAACATTTTTGATGATGAATATCAAATGGTAGCAGAAAAATTTATAGAATTGTCTGAAGAAGATGAAGAAATTGAAAAAGATGATTATGATAAGGAATTAATTCCGGACGATTGGGAAGAATAATCTTTAAATATATCCCGAATTATAAAAATTCGGGATTTATTTCTGCAAGAATTGTCTTCATAACTTTCAAAAAAGATATTAAAATCCACATTTAAATATCAATTTTTTTTATCTATCTTAAATAAATATCATATCTTTCAAGGTAACAAGGCGTTAATTATTTTTTGCTTGCCAATAAACCTATTAACAGAAATTTTGCATAATAAATTAAATTAGAAAAATAAAGGAGTTATTATGGCTGGAACATCTGATATCCACAACGGAATGGTCATAAATTATAAAAATAATCTTTATGAAATCGTTGAATTTCTTCACGTAAAACCAGGTAAAGGCCCTGCTTTTGTTCGTACAAAATTGAAAAATGTTCGTACGGGACAAGTTATTGACAACACTTTCCGCGGTAGTGATAAATTTGATGAAATCAGGATTGAAGCTTCAAAGAAACAATATTTATATTTTGACGGTACTTTTTATGTCTTTATGGATAACGAGAATTATGAACAACTTTCTATTCCAATTGATGTTATCGGAGATTTAAAATACTATTTAATCGAAAATATAGATGTGAAAATTAGGACAATCCCCAGTGGAGAAATTGTTGGTATAGAATTACCTATTACTGTCGAAATGACCGTTGCGGAAGCAGAACCTAATTCCAAAGGAAATACTGCCTCAGGCGGTGGAAAAAGTGCGATAACCAATACCGGTTTAAGAATAACAGTTCCATTTTTTGTTAATGTTGGCGAAAAAATTAAAGTTGACACAAGAAACGGACAATATTTAGAAAGAATAAAATAAATTAGATAAGGAGTAAAATAATGGCTAAAGGACGTTCATTCGGAGCTAAGCTTGCACATGAAATCTCAAGCGAAGGAAAAGTAATATGCCCTGTATGTAATACAGAAGTAAAAAGATTAAAATTAATTCGTAATAAAAAAGCTAAAAATGGTAACTGGTCTCCAAGATACCAATTTGTTAATATCTGCAAATGTAATGAAAAAGATATCATGAGCGGTAAATTATAAAATTGCTTTTAAACTATAATTAAGACATTCATTTTTGGATGTCTTTTTTTTTGGGTTTAGAAATACACAATCCGGAGTAAATATGATATATCTGTTTTTCGCTATTTTCACCTCGATGCTAATTGGTAATTTCTTTGTTTTTTTTCAAAAAAATGAAAAAGCCGACATTATGTGGATATTTTTAGGGAACTATTTTTTGGCTGCAATTTTTTCTCTTTTTTCTGAAAAAATCTCGTTTCATAATGTTAATAGTTTCGATATTTATCTCGGGATTTTTACCGGGTTTATGTTTCTAAATAATTTTATTATTTATGAAAAAAACATTTCCATAAATGGACTTTCTCTCTCAGTTGGCGTTATGAGAGTTTCGTTAATTATTCCTATTTTTCTTTCAACTTTCTTATTTAAAGAATATGTTGGATTACCTAATTATGCCGGAATTTTGGTAATTGTTTTGTCTTTTATTTTGATGACAGAAACGCGTTCTTTTCATAATATTTTCTGGATTATTTTATTATTTGTTATGACCGGTATTACCGATTCAACTCTGAAAATTTTTGATCAATATGGTTCGCCTGATAAATCTATATTTATTGCCACAATTTTCTCCACGGCATTTATTCTCACAATTGGTTATTTGATTGTTTTAAAACGTAAATTTAATTGGATTTCTATTTTGTATGGTTTACTTTTAGGAATTCCAAACCAATTAACTACGAAATTTTTTTTAAAATCTTTAGATTCTGTTCCGGCTCCAATTGCCTATCCGGCATATGCTTCCGGAGTTGTTGTTTTCACGATTTTGAGCGATTTATTTATTTGGAAAAAATATTTTACCAAGAAACAGAGAATAGCATTTATCCTAATTGTTATTGGAATTACTCTATTAAACATAAAAAAATAGTGAGGATTTGTGAGCAAAAACTGTTATGAATTAAAAAGATGTCCATACTTTCTTGGAACAGCTCCTGCTGAGATGAATTGTTCTGTTTTTGATGATAAATCAAATTGTTGGGAATTTAATTGGTTAGATTTTTATCAAAATATTAAAGATGATGATGAGAAAAAAATATGGAAGCAAGAAATGATTAAATTCTGTAAATCTTGTGAAATATATAAAGATCATAAAGAGCAATTGGATAAGTTTTTTTACAATTTGGAATAAAAAAAGGCGAAGATAAATCTTCGCCTTAATTGTTATATTAATTCTATTTTAACAGAATCATTTTTTTGGTTGAAGTATAATTACCGGATCTCATTCTATAGAAATAGATTCCGCTTCCAACTTTCTTGTTGTCATCATTTCTTCCTTTCCAAATAATCTTATAGTTTCCCGGAGCTTTATTTCCATTAACCAAAGTTTTTGTTTTTTGACCTAAAATATTAAAGACATCGATTGAAACCATGCCATAATTTTTAACCGTATAACTAATTGTAGTTTCAGGATTAAAAGGATTTGGATAATTTCCCAAAAGGGCATTTGCTTTACTTACACTATTTTCCTCCGGAGAAATACCGGTAAAATAGCCAAGATTAGCATTTCTTTCCATTGAACCTCTATCAAATGCCCAAGGAGTATTTCCAATACCGTATTTATAATCTAAAACCGTAATACCATACATGTTTGAAGCAATAATATCACCGTCATTATCATCATCAAGATTACCGATTGCAAAACTAATTTCCGATGCACTTCCAATATTAATTGGAAATCCGGTAGCTTCCATTCCATTCAATTTTATGGCGTGAACTACTCCTGAATGATCACCAAAAATCATATCAACTTCCTGATCATTATCTAAATCAGAAAGAATCGGTGTTGATTCAAGTGACTCACCAATATTTACAGGGAAATTCTCAAATTCAGCACCATTAATATCAGTAACATGAATATTTCCATCATAGGTCGTAAAAATAAGTTCCGACGAACCATCATTATCTAAATCGCCGATAGCAATTCCACCTCTGATTAATGAGCCATAATTAGTATTATAGAGAATATTTCCCTCATGATCGATTGAAAGTACATTTCCGCTAATATCAGCAATAAAAATAACCGGATTTTCATTAATTGTCATTACCGAAGCACCAACTTTTGAAGCTGCATCTAAAACAACCGGGAATCCTGAAATATCACTTCCGGTCAAAGTCGATATTGCATGAAGATTTTTATTTGTAGCCGAAATGATAATTTCATCATTACCATCGCCATTCAAATCTGCAATTGACATTGAACTTAGATACATTTCTCCTAATTCAACAGGGAAAACTGAATATTCCGAACCATCTCCGTTTACAACATTTAATTCACCACTAAATGTCATTGCAATAATCTCATTATTTCCATCATGATTTACATCTGAAATAACCGGATTTGATTTGTATGTTGGAGATGTTCCTGAGCCATTAACAGTAAAAATTATGGATCCATCGGAGTCAATTCCGAATAATTGTCCTAAACTATTTGTGGCGGCAATTTCCAAATTATTATCTGCATCAAGATTACCAACGGCAACATCAGCTCTGACGTTTCCTCCAATATTTACCGGAAAACCTTCAGCTTCGGTGATCCCATTTGGTTCAATTGCATGAATATCACCTTGCAAATCACCAAAAACAACTTCATTAATTCCATCATTATTTATGTCGGCAATTATCGGTGAAGAAGTAACTCCACCTGAAACAAGAAATGGCCAACCTGCTTGGATTGTACTCAAAGAAACTTCAAAATCCAAATCTTGTGAATACGGTAAACTTGCATCGGCAGTAATGTGAAAAGTAAAAGGAATATTCAAATCTGGGAGTTGTTCTGTTGTTTCAAATGAGAAAGTATCCGTATTTTGCCACATTGCCATTCCGTTAGGAATTGCCGGAAAAACGGAAGTGCTATCAAGAATAGTTACTCCTTCGACATTACATCTTAAAGTTACATTGACGTTTGAAGCATCCAGCCAACCATTCAAATTAAATAGTTTAGCTTTTAAAGTAACTGATTCTCCGGGATTACAAACACCATCACCATCACCCTCTAATTCTATAATTCTTGTTTCTGAAACTGACAAATTTGGTATTTGATCGTAAACCAAAGCTGCCCAAGCATTAATTCTCCCTGCTCCAAGCTTACCAATATAATTCGGATTTATATCATCAATATTATCTGCTGAAGTCATAATTCTGTCTTTAATTTCTTGTGGAGTTAATGACGGATAATGCGATTTTATCAATCCACAAATACCTGCAACCACTGGAGAAGCCATAGAAGTACCTTGTAAGTTTTGATATGTATCTTGCCCGGAACCATTATATAAAGTGGACTTTATCGCAACACCCGGTGCTGAAATATCTATCGGCTCCCCATAATCTGAAAATCCCGCTTTATGATCCGACATATCTGTTGCAGCAACATTAAAAGCATTTTCACAATCTGCCGGATAATCTTGATATGATGAATTATGTTCCATATTCGCATTTCCGGCAGCAACAACAACTAAAGCTCCATGGGAAGTAGCATAATTCACAACCGTATTCGCATAAGAGCCTCCTCCCGGACCACCCCAACTGCAATTTATAATATCTGCACCTGCATCAGCGGCATATTTAATCATATTATAACCATTAGAAATTGAATTACTTGCTTGAGTTGAAGAAGCACATTTGACCGGCATTAACGAAATGTGCATTCCTCCACCGGAAATTCCAACTCCATTATCTCCCACAGCACCTGCACAACCGGCAACATGTGTTCCATGATAGTTTGAAGGCTGAGTTTGCATTGGATTATTATCATTATCATAACTATCCCAACCGATTAAGTCATCAACCTTACCGTCTCCGTCGTCATCAATTCCATTTATATCATCCGGATCTAAAACCCATTGATTGTTAATAAATTCAATTGTGTGCCCATCACCATCAGCATCTTCGCCAAGATTATTCCAAATATTTTCTACTAAATCTTCGTGATCCCATTTTACGCCGGAGTCAACAATACCGATGACGACATCATGATTCCCTTGTTCATAGTCCCAAGCGGCAGGACATTCAGTTCTATAAATCCAATATAATTGTGCTGGAGTTACCATTGGATCGTTTGGGATATATTCTCTTTCTCGGAGAATAGTTTCGTATTCTGCCCACAAAATTTCTTTATCTTGTTTTAATTTAGACAATAAATTTTCAATTTTGTCATTATCATTAAAAGTTAATTTATAGATATTTTGTAGATATGTTCCTTTATCATTCCATGTTTTTTCTTTAGTTATTTGAAATTCTTGTTTTAAGTCTGTAATGCCAAATTCTTGAGAAAGTTGATCAAATTCTTTCAGTCCCGTTTTAATCAAACCATTTGATTTTGAAATGTTTTCAATACCGTTTTGATTGTTAACAAAATCTTGATTAAAGCAAACAATTAAAGAATTTTTATAAAAATAATTTTCATTGAATTTTTGGATTGAAAAAATTGCTGAAACTGAAAAAATTGTTAGTAAAATTGTTATTATTTTCTTCAAAATGTACTCCTTTTTTGATATAAAAAAACCGAAGCAATAAAGCTTCGGTTATATTTATTAGTTATTACTATTTTAATAATAACATTTTGTTAGAAATTACTTTGTCAGAAGTTTGTAATCTATAGAAATATACACCACTTGCAACTGATTTATTGTTGTTATTTGTTCCTTTCCACATAATATTATTTTTTCCGTTTCTAAGTTCATTATTGATAAGAGTCTTAACTAATTGACCTCTTGTATTATAAACTTTCAAAGTAACATTCTGAGCTTTAGGAAGTGAGAAATAAATATTTGTTTGCGGATTAAACGGATTAGGATAATTTTTTAAAGTAACGTTATCATTTGGAACTGTAACATCTGCATTATCAGTAAAGCTGTCATAGATTGCATGAATCATGAAGTTACCTTCAGCATAAGCTGAAAATCCAACCCAGTTTTGTCCACCGGTAAATGATTGACCGCTATTATCAGCATCTACACCAAATTGATGAGCATTTGCTCCGCCCATAAATCCAATATAAAAACTTCCGTCTGTGAAATTAACGGCACTTTGAACAGCTTCAGGAATAGCAATTACATTCCAACCGGTTGTTACATCTGTTGAATTAATTAAGAAAGAAACCAATTCATCACCGGGAGTTCCATTTGTACCATTATCATCCCAAACAAAAGCGTAAATGTTCCCACCTGTTTCATTAAGGTAGAATTTCATTTGTTGTAATTGAATATGACCAACATTTGGATTAATATATGGTGAGAATTTTACAGCCATTAATGTTGCAGGAGAAGGTTGGTACGAAGCATCAGCAACACCGTCATCATAACCTAAATCAACAACAGTTTCTGAAACAACATAAGCAGAAGCTTCATTAGAATAAACTGATTCGCCGGCATCTGTTAATGATGTTACAACATAATAATTCATTGCATCGGTAGTAGGGCTTTCGTCTAAGTAATTTGTTGTATTTCCTGTTATTGTCGCAATTTCCGTATAATCCGAACCGGATGTTGTTGAACGGTAAACTTTATAACCGGTAATATTTGAATCGCCTGATGGTACTAAAATTGTCGCACCAATTAAAAGGTTATTTAAAGTTTGATAAAAAGAGTTAACTGTTCCCCAAGCATCTTGAACGTAAGCAAAATATCTCCCTTCATCTGTAGCAGCACTGTTGTCTGCCAATAAACCTTGAGAGTCACCTGTAAAGTCACCAACACCAACGAATATTTCACCACCGGCAGGAATAGTAATACCTGAAGCTAAAACATTAACATCTTTAAATTGACCGTGAGGAATATTATCAATATTATTTACTGTATATAATAAGTCACCGGGAACGCCATTGTTATTTGACCAAACATAAACACTAGCTGTACCATCTACCATATCTCCGGCTTCTGCATTAGCTTTATATAGAGCAAAATTAATCCCACTAAGATAAACTTCTTGATCAGTTGGATTTGTAATTCTGCAAGCATAAGGCTGACCATCAGAGACAAAAGCAGCTAAAGCCGATGTATCATAATAAGCTAAGTCTTGTTCATCTCCGGAAACAGGAGCTTGCCAGTTTAATTGAACATTGTGGTTGTCAACAGTAGC
>Ga0256842_1002267_pt1 | contig 14068 bp, 11 predicted proteins | sample 4559240metaG_FD_185973 | JGI IMG/M metagenome (GOLD analysis project Ga0256842, IMG submission 185973) | Hydrothermal vent microbial communities from Guaymas Basin, Mexico - 4559-240 | ecosystem: Environmental > Aquatic > Marine > Hydrothermal vents | place: Mexico: Guaymas Basin | collected...
TAATTGTCAATTTGCTCGATTGATTGGTGAAGAAGAATTTTATAATGCTACCCAGTTTAATGGTGCTATGTTGGATAAATTGGTAAATTTTTCTTCTGTTTTCAGATCAGCGCTGGAGTTTGAAGGAGATGTGATAGAGAGGGATATAAGGTATAAAGATGTTATTTTGCATTTGATTGTGTTTAATATAGAACCACATAAATATGTCGGTGGTATAATCCAGGATGTAACAAATCCGTTTGTGAAAAGAGATGAGGTTATAAAGAGGACTCAATCTGTAATAGAAAAAAATCTCTCCACGGTCCAAAAAATTGCATTTCTATTAGGAGAAAGCGCTGCGGATATTGAATCTATTTTGGGTTCGATAATAGAATTATTTAAAGAAAGAGAAATAGAGGAAGAGGATATAGATGAATAATGATACTAACCTCTTCATTGAAGTTGCCTCTTCCCAGAAGATAAAATCAGGGGAAAGTATATCCGGAGATACATGTATAATTTCTTCCAATGATAGCAAAAATAGGATAACTCTAATCCTTTCTGATGGATTGGGTAGTGGGATAAAGGCAGCAGTTTTGTCTTCTTTAACAACTTCTATGGCCTTAAGATTATTCCAAAACTGCGGGGATTGTGTTAGTGTTACTGAGACTATTATGAAGACGTTGCCGGTTTGCAGTGTGAGGAAAATAAGCTATGCCACTTTTACGATGGTTGAGATCCAAGAAAAGAGGTTAGTTAGGGTTGTTGAATATGATAATCCACCAATAGTTGTGTTTAGGGGAGGAGACTTAATAGAGAAGGAGAAGCAATATTTTAAGTTTGAACACCCCATTTTAGGCGAGCAAAAGTTTTCATATATGGAATTTGAATTGCAGTTGGGGGATCGGTTGATTTGTTTCAGTGATGGTGTTACCCAATCTGGAATGGGTGAGAGGAAATATAATTTTGGATGGCAATGGGAAAATGCTGTTTTGTATATCTCTGAAGTAATATCTTCGGATCCTGATGTTTCGGCTCGGGACCTATCAGATAAAATAATATCTAAGGCCTGGGCAAATGATGTGTTTCAAGCCAAAGATGATATAACATGTGCCTGTGTGTATTGTAGGAAACCAAGAAAACTATTGGTAGTGACAGGACCTCCCTATGATGAACAAAAGGATAGTTATATAGCGTATGTACTTAAGAATTATCCTGGGAAAAAGATAATTTGTGGCGGAACAACTGCAAATATTATTGCTAGAGAACTGGGAAAAGAAATTAAGGTGGATATTAACGATAGATCTGATGATTTGCCTCCGATTGCATATATGGAGGGGGTGGATTTAGTAACTGAGGGAGTAATTACTTTGAGTAAATTATTTAGAAGATTAGAATCGCTGAATCAAGTATCTATGCAAGGTGTATTGAGGCCCTCGAATTTGATTGATAAAATGGCATTGTTATTTCTTCATAGTGATGTTATTTGTTTTTTGGTAGGGACACGGATCAATGAAATGCACCAAAATCCAGATTTGCCAGTTGAGTTAGATATAAGGCGTAATATAGTTAGGCGAATTAAAGAGATATTAGAACGCAGATTTTTAAAAGAGGTACAAATAGAATTTGTTTGAAATGTTAGATTAGGAGGGAGAATTATGAAGAAGAAAATTACAGTTCAAATTTGTACTGGGACAAATTGCTATGTGTTTGGGGGAGCAAACTTATTAGATTTAGAAAAAAATCTACCTTCAGAGGTCAAAGAGAAAGTTGAAGTAAAAGGGGCTACGTGTCTTGGCTTTTGCAAGGATAAAAAGTATGGGAAGGCTCCATTTGTTTTGGTGGAGGATGAACTGGTTTCAGAAGCAGATGTGCATAAGGTTATAAAAAAGGTAATGCAGTATGTGGATAAAGTAGTGGATTGATCTTAAACCCAAGTTTATGGTAATCGGAGGTTGAGATGGTAGATAATAATGCGATTAGAATAAAGAGGGAACTAATTACTAAGATCTCTCAACTTGCGTTTGAAGGAAGATTAGTTGAGGAAATAGATAAAGTCCCTATTGAGAAATTTCCAAAGGGTGGCATATCTACCCGTTGTTGTGTGTATAAGTCAAGGGCGATCACTAAATATAGGATAATGGCTTTGCTTGGATTCAGAGTGGAAGATGAGGAAGATGAATTAAAAGCACTTTCCGAATATGCCAAAGAAGGTTTAGATAGACAAAATGTTAGCCCTCATGTTTTGACTGTGATAGATGAGGCGTGTAGTGCTTGTGTTAGAGTAAATTATTTTGTAACAAATGCTTGTAAAGGGTGTTTAGCCAGGCCATGTGTTATTAATTGTCCTAAAGGTGCAATAGAGATAAGAGACGGACAGGCTCATATTAATCCTGATAAGTGTGTAAATTGTGGCCTGTGTATGAAGGTCTGTCCCTATCATGCGATAATATATGTCCCTGTACCTTGTGAAGATATTTGCCCAGTTGGAGCAATATCAAAGGATGAAACTGGTAAAGAACATATTGATTATGAAAAGTGTATTTATTGTGGGAAGTGTATGGTAGTGTGTCCATTTAGTGCTATTGTTGAGTGTTCCCAACTTATAGATGTTATTAAACACCTCAAGTCAGATCGTAAGGTTATAGCCTTGTTTGCGCCTGCTTTGGTGGGACAGTTTCAATCTCCAATGGAGAAAATAGCAGGGGCAATCATAGAACTTGGTTTTGATGATGTCTATGAAGTCGCCCTTGGCGCGGAAGTAACTGCCCATAACGAGGCTATTGAATTTAAAGAAAAGATTTTAGAGGGAGAAAACAGGTTTATGACGTCTTCTTGTTGCCCTGCTTATGTGGAGATGGTGAAGAAACATATCCCCGAGTTGAAATCTTTTGTTTCAACAACACGTTCACCAATGCATTATACTGCTCAGATGTTGAGGGAAAACTTCCCGAATGCAATTTTGGTATTTATTAGCCCTTGTGTCGCTAAAAGGAATGAGGCGTTAAATGATGAATATGTTGATTATGTAGTTTCTTTTGAAGAACTTGGGTGTATGTTTATTGCAAAAGGAATCGACGTGGATAGTGCCGAGGAGTATGTACCCAAACAGAGAGCGTATAAGAGTGGTCGAGGATTCCCTGTCATAGGGGGAGTGTCAGAGGCTTTGAAGTATTATTTGTCTGATGACGACAAACAAAAACTCAGCCCTATGACTATTGATGGGATTAATAAAAAGTCCATAAATTTATTGAAAAGTATGGTAAATAGGCCACTACCAAATGTGAATTTTGTTGAAGCAATGGCCTGTGAGGGAGGATGTGTGGGTGGCCCTACAGTAATAAGTCTGCCTAAGATAGCCTCTTCTAAGATTAAAAGGTGGATAGAAAGCAATAATAAATAAGATAGATTTTATCGTTATAGAACATAGCGTGGACACTGTTCTATTGGTCATCCCTATAGTGTTGTCCAATCTTTGTTGGCAGTAGTGAGAAACATGGGAGAAACACCCTAATCTGTTGGAACGGTGGCTATGCTAATCTCTTTTCCTTTTTTTATCCCTTGACAAACTGGGAGGGTAGGGCAGGATAATATCTACATACAGTTATTAGATTATTTAGGTGAGCAGAATATGTTAAAGACAACACCAACACAAGTATCTCAAATAAAAATATCAATGGGAGAAAAGAAATTGAAGATTCTTTTTATACCAGAAGTAGTAACTGATGCTCATCTTTATCGAACGTTAACCCTGGCTCAGAGTATAAAAACTAAGTATAATGTCATCTTTGCTGCTTCAGAATATGTTAGAGAAATTATAGAAAAAGAAAGTATTCCCTTTTTCTCTATCCCAACTATGAAACGCGAAGAATTTCTTTTTAGATTAGATAAAGGGAAACCTATATATACTATGGATATATTGAAGAATTATGTTACTTCCGAATTGCTTTTATTTGATAACGTTTCTCCAGATATTGTAATAGGAGATTTCAGACTATCGTTAAGTATTTCATGTGAACACTGGGGAGTACCATATGTGAATATTGTAAATGCTCATTGGTCACCGTTCTATAAACAAATATTTTCTCTACCTGATACTATAGATATAAAGAAAGTATTAGGGGATAGAATAAGTACCTCTTTATTTTTGCTGCTTAAACCCATAATATTTAGAACACAGGTAAAGGCCATAAACGAATTAAGAAAGCAATTTGGCCTGTCAGGTATAGGAGAATTAAGGGAGGTATATACTTATGGCACATACACTCTGTATCCAGATGTGCCATCTTTGTTCCCGACGCGACAGTTACCCAAAAATCATATGTTTATAGGACCTATAATGTACCAGTCACCAACTCCCATGCCTGAATGGTGGGAAAAATGTATAAGCGCAAAAAAAACTTTGATATATATATCCTTAGGCTCAAGTGGAGATCCAAGCCTTTATCATTCTATTCTCACTACAATAAAAAATTTACCAGTAATAGGTATTGTATCTACATCTAATAAATATCAGCCAGAACCTGATATAAAAGAGGCGGAAAACATATTCATAGCAAATTACTTACCTGCTATGGATATTATTAAAGAGTCCTCTCTTGTAATCTGTAATGGGGGCTCGGGTACTGTGTATCAGGCGCTATCATGTGGAGTACCTGTAATAGGATTACCGAGAAATATGGATCAATATCTTATAATGAACCAATTAGAAAAGTCAAATTACGGGAAGTTAATCAGAAAGGGAGATTGTTACAAGAAGAATCTAAGGGAAACCATCATAACACTACTTGAAGACAAAAAGATAAAAGAAAATGTTTATAGAATATCTAAGGAAATTAAAAGGTATGATGCTATAAAAAATTTCGGTATATTTTTAAAGTCCTTAGAGCATACTATTTCATCCGACAGACAAGAGATTAAGGATCAAGACCTCCTGACTCTTAATAAGGATGAGGGAGAATATGTTGTCTAAAATATTAAAAATAAGAATATTTGACATAGAAGTGACTAATCATTGTAATCTAAAATGTAAATTTTGCCCAAGAGATAATATCGTATTAAAAGGATTTATGAGTTTGGAGACTTTCAGTAGTTTCCTGCGGAATACTAAATTAAAATCTACAGATTCATTATCATTTGTAGGGCTCGGAGAACCTCTATTGCATCCAGATTTACCGAGATTTGTAAAGATGGCAAAAGAAATGTATCCACATGTAACCGTATGGATTACTACTAACGGTACGCTTCTTGATGTTGAGTTGTTACATAAGTTAATAAATGCTGGGACAGATGTGATCGATATAAGTTTCAATGGCATTAATAAAGAGGAATATGAAAATACAATGCGAGGGGCTATATTTGAAGATGTGATAAAAAATATAGAGACCGCTGTTTGTGAAACCAGAGGTACCAGAACAAAGGTACAGGTAAATTCCGTTATTACAGAAGAAAATAAAGGTAATATAGACAAAATAAAAAATTTTTTTAGGGAGAAAGGAGTGGAGCGTTTTCAAATTCGTATGTTGCATAACAGAGGTGGTTCCATAACATCTAACTCTAAACGACTTAAAGATTATAATACTTGTTGGATATTCAAAATCATAACCTTCATATGTTGGAATGGAGATGTAGTATATTGTTCCAATGATACAAACCGCACCAGAATAATTGGGAATATAAAAACAGATACATTTAAAGAGATAGAAAAGAAGAAAGCAATTATCATTAGAAATAATCTTTGGTTAGAAAATTGTCATGTATGTACAGATATATGGAGAGAAAAATTACCTCATTATCTTGATAAAAAAATAGTGGAAGAATGTGCTTACAGGTTTATTCGTGTTGTGACAGAGATCAAAACCCCTATTAAAAAGTTGATGAAAATTCGATCCAATGACCAATAACTAAACAAATATATCTAACATGAATAAAGGCAAATATTTTTGTCCTATTTGTAATTCTTGTAAAGAAAACATAGAGGATATCTGTATAGGAAAGGCTAAAGGGAATACTGCCAGATTTAGAAACAAGGAATTCTATGTATGGAAATGTCCAGAGTGTGGAACCATAATATCTATGGATAGAGTAGACTTTAAGGATATATATAAAGACTATATCCTAAATAAGAGAACTATGGACTTTTTTGGGAAAATAACCCTGAATAATTTACTTAAAAGATTGAAAAAATGCGGATTAGAGAAAGAACACCTTATTCTGGATTATGGCTGTGGAAGTGGGTTATTTGTAGATCTCTTAAAACAATCCGGTTATAAATTTGCCTTTGGATTTGATCCATATGTCAAGGAATTTTCACAAAGACCCAATAGAAAGTTTGATTTTATCATATTAAATGATGTGATAGAACATGTAGATGATCCCAGAGATCTTGTGAAAGATTGTATAACATTATTGAAACCCAAAGGGAGAATATACATAGGTACGGCAGATTCTGATGGAATTGATATGAAGTCTCTGGATTCGCATAGGACACAATTACATCTCCCATATCATAGGGTTATTATAAACAAGAATATATTATTACAGTTGGGGGAAGAATTTAATCTGAAGGTTATCAAAGTATATATCAGATCTTATATGGATACTTTGGTCCCATTTGTAAATTACAGATTTTTGGATGAATTTAATAAATCACTTGGATACAATATGGAAGATGCATTTAACCCAGCATCGACCAAAATACTTCTAAGAAAACCACATTTACTTTTTTTTGCTTTTTTGGGGTTCTTCTTCCCATCGGCTTATGAGCCAGCAGTAATATTTCAAAAAGAGTAAAACCGAAAAGAGTGAAATCGTAAGAGGTTGAACATGTTATATTATTGTCAATATGCAGCGATTTCTTATATGTAAGTTTTGCTTAAAACATCTCTGAAAGATAGTTGAGGAATGTGGCGATAACCTATATAATGAAAAAGAAGAATTTTTCGTTATGCTTCACTTGGCTCTTGGGGATATTATACCAAATCCCAGGTATTACCGTTGTATTTGCGGTTTAAAAGTTATAAGATCTTCCTTGACGGTATTGACAATAGTAATTGATTGATGGTATCTTCATTGTTAGTTTTGGGCGATTAGCTCAGTTGGTTAGAGCGTCCGCCTCACATGCGGAAGGTCAGAGGTTCGAATCCTCTATCGCCCAGGTAATTGTTGTTTGTGAATAGAACGGGATGAAATGCTTAAGGAAATAGAACAACTACTGCCGCTACAAGAGATAGACCAGGAGATATACTCTCTTCGCTCGAGGCTAAATGAGTTTCCCCCTCAAATAGAGGCACTTGTGCAAGAGATAGAATCTATTCAAAGGCAAGTAAAAGATCGGCTAAATGCCCTTGAGAAAAATAAGATTCAACACAAAGAGTTGGAGTTAGAATTAGGTAAGAAGGAATCTGATCTTAAAAAACATCAAGCCCAACTTTTTCAGGTAAAGACAAATAAGGAATATTCTGCACTTCAAGAAGAAATAGCAAAACTAAAAGAAGAGATATCTTCTTTGGAGGATAAGATATTGGATCTTTTGGATAAAATGGAAACAGAAGAATCTGAAGTAAAGAATTTTTCTCTGCAATCCGAGAAAAAAATCGGTCATATAAAAGAAAAAATCGATTCTTTAAAACAAGAAAAAAATAGAATGGAAGCAAGAATCGAAGAACTTTCCGAAAAACGCAAAGAATTAGCCAGCGCAGTAGACCCAAAGTTGTTAGAACACTATGAGCGTATACTTGAACATCGAGGGGGGATCGCCATATCTCCAGTGGGTAAAGATGGGGTTTGTGGCGGATGTTATCGTTCCCTTCCACCTCAAGTATTGAACGAGTTAATGTTGGGTTCTAAGTTGATACATTGTGAAACGTGTGGATGCATCCTTTACTATCGTGAGGAATAAAATAGAGGTCTTTACAGATGGAGCTTCTTCTGGCAATCCTGGGCCTGCTGGGTGTGGAGTGGTTATAAAAGAAGGACAAATAACCCGTGAAATTAGTTGTTTTATTGGTCAGGCTACCAATAATGTGGCAGAGTACATAGCACTTATTATTGCCCTTGAAGAAATTAAGGATAAACGGGATTGTGATATAATAATTTTGAGTGATAGTGAGCTTATAGTCCGTCAGATGAATGGCCAGTATAAGGTAAAGAATGAATTGTTACTGTCTCTCTATCATAGGGCTAAACAACTTTGGCGGAGTAATTATTCATTGGTTCATATCCCAAGAGAAAAAAATATACTTGCTGACTCATTGGCCCGTAGGGCTGTCAAATTGGCCCATTTGGTAGGACAAGGCGGTCGCCTGTTCTAAGAGACAGGAGGAAAGTCCGAGCTGCAGAGGGCAGGGTAGTGGGTAACACCCACCGCTTGTCTCCCTTGGGGACAGGTAGGATAAGAGCCTGATTTAGGTCCTATTCCTGATCAGGTAATCTCTACCCGCAGCAAGGCCAAGTAGGAGGGATGCCTGGCCCGGGCGTATCTCCCTCGGGTTGGCCGCTATAGCATGGGAGTAATCCCATGCTAAGATGGATGACCGCCTAAACAGGACTCGGCTTATTGTCCTACCAGATGGGTTGGTTTTATGTTATAATAATCACCAAATGAGGGGAGGGTATCTTTAGGTGGCCAAGGCGTTCCGTTTTTTTACCGCTCAGATTTGCTGTGCAGAAGTAGGTGTCTTGGAATGTCTTTATGAACCGAATTCGTCGGATTTTAGGGTAATACGGTCTTTTTCTCTTCCTTTAGAAGAAGTGTATCTATGGAAGCCTAAGATTCCATTGTATATTACTTCTCCGAGTAATCTTTTTTTCTTGAAGCATGTGAAACTCCTTTGTCCTCCAGGAGTGGAGTGTGATCTTGCAGTTAAGTTTGAATTTGATAAAAATGTGCCATTCCCTAATCACTTGGTTTATTGGTCCTATGATTTGTTGGAGACATCTGTGGATGGGATAGAATTTCCAGCAGTCATTTTAGGTGGACGTATGGATGTTATAGATAAGTGGTTGGAGAGATTATCCCCTCCTCTTTCCAACGCCCAAGGGATATCCGCAAATATATTTTCCTTTTATAATTTGTTTCGTTATTGGGAAACAATGAAAGAGATTAGAGAAAAAGATAAAGTTATTTTGGGGATATTATGCGATGTAAATTACACGGATGTGGTTATCTTGGGTGAAGACCCAAGTAAGGATTGGTTGCGGACATTTCCTCGTCCTTATGGAAATATTAGTTTGATATGGGATATAAAAGAGACGTTAGAGGCATATTTTGCTAAGATGTGCCCAGCAGTGGGTACGGTGCCCTTAACAAAAGAGATATCTTCCGTTTATATGATAAAGGCTAAAGATTTGGGAGAGGAAAAAGAGTGGGAGAGGGTTTTTGGCGAGCAGATAGGGGTTGATTTGCAGGAGTTTCCAGTGCCGGATATATTGGCTGATTATCTGCCGACCGAGAAGGCATATAAGTTTTTACTTGCCTTTGGACTGGCTATAATGTTGGCAAAGGATAAGTTTGTGGTACCAGGGATAATGTTAGATGTAGGGCGTTCTAAACAGATGAATACGATTTCTCTCATTCACGTGTTATTGCAAATGGGATTGCTTGCTGGTATGGTTGGATGGGGTGGGTATTTCTATTTTAAAGGATTGACACCTTTAATTCAGCATAGAGCGGAGTTAGTGCGACTGAGTCAAGAGTATAATGCCCTTTCGCAAAAAATAAGTCGCTGGAAAAAACGAAAAGAGAGGCTTTTATCAAAAGAGAAAGAACTGAGTTCATCTATAAAGTTGCAATATTCTTGGCCAGAGATTATAACTGCTTTATCTAAGAGTTTGGGAACATCAGATGGGATACGAGTTAATGGTTTATCAGGGAGTCTAAATCAAGGCAAAAAAGATTTTATATCATTTTCTGTTCGACTTAGTGCTGACGATTATGATTCTCTTAATAGATTCTTGTCCAATATCAGGGCGTTGGGATGGTTCAATAGGATATCTCCTGTGTCATCTAATTATGACGAAGGAAAAGGCAAGGTTGAGATGCTTTTGGTGGTAGAAAAATGGCCGGAAGAGCAGTAGAGAGATATTTTTGGATATTGGAGGCGTTGTTGTTAGTAGCCTCTTTGGGAATCGGGGCAGAGGTCGTTTGGCAGAACTCTCTCCGAAAACAGTGTGCAAGTGATATCTTGTTGATAACCCAACAGGCACAAGAATATTGGCAATGTACTCCTAAGGAATTAGAGGAAAAATATAAAAGAACAGTTGAGAAACTTGAGGAAAGAGTTTCTTCTTTAAATAAGAAGTTGTTCTGGATGGATGAAGTTAATAAAAATGGGGAAGGAGCTGGGATTGAATTTATGCGTCGCGTCAAGCAGGTAGAATCCAGACTTAAAAATACCTTTCCTCAAGCGAAATTTCCTAATAATCTTGGATTTCCCACTCAAATGCCTTCTGTTGAGAAAATTCCTTATTATAATTATTATTTAAATCTTCTTGAAAGAATCCTTCCGATAGTGTTGGCTAAAGGTAGCGAATTAAAAGAGATAATTCCAGTAGTGGATCTGGTGGAAGGGGATTGTTCCCTTTTTCTTGAGTTTAACTCGGATCTGGCTGTTTTATTGGATTTGTTCAGGGAACTAAATTCGGCCCCAATTATTAATTTAAATAAATTAGAAATTCGTCCAGAGGATGATGAACGTGAGATATTGTCTATCAAAGTGGGTTTTTCCCCATTTGTAAAGAGTAACTTTTTACAAGTTAATGCTAAGAATTTAGTTGAGAAGGGAACAGATGGTAATTGAACGTGGGGTAATAAACGCTGTTGTAGGATTAACCATTGCTGTTGTTATATCAGTAATAGGTGCGGCGTACTATTCTATCAATCTATCGTTGCCAGATTTGAATCTGACCTGTCATTTTCCTAAATTGATAGGTAGTGAGGTCGAAATGGATCCAGAATTATATAGGCTTCCCAAAAGAAATCCTTTCTTTTATCCTCGGCCAGATATCTCTGTAGCATTGAATGTTGCCTCAAATAAAACAGAGGTTACTAAACAAAATCCCAAGGCAGATATAATATACAAGGGAATGGTAGTCTGGGGGGAAGATAAGATAGCGATAGTCTTTTTGCCAAAGGAGAAAAAAACGCAATTTGTAAAGTTGGGGGACTTCATAGAAGGATATAAGATCCTTGACATTACAGAAGATACGGTTGTATTATCTAAGCAGGAGGGACTATCTATAATAACACTGAAATTGGGGGGTTTGAGTGAGAAGTGTGAAAAGTAAAGTTAGGTCTTCTCTTATTGTTTTGGCGTTATTGTCTTTTTCTCTTTCGCCCTCACTAATCAGTTACGTTGGAGAAAATTCAAAGGGTTTGGCTATCTCTCAAGAGTCTCAGTTTATCCGTCAAGGGAAGGAGTATTATTCTAAAGGGGATCTTCTTAAGGCCAAGGCTATGTTTGAATTGGCCCTCAAAGAAAACCCCAATAATAAGCTGGCTAAGGCATATCTTTTAAAGATAGATTCATCTTTGGCCAGTAACGCCATGAGGACAACTCCCCCTGAGATAGAGGAGATGTATTCTCAGGGGAAACATGCATTTATAGAAGGAAATTATCAGCAGGCTGTAGAATTGTTTAGTAAAATTTTGAAATATGTTCCAAATCATCAATATGCGAAGATGTATTTAGAACGAGCACAGGCGCATCTTACACGAACTTCATCAGACGAATCAGATCTCAGTGATTATTTTGAGAACAAAGATGTGAGTTCCAGTGATATTTCCGATCCGTCTATATTAAAAACTAAGTTGAAGGTTGCCTTGATTTCTTTGCAAGAACAACTACTAGGGTATTTTCAGAGCCTTTCTGAACTCAAACAGCAACAGGATACCTTAATAAAGAAATATTTGGAAGAGAAAGAGAAGAGAGTTAAGGAGTTAGAAAATCGGGTAAAAGAACAAAGTGATTTGTTGGACCGCCTCTCTTCTGAAAGGCTGAAGTTGCAAACAGAAATAGCGAGGATAGATGAAGAGATATTATTCTTGGAAAGAAGATTATCCAGTGAGTTTTATAAGAGAACCGGCAATGAACTTTCATGGGAAGATATAAATCAACTTGATGAAATAGAGTCAAATTTAACGGCGAAAGAAAGGATGTTGCGGGAGCGACTAAAGCAGGAGTTGGAATTAAGACGCCAATTGGAGAGGGAACTAAGACGGATAGAAGATAAAATCAGAGGACAGGGGCAGGAACAAGTTCAGTTAAGTCGGGAAGTGGCAGCAGTAAAGAGCCTTGAATCTCTATCTGAGAAACAGGAAAAAGAACCAGAGAAATCAAAAAAGACAATTTCGCGAAAACAATTACGCCAACTTTATGCAGAAGGCAAAAGGGCCTATAGCCGAAAAGATTATTCCACTGCTATAGAGAAATTATCCAAAGTAATAGAACTTGCTCCTACTGATAGGCTTTCTCGGGCAGCGAAGAAATTATTAGAGAAGGCAAAGGCTAAACGCCAGGAGATGGAATTGGCTCAAAAGGTCTTGGTAGAAGAGACAAAAAAGAGATTGGATTTGTTTGCTAAGGCTCAAGATGCCTATTTCAATGGGGACTTTACAAAGGCAATTGCTTTATGTGAAAAGATCCTTGCTATTGACCCGAATTATGGGCCTGCAAGAGAACTTAAAAAACTTTCCTTACTGAGCAAGGAAGAGGAATCTATAAATAAAGTTTCTGAGGAACCAGAAAATGAGAAATCAATAGAGAAGGTATGGGCCTCCGCCGAGGTTAGTGTTCCGGATTACCAAGATAAGGTAAAAGAAAAATTGTCTGCTATAAAGGAAGAATCTAAACGAAGGCGTCAAGAATATATATCTCGACGTCTTTCTGAAATTAAAAAACTTATAGAGGCGGGAGATTTGGATAAAGCAGAGGAATTATTGGTAAGATTGGTCAAACTTTATCCAGATGAAAGAACCCCAGTGAGGTTATTGGATCAGGTTAGGACTGCGAAAAAAGAATGGGCCTTTGCTAAAGGTTTAGATGAAATAAATAATCTAATTGAAAAAAAAGAATATGTATTAGCAGATGAGAAACTCAATGCCCTGATACGTAAATATCCCAATAAGAGGGATGAATTATTCGCTTTAAAGAAAGAATTGCAGGGTTTATTTGTTCAGCCTTACATAGAGAAGATAGAGTCTCTTTTGGCAAAAGGGGATATAGATTCTGTTAGGTCTGCGCTTAAATTGGCCTCCAAGGGTGTATCGAGATTTCCGAATGTGTCCAGGTTGAAGGAATTAAAGAGGGAGGCAAGTACTCAGTTAGATGAATTGGAGGAGAAGGAGAGGAGGATAAGAGAGGCTCGGGAGAGGACGTTGGATGGGTTGCGTAGGGAGATAATATCTAAGGGGAGGGCATTTAGTCCTGATGATAGGATTCTTAAGGTTGTAGATGCAGAGCAGGAGAAGTATCGGAAAGATTTTTACGAGACTACGTTAGAGGAGGTAAGGCAGCATTTAGAGATGGGCGAGGTGGAGAAGGCGAAGGATTTGTTGGCGTTGTTGGAGAATGCTCCCGATAGATATCAAGAGGCTGGTAAGAGATTGGCGAGAGAGATTAGGGAGAGAGAACTTGAGAGGGAGTTTGAGAAGCATATAGAATTAGCCGAGGATGCGTTGAAGGTATACGATTTTTCAGGTGCAAGATCAGAGGTAGAAAAGGCAAGGAATGTGTATCCTAAATTGGGACGGAGAAAGCAAGAAATATTGGATTCAATGACAGAAAAGATCAATAGTGTAGAGAGGGATCAAAGATTTGCCAAAGATTTAGATGAGATAAATAGATTGATTAAAGAGGAGAAATATGTATTGGCAGATGAGAGAATTAATTCGTTACTTCGTAAGTATCCTGAGAAAAAGGAAGAACTATCTGGGTTGCAAAAGAAGGTGTTGGAGTTATTATCTCAGCCTTACATAGAGAAGATAGAGTCTCTTTTGGCAAAAGGGGATATAGATTCTGTTAGGTCTGCGCTTAAATTGGCCTCCAAGGGTGTATCGAGATTTCCGAATGTGTCCAGGTTGAAGGAATTA
>Ga0256842_1002268_pt1 | contig 14068 bp, 13 predicted proteins | sample 4559240metaG_FD_185973 | JGI IMG/M metagenome (GOLD analysis project Ga0256842, IMG submission 185973) | Hydrothermal vent microbial communities from Guaymas Basin, Mexico - 4559-240 | ecosystem: Environmental > Aquatic > Marine > Hydrothermal vents | place: Mexico: Guaymas Basin | collected...
TGCCAAGATACCTGCTGTAAACATAACCATTGGATGGGAATCTCTCGGGAGTGCTTTTAGAGTATCTTTTACATACTCAGGTATCTCTCTATTTTTTCTCCAAATAGATGCAACATCTGCAACATCTTCTTCCGTAGGTAAATCGCCTGTTAATAATAGATAAAAATGACCTTCAACATAAGGCTGTTCTTTTCCGGCTGGTTTCGGCAATTTTTCTAATACTTCAGGAATTGTATATCCCCTAAATCTGATTCCTTCCATAGGATCAAGATAAGAGATGTCGGTAATAAGAGCTTTTATACCCTTCATACCACTAATAACTTGAGAAGCTACAACTTCCTGAACAGGCTTGTCACCATAATTCTTAATCAAGTTCACGACTCTCGGTCTATGAGCTTCGATTTTCTCAAAAAGTTTTTCCTTTAATCCCATAACTAAACCTCCTCAAAAAAATATTTTTTACTTTAAGTAAGCAGACAAAATCCGCAATTACATTCTACTTTCCGCAATTTAACTTTACTTAAACCTTTTAGCACTTTTAGTATTGTTTGTCAAGAATTAATTAAACTATTTATCAAGTATTAATTTATGAATTACATTTAGTATGTGATTTTTTATCAAGCCATAAAATAATATGCGTATTATAAGGTGTATTTTGAAAAAAGCTTTTGTTTGATTTGTATAAAATAACATTTGCAATAGGTTTGGTGAAAGATAGGTTGATAAGAATCTATTTTATAACAAGAGGGGCTTAATGAAAAATGAGAGTAATTACAAAAATATTGCATACTGCATTTTTGACCGATTAAAAATATATTTTTATCATTTTTTCTTCAGCATTGGAGCAAATTCCGCTATTAAAATACCTGTTAAAATAATCAAACCGCCGGTATATCCCCTTAGTGAGAGAATTTCACCGCCCAACAAATATCCGAACACGCCTGACATTACAGGTTCCATAGTAAAGATTAAGGCTGTTTTTGTGGGAGTTGTGTATTGTTGCATTGTGGTTTGTATTATAAATGCATATACAGTTGCAAAAAGGGATGTTATAATGAAAGAAAAAACAAGATATAAATTTATTTTATGCGGTATTATATAAGGCTCGCTTGATAGAGATGTTATTGTTGATAAAATAGCCAAAACGGTTATTTGTATTATTGTTAGAAGATATGTGTCGTATTGGCGGGAAAATTTATCCGTGAGTATTATGTGAATTGATATAAAAATAGCGCATATAATTGCCAGTATGCCACCGAATGAAATAGTAAAATCGCTGTTTGCAGACATAAGAAAAACACCGATTAAAGACAAAAATACACCTATTTGAGAATATATTGAGGGAATTTTTTTTATTAAAAGCGTGGAAAAAATAGGAACAATTGCAACGTTCAATCCCGTTAAAAATCCTACTATACTTGCTTTTGCGTATTCTAAGGCAACCGTTTGAAATGCATAGGACAAAAAAAGCATAGCTCCGAGTATAGAGCCGTCTCTTATTATTTTTTTATTAATTTTTTTAAGTTTTGGAAAAAATATCACAAAAAGCATTATGCTTGCAATCCAAAACCGCACGGATAAAAAAGCAAAAGTAGGCATCATCTCAATAGATTTTTTAACTATTATAAATGTGCTACCCCAAAAAATGGTAACTGATAATAAAAGAGCGTCGGCTATATGCTCTTGTTTTATCTGTTTATGCATTTTTATTTATCTTTCAAAAATCGATATGTGAGCATTTCATATACATTTAATCCGCTATTGTATCCTAATCTTGCAAATATAGCTAAACTGCCGAACGATGCGGCGGAAATAAAAGAATAAATAAGCCCTTTTAGTAAATTTTGTTGCATTTTTTCTCCATAAGAATCAAAGTAAAATGTATCGTATATATTTTTATTAAAAAGTAAAAGAAAAACTTCATTATGATATTTAAAGTTAATATATCAATTGTAAAATTACCGCATATAATAATACAATGTGTTTTTTTATAAAGATTCTTTTGCCATAAAAATAAGAATTTGTGCTATTCGTTTCTAATTAAAATTTTTACGCTTAGAAATACCAAAATTTGCATTTTTTTAAATAATGTTTATGTAATTTATTTGACATACTATTCTTTTTTTGTTAATCAGTATGAGAAACTAATTTAAATAAGACTGCTCAAAAAATTGTAGAATTTGCGAGCTTAGGAGGGCGAAACGGTGGTTGACAATAAAGAAGAAAAGAACGAGGTTGTTTGTGATAACATTGATGCGAAATGCGTTATGAATCATATATGCTACAAGTATGCATCAATGGTTATGTCAGATCTTATAGAGGCAGTGGACTATTTTGCAGGGAAACAGGGACCAAAGGTTTTAAGAAGGATTCTTGCAAAAAATATCCCCGGTGAAATGATGAAGGCTTTAGGGATTGACCCCTCTATGCTTGAAGGTGTCAGTGAAGAAGAGATTATAGAGATGCTGCCTGCAATCATAGCAAGCAAGGGCGGACCTGTTTTTCAAATTAAAAAAAGTGAGAATGGAGAATATAGGTTCATCCTGACGGAGTGTCACTTTTTACCCTATTCTAAGACAAAGGGTTTTTGTAATGTTACTGCAGGTCTTATGTTGGGATTTGCTCAAATGCTATCAAAAAAACCTATGGATATAGAAGAAATTCAAACAATAGCTCACGGAGGTGAGGTGTGTGAGTTTCTTGCGAAGCCGAGAGATTTATAATTATTGAATGAATATAGTTATATTAGGTCCGACAGCAGTAGGCAAAACAAAGGTAAGTATAGAAATTGCTCAAAGGATTAATGCTGAAATAATATATTCCGATTCTGTAGCTATTTATAAAGGTATGGATATAGGTTCTGCGAAACCTTCGAGTAAGGAGCGGTCTCTTGTAACACATCATCTTATAGATATAAAATATCCTAACGAGAGTTTTTCAAGCGGTGAGTTTGTAAGTAGCGTTACGAAAATAATTCGGGATATTAAAAAAAAGGGTAAAGCTGTTCTGATTTCAGGAAGTAGCGGGTTTTATATAGATTCTTTAATCTTTGGAATAGACAAAATAGAAAGCGTAGATGAAAAAGTAAAAAACTTTTTTGACGATATCTGTTTGGAATTTTCACCTTATTATCTTTATAAATTTTTGCAGGTTATAGATAGAAAATGGTCTGACAAAATAGATAAAAACGATTGTCAAAGAATAAAACGGGGCTTGAGTGTTTATATTGACAAAAATAGAGAACTAAGCAATCTTTTTTCGCGCAAAAGGAAACAGAGCAATGATTTTCAAATATTTGTACTCTATGCTTCAAAGGAATTTATAGATAAGAGGATAGAGCAGAGGGTTGATTTAATGATTGAAAACGGATTGATAGATGAGGTGCAGAATCTAATTAAACAAGGATACATAAGCAGCAAGCCCTTGCAGTCAATAGGATATAAAGAAACAATTATGTATTTAAACAACGAAATAGACAAAAGGCAATTATCGGAAATGATTAAAAAAAATACAAAAGCCTATGCAAAACGGCAAATGACTCTTTTAAGGAGTAAGTTTAATAAAGCCGTTTGGATTGACATTGAGAACGAAAACCCCATTGATGCAATTCTGACGAGGCTATACCCCTACAAACATCTATAAAATAGGATTTTTATGTTGAACATTGACATAGTATTATCAAATATGTATAATCGAAAAACAATCTAAACTTTTTGAGGAGGAGATTTATGTTCGGTGGTGATGAAAAATTGGAATCTATTTACAAGGAGGTCACGGATCGCAATCCTGGGGAAGCTGAATTTCACCAGGCAGTAGGAGAGGTTCTATCTTCACTGTCGCCGGTGTTTGCTAAGTACCCTGAATTTTGTGACTATAAAATTATTGAGCGTCTTTGTGAACCCGACCGTCAGATTATATTTAGGGTTTTATGGGAAGATGAAAAAGGTGAATTGCACATAAATAGAGGTTTTCGTGTTCAATTCAATAACGCTTTAGGTCCCTACAAAGGGGGATTGAGATTTCACCCCTCTGTTTATCTTGGAACTGTGAAGTTTCTTGGATTTGAACAGATTTTTAAGAATGCTTTAACCGGAATGCCGTTGGGCGGAGCTAAGGGCGGTTCTGACTTTGATCCACACGGCAAGACAGACCGAGAAATTATGAATTTCTGTAGGAGATTTATGACAGAGCTCTACCAATATTTGGGAGATGAAACAGATGTTCCTGCAGGAGATATAGGGGTTGGATCAAGGGAAATAGGTTATCTATTCGGTCAATATAAGAGATTAACCCATAGATTTGAAGCCGGTGTTATAACCGGAAAAAGGCTGAATTGGGGTGGAAGTAAGGTAAGAACTGAGGCTACAGGATATGGCTTGGTGTATCTTATGGATGAGATGTTAAAAGATCATAAAAAATCGTTTGATGGTATGAAGGTAACGATTTCCGGCTCTGGAAATGTGGCCATATATGCAGCAGAAAAGGTAATTCAGCTGGGTGGAAAGGTTATTGCAATGAGTGATTCAAACGGTGTAATCCATGATGAAAGTGGTATCAATGTTGAAACGATAAAACAGATTAAAGAGGTTGAAAGAAAGAGAATCAAAGAATATGCGAAGTTTCATGAAACGGCCGCTTATTATGATGGTGGTAATATATGGAAAATTGAAACGGATATTGCCCTGCCCTGTGCTACGGAGAACGAAATAACAGGAAGAGATGCGGAAACGCTGGTTAAAAATGGTGTTATTGCTGTTGGTGAGGGCGCCAATATGCCGACTACATTTGAAGGGATTAAAGTCTTTTTGGACGCTGGAATTTTATTTGCGCCCGCTAAAGCGGCTAATGCAGGTGGTGTAGCCACATCAGCCTTAGAGATGGTCCAGAACGGTCGCCACGATGTGTGGACATTTGAGTATACGGACAAAAGGCTGAAAGAGATTATGAAAGATATATATAAAAATTGCAGTGGAACGGCAGAGGAGTACGGAAAGCCGGGTAATTTGATTATGGGTGCTAATGTAGCAGCATTTATCAAAGTAGCAACGGCTATGGTGGATCAGGGTATTGTATAGATACCGAGATTTTAACAAAATAGCTTGAGTTTCTAAATTTATTTATCTTAACTTATTCCAAAGAGTTTGATGTAATTTTGGTGAGGGCAGGGTATGCAGGCTGTTAAGCTATCCTGCTCTCGACCTGAATGAATTATTCTACATTTCTTGTTACCGTAAATAGGGATAGAATTGCTCATATGTTCTGCATTAATGGTAGCTGTGGCATCTAATTAATTTTGCAATATGTTTACTCCATTATGGCAAGAGCCTTAAGATTATCTTTTGAAAATGCGTTCTATTACATAACTGCAAGGGTTGTAAAAAAGAAAAAATCTGTGTGCCTGTTCGAATAATCATTATAATTTATTTATCAAAATCTCATTCTCCAACATATCCGAAGGTATGCATTATTCAAACACATCGTATGCCAAATAGTTTAAAGCAAAGCATAAACTTACAGGTTCAATATTTCAGAGCAGATATAAATATATCCTTGTTGATAAGGATAGCTATGCTTTAGTTATCTCAGCATATATCTACTTAAATCCATTAAGGGCAGATATGGTTGAAAAGATTGAAGATTGTCTATTTTCCGACTTCTTAGACTGTATTAATAAGAAAACTTCCCTTGCAAGAAGATTGGATATGTCACTGATTTTAAATATGTTATCCAACGATATAAAAAATTCTCAAAAAAGATATCAACAGTTTGTCATTGAAACAGATAGGAGAGCTATTCGATATGGATTATGTTGCCGTTTCTCAAGCGGTTAGAAAATTTGAAAATGAGATAAAAAGAGTAAAATTGCTTTAAAGATGATAAAAGAAGCGAGGGAAGTGCTGAAAAAAGGGTAGATAAATATAAACAGCCTGTTAAAAACTTCTATTTTCTTGCTCTACTCAACAGGAAATGCTACAAATAACAGTGGTTACTTGTTTCTTTTATTTCCGGTTGGTTGATGTTTTGTTTTATTTTTTTAGAAGATAAAAAAAGAAAAGAAAAGAAAAGAAAAGGTAAATTGTGTTGACACTATCTCATTTTTAATTGATTGTTTGGAAATTCTTTTATATAATCGTCAGAGGAAAAAATGGAAATTAAAAATGTGAAAATGTTTTCCCATTTAGGGAATGAGGCTTTAATAGAAATAAATAAATATGTAAAGGTAAAAAATTACTCAAAAGGGGAAACAATATTTATAGAAGATGATGTGGTTGATAGGCTTTTAATACTTAGGTATGGTAAGGTAGAAGTTTATAAAAACAATGAAAATGGCAAAAAACTTACACTTTGGTATATAAAACCCTTTGAACCGTTTTGTCTTGTGGCTTTTGTGCTCGGTAAGGCTATCTCAAATGTAAGAGCTATTGAGAGAAGTAGTATTTACTATATTCATAAGAAGGATATCGAAAGAATATTTAAGAAGTATCCAGATATTTATAGCAATCTTCTCGATGTAATGGCTCATAAATTTCTTATAAACTCAAGGATTCTTGAAAATGTTGCACTGAATGATGCAAAAATGAGAATATTCGATATATTTACGGATAATAATTATATGCTTGCTACTGAAGAGAGATGTGTTGTTCCGCTTACTCAAAATGAGATAGCGTCTCTAAGTGGTGTGTGTAGAGAAACTGTATGCAGACTTTTATCAAAGCTAAAAAAAGAGGGTATTCTGGATATAAGCCAAAAACAGATAATTATAAAAGATTTAAAAAAACTACGGGATTACTGCTCAAATGGGTATAAATTTTAAAGTGTGATTTAAATCACATCCATTCAAAAATTCCCTATATATAATGAAGATGAAAATTTGTAAAGGGAGGTGCTTTATGAAGAGATTTTTTGTATCGATGGTAGCGGCTTGTATGTTTATCTTTACCGCAAGTTTTGGTGCTTATGCTGCAACACCTGTTTCTAAAAAGAAGATAGAGATTGCCAAGCAACACATCCAACAGGTAGTAGCACAGGAAGCAGCAAAGATGAAGGGTGTAGTTTTTGTTGATGTAAGGAGCTTGCCTGAGTATAAGGCCGGCCATGTTCCTGGGGCAGTATGGGCTCCAAGGGGATTATTGGACTTCAAAGCCCTTAAGTGGTTCAAAGATAAGTCCAAAATTTACATTGTTTACTGCAAAACCGGCGGAAGAGGTTCCATATCCACATACGATATGGTTCAACTCGGCTATAATAAAGCTTATAACTTAAAAGGTGGTTTCCTTGCTTGGAAAAAAGCTGGTTTACCAGTTAAAAAAGGTGCTCCTGCCGGAATGGGAAAAGGTGTAAAAAAATAAAGAAGCAAAATATCCAAACAGTAAAAAGCAAACCCTTCTTCTGCGGTTACAGAAGGAGGGTTTTTTAAAAGGTAAAATATGAGTGAGCTTTCAGAAGCTTTAGGAATTTGTGCCGATTTACTCTATTATCCTGAAAGAGATATAAGTGATGACATTAAAAAATTGCTTTCTCTTGTGGGATCCACAGAAAAAGTAAATGAGGTTTTGGAAGGTAAGGGTTTAAGCGATTTACAGAGTCATTATATCAGTATGTTTGATGTAAAGTTCGGTGGAGTTGAATGTGCTCCGTATGAGTCTTGGTGGTTAAATAAGAGATTGATGGGAAATAAAGCCTTAAGCGTTGAAAGGTTTTATGAAGAATGTGGTTTTAAATATAACAAGGATGAGTTCAAAATGCCACCAGATCATATCTCTATAGAGAGTGGGTTTCTTTCTCTTCTTGTAGAAGAAAAGAGATTTAAAGAATCTTGCAAAATGATTAAAGATCACCTTGAGTGGGTGAATAAGTTTTACAATTGCGTGAAAGATAGAAGTAAGGTTTACGGGGAGATTTTGTCAATACTTGTAATCCTTCTAAACAAGATTAAGAGGGGGAAAGTATGTCTCAGCGAATTTTAAAAAAGCATTTTACCATCGACGGCTGGGTCGTGTTTTATCTGCTACTTGTTGCTGTTGGTGGTGTGGGGATAGCTTTGGTGTTTTTCAATGGACAGGAAGCAAGCTACAATGTGACACGTGAGATTCCATTGGGGCTTCTAATTATAGGATACTCATTCTTTGTTGGTATAACCACAGGGCTTTCTCTACTTGCAGCTTTTGCCCATCTGTTTGGGTTTGAAAATTTTCATATATTAAGTAGAAAGATTATGTGGACAGCATTGAGCGCACTTCTTGCTGGATTTTTTATAATCTTTTGGGATTTAGGCGGGCCTTTTAGATTGCAGGTATTAAGATTTGTTGTAAATATTGTTCCATTTCACTGGACTTCTCCTATATGGTGGATGTCTATTTTGTATGCTATGGAGTTACCTATTCTTATAGTTGAAGTGTTCCTGCTTCTTGCCAACAAAGAGAAATGCACGTTTATTGCAAGTATTTTGGGATTTATCGTTGGAATAAGCGCTTACAGTAATATGGGTTTTGTATTTTCGGCAAATGTAGCAAGACCTTTTTGGCATGGACCATTTATACCTATGTTCTTTATAATTTCTGCTGTAGGTTTGGGCGCTGCTTTTGCTTTGATACTGCTTTATGTTAACAAAAAAGAATTAGCTGAAGAAAAATATGAAATGGCATTGAAAACATTTTCAAAAACATTATTTATTGTTATTCTTGCAATAATTTTTGCAAAAATTTGGAGAACAATAACGCTTTTATACGGAAGAGAACCTATGACCTATGAGGCTGTAAAACAACTTATAGCAGGTTCTATGGCGTTCAATTTTTGGTTTTTTGAAATTTTGATAGGTATAATAGTGCCGTTTGTTTTGCTTTTAATGACAAGATTTAAATCTACGGGTGCATCATTAACTTCTGCGGTATGCTCTATTTTTGGAATATTTTTTATGAGATATGATTCCATAGTTGTAGGTCAGATTATTCCTGTGAACTCTGTATATTTTGATAAAGTTGAAGTCTTACATTATTTCCCGTCAATTGCTGAGATTACTTTATTTATCTCTGCTTTAGGTGTTATGGGACTTTTGTATGTTTTAGGAAGTCGGATTCTCCGATTAGAGGAGGAAAATCATGTCTAAAATAACAAGAAGAGCATTTATAAAAACGAGCGCCGTTGCATCTTCGGCTTTAGCTGTAGGTGGCCTATTACCTAAACAATCAAAGGCAAAATCAAAGATAGAACGTTATGACGAGAAGATGACACATTACGATAAAGGCAAAACCGCATTTACATATTGCGAAATGTGTTTCTGGAATTGCGGAGTTGTTGCGCATATTAGGGATGGAGTCGTTCATAAACTGGAAGGAAACAGGTGCAACCCAAACAACATGGGGCATCTGTGCGCCAAAGGTAATTCCGGTATTATGTCTTTGTATGACCCCAACAGATTGAAATATCCTATGATAAGAACCGGCAAAAGGGGAGAAGGTAAATTTAAAAAAGCTACTTGGGAAGAGGCTTTTGATTATATTGGAGAAAAATTAAAAGGAATCATAAACAAATACGGAGAAAAGAGCGTAGCCAGTTTCTTGCATGGAACGGGCGAAGAGCCGTTTATAATACTGTCTCACGCCATAGGAACGCCGAACGTAATCATACCTGCATATTCTCAATGTATGGGTTCCAGAGAGATAGGTTGGGTTTTAACCTACGGAACGGGTGTCTCGGGGCACTCAACATTTGATTTTAAAAACTCAAAATACATAATCTCTTTTGGAAGAAATCTGCTTGGTGCTTTGCAGGTAAGGGAAGCAGAAGATGTAACCGAGGCATTAGCAAGAGGAGCAAAATTGGTTTACTGCGACCCAAGATTTTCTGAAACTGCAGCAAAGGCTCATAGATGGTTACCAGTAAAACCGGGAAGTGATTTGGCCTTAATTTTAGGATTGATTCATGTTTTAATTAGAGACCAACTCGTAAATATGGAATTTGTTAAGAAGTATTGTTATGGATTTGGTGAGTTAGCAGAATATGTAAAACAGTTTACCCCCGAATGGGCATATCAGGAAACAGGAATAGATATAAAAACAATTGAGGCGATTGCTTGGGAGTTTGCAAAATATGCTCCAAATGTTGTTGCTGTTCCGCCAAGACGATTCTCAAGATATGGAAACGATACGCAAACATCTAGAGGTATAGCAATACTTAACGCCCTTGTCGGAAACTGGGGAGTTCCGGGCGGCATTTGGGAAAGAAGTAAATATGCGTATATTGTTGCCAACTACAACAGAAGCGATTGTGATATAAAAGAAATCGAATTTAGATTACCAAAAGAAGATGAGCCACCTAAGCCTAAAGCAGAAAGGGCTGACGGTGCCGGAACGCTTTTCCCCCTTGCTCCTAAAGGACTTGGTAGGGAGAACGGCATTATAGAAGCAACCAAAAATGAGAATCCTTATCCGATAAAAGCATGGTTGCTTTATGGAACAAACCCGATAGGCTCTTCTTCTATAGGAAAAAACAAGCTTGTTGAAGAAGTTATACCTAACCTTGACCTTATAGTGGATATGGATATAATACCAAATGACATCAGTATGTATGCAGATGTAGTGCTACCAGAATCGGTTTATCTTGAAAGATACGATTTGCCGCATATACAGAAAGATGCTCATCCGTTTATCGCAATAAGAGAGCCTGCTGTAAAGCCACTGTTTGACACGAAGGGTGCATGGGATATAGCAAAAGGCATAGCAGAGAGATTAGGTCATGGTAAGTACTTTGAAAAGAGCGTTGAAGAGAGGATAGAAGAGGTTATCGCTCAACTACCTAAAGACAAACAAAAGGAATTGAAAGAGAAGGGTGTTGTGATTTACGAAGGAGTAGAACCGTTCCCGCAGGCCGCCGGTAAGGAGTTGGAGTTTAAAACACCTTCTAAAAAAATAGAACTTTATTCGACAAAATTGGCTAAACTTTACAAAGAAAAAGGCGACGATTATTATCCATTGCCAAAATACAAATCGGCTGTTCAGCCCAGAGAAAAAGACGTTTATAGGTTACTGTTTGGTAGAGTGCCTATGCATACGCACGCAAGAACCCAAAACAACAAGATGTTAGCCGAAATCTATCCCGAAAACGAAGTATGGATAAACGAAGAAGAAGCAAAAAGACTCGGTTTTGACGAGCATGACAAGGCAGTGCTGTATAGCGTATCTACAAAGATTGAATCCGAACCTATTAAAGTAAAGCCGACATCAAGAATTAGGAAAGATTGTATATTTATTGCTCACGGTTTTGGTCATATATCTAAATTCTTAGATACGGCATATAAAAAAGGTGCATCCGATTCATACCTTTGTAGCGACGAAGTGGATAGTGTAAGCGGTGCGGCTGCTTTTAATAACGCTTTCGTAAAAATAAAGAGAGTTAGGAGTTAATCATGGATGCGAAGAAAAGAAAACATAGATATGCCATGGTTATAGTGCAGGATAGATGCATAGGCTGTATGGCGTGTTATAGTGCCTGCAAGTTCGAGTGGGAAGTGCCGATTAGTAAAGAGATGTTTAGAACTGAGGTTTTGGAGATAGAGCAAAAAGATGTTGATGGAAAACCTAAAGTTGCGTTTATGCCCATTTTATGTAACCATTGCGACAATGCTCCATGTGTAGAGGTTTGTCCAACCGGTGCAAGTTATAAAAGAGAAGAGGACGGTATTGTGTTAATTGAGCCCTCTATGTGTATAGGTTGTAAAGCCTGTATGGAAGCTTGTCCTTATAATGCAAGGTATCTTAATGAAGAGTTGACTGTTGTTGATAAGTGCACATTCTGTCTGCCGAGAATAAGTAACGGTCTTGAACCTGCTTGCGTTGCAACTTGTGTGGGAGAAGCAAGAAATTTTGGAGATTTAAATGATAAAAACAGCAAGGTTTATAAGTTGCTGAAGGATGCCAAGAAGGTCCGGAGACTTCAGGAAGATAAAGGCACATTACCTAATGTTTACTATGTAAGTATGAATGATTAAAAGGAGAGATGGTCATGAAGAGAATATGGATTGTTGCAGGTGTAATAGCAATATTCCTGTTTGTTGTGGGAAGTCTTCAAATAAGGGCAAGTCAATCTGACTATTACAGGATGGATAAAGCTCTGTGTGAAAAGTATATAGGGATGTCTCAACAGGCTTTAGAGGAAAATAGTCTTTATGAAGCAAAACTTTATGCCCAAAAAGCCGTTCAGTCAGACCCTTGGAATAAAGCTGCTTGGAATAACTACAATATGATATTGATAAGGATTGCAGGCGGAAATCAAAATGTCATGCTTGAGCCTAAAAAAGAGAAGGTAGAGCTACCAAAAGAGGCGCCCGGCGCAGAAGGTGAAGAAGAAGAGATAGAAGGCTGCTAATAGATTTGAATAGAAGAGATTTTTTAGGGAAGGTTTTGCCTGGTTTGGGAATTTTGGCTTTGGCCTTCCCTTTTTATTATTTTGTTGAATATTTAAATACTAAAAAGAGAATTGAAATACCCATAGATGAATTAAACAAACCCATAACCTTTTTTGATGAATATAAAATTTTTATAATAAAAAATAGATTTGGATATAAGATTTTTGATGCCCACTGTACTCACATGGGCTGCATAGTAAATTATGATGATAAAAATAAATTATTTGAATGTCCATGTCATGGTAGTGTATTTAACTTAAAAGGCGAAAGATTAAAGGGTCCTGCAAGAAAGCCACTTAAACAATTGACTTTCAAAATTGTTCGTAATAATCTAGTCATAGGATGAAAATAGATTATTTTATATCATGGATATGTCAGGCTCTGTTTATTGTTGCTTTAGTAAGCGGCATACCGCTTGTTTTTGCTTATCATCCACAGCACGCCTTTGAAAGTGTTCAGAAGATAACATATATAATACCGTTTGGTCTGTTTTTTAGAAAACTTCACTACTTTTCATCAGAGCTTTTGCTTATTTTTGTTATTTTTCATGTAATTGTAGAGCTTTTTTTCTCTTATAACAAACCAAAGGCGAAGCCTGATTATCTGTTTGGCGGTTTGGCTTTTGTCGTTATTGTCTTTTTGATGTTTAGTGGATATGTTCTAAAGGCTGACCAGAATGGTCAATCGGCTGCCTTGGTAGCTCAAAATATGATAGGAGATAATGTTTTTTTAAAATATCTTAACATCTTTTTGGTTGATTCCTTTAGTTTCTATTGGAAATATTTTTTGTGGCATATATTTTTTTTACCCTTTCTATTTTTTCTTGTTATCTTTTACCATGCAAAAAAGGTATTACCAAAGGTTGGGTTTGTATCTATAGCTTTGGCTATAAGCATAATCTCTATGCTTTTTCTGAAAATGCCTAAGGATATACCATTTAATTTAACCCCAAAGCATTTGACAGGACCTTGGTTTTTCGAAGGTGTTGAGAATATGTTAAAGATGAATGTAAATGTTGATGTTGCTATTCTGCTTGGTTTTTTTCCTTTTGTTGCTCTTATGTTTTATAAAAACGAGACAAGGTTTAAGACTGTTATAAACACACTACTTATCCTTTGGGTTGTATTTTATGTTACGATTAGCTTGGTTTAGATGGATTGCCGTTATATCGGCTCTGTTTGTTATAGCTATTGTTATATTTGAAGTTTCTTCAGAAAAGAAAAGAACAGCCGTAAAAACGGTTGATTCTTGTGTTGTATGCCACAACGATATAAAAACCGTTGGAAAATCACATCCAGTCTCTGTTTTTGGTTGCGCAAGCTGTCATGGTGGAAATAGATATGCAACGGATAAGGATGTTGCCCATAAGGGAATGGTGAAAAATCCTGCCAGACTTGAATATGCGTCTAAGTATTGTGCCAAGTGTCATTCTGATGTTATCGATAGAGTAGAGAAGTCTATAATGGCAACCAATAAGGGCATTATTGGTGTTTTAAATAGGAAGTATTTGGGTATTGATAGCTATCCTTCTATTGAAGAGATTAAGGGCATGAAAACGGATAATCTCACGGTTAACTATTTTAGAAAGATGTGTGCAGCATGCCACATAAATCAACTTCAGTCTATATTTTCAAAGCAGAAGGTTAGGGGTGGTGGATGTGTTGA
>Ga0256842_1002269_pt1 | contig 14066 bp, 11 predicted proteins | sample 4559240metaG_FD_185973 | JGI IMG/M metagenome (GOLD analysis project Ga0256842, IMG submission 185973) | Hydrothermal vent microbial communities from Guaymas Basin, Mexico - 4559-240 | ecosystem: Environmental > Aquatic > Marine > Hydrothermal vents | place: Mexico: Guaymas Basin | collected...
CTCCTGTCATAATATAAGGAATTCCATTTGTAACTGTTTCAGGCATTCTATGGTCTATATCTCCAATTAAGCATAAATCGCCAAGATTCTTTGCTTCCCATTCATCAGAAAATTCCTTAAATCTAATATTTGGTATATTTTTATTCATATTATTCGTCTTTACCTTTTTTTAGGGTTTCATTCGTATTGCTTATAGCTTGTATTGTAGCTTGTTCTATCTCTTCAATCGACGGTAATGATGCTTTATATTTGTCGGGCAATAATTTTGTTAATGTATATTCGCTTATCCCCATTGGTTTTGATATGTCTTTCAAGGCATATTCTACAATTGTTTTCTTTTTTTCTTTACAAATTAAAAGTCCAATTGTCGGATTATCTTTTTCGGTTTTTAAAATATCATCAACAGCAGAAACATAAAAATTTAATTTTCCGGCATATTCCGGTTTAAATTTTCCGGTTTTTAATTCAATTACAATATAGGAATGAAGTTCGATATTGTAAAAAAGCAAATCAATATAGAAATCTTCGTTATCAATTGTTAGCTTGTACTGTTTTCCTACATACGAAAATCCTGCTCCAAGTTCTAAAAGAAAATCGGTAATATTTTTAATTAGCGCATTTTCCAGCTCTTTTTCATTATATTTTTCTTGCAAAGTAAGAAAATCAAAATTGTATGGGTCTTTTAAGGTTTGTTGCGCTAAATCGGACTGTGATTCGGGAAGTGTATTTTTAAAATTTGAGATTGCTTTACCTGCTCGTTTAAATAAATCAGCTTCAATCTGATTTATTAAAACATTTCTTGACCAACCGTTTTCTATTGTTTTTTGAGTATAAAATAAGGCTTCTTTAATTGTGTTTGTTTTGGTAATAATTTCTCTATTATGCCCCCATGGAATTGAGAAAATATAAGCATTATTTAAATTGTCCACAACTTGTGGACTTTTTTCATAAAACAAATACCATTTTTTTATGTATTTTAAATTGGTCTCAGAAAAACCTTTTATTTCAGGAAACTCTTTTTTCAAATCCTTACTTAATGTTTTAATAAAGTTATCTCCCCAATTGCTGTTTTTCTGCTTTTCAACAATATCAGCACCAAGTTCCCAGTAAAATTGTAAAAGTGTAGCATTAACTTTAATTGCAGCTTTTGTTTGGGCTAAGCGAAGTTTTTCCTTTAAGCTTTTTAGCCATTGGATGTATTCTGTATTTTGCTTTTCTAATTTCATACTTCCCTTTTATTTCCTATCATTCATTGATAACAAAGATTTAAACTCATTAAGTCCTTTTATATCAAACTCGTTGCCTGTAAGCTCGTCAATAAGCGAGGCTAATTCTTTTTCAGTATCTTTTATATCTTCAACTACATCGGAATAAGTAGTTTCGTATTTCTCGGCTAATGCTTGAACCTTTGCTGTTAGCTCGTTAATAGAAACTTCTGGTAGTTTGTTTATGGCTGTAATTAGTGGGTTTATCCATTTTAATTCGAGCAATTCATATACTTGCTCATCGCTAAGTTCTTCTATTGTTTTTTTAGTTAGCAGGTGTAGTTTATCGGTATCTGTTTTTATCTGCTTTTTTAGTTGTTTTTCTTCGGTAATTAGCTTATCTACTTTAATAACTTTAAGTTCGTAAGCATCTTTTTCAAACTTAACGCCTTTTTTTATTTCTGCTCTTATCTTTTTAGCCTCTTTAACTACCGTTGCATTTACAAAGCTGTCTTTTGCTTCGTTTACAGTTTCGGCTTCTTTTTCTTCTTCGGTAAGGCTTTCTAAAATTTCATCATACTCGGCAGTTATTTCTAACAGTCGGTTTTCTTTTTGTTTTAATGCTTGCAAATCGTCGTTTAAATAGGTCTCTTGCACCAATTCAAATGGCATAATATGACCAAGCCAACCCTCTTGAACTTCTGTATCTTTACCTTTTTTCTTTTTAATAACAATATTAGGGTCAACTTTTTTAGTTGCCTCAAAGCCTTCGGTTTGTATAATTTCTAAATCGCCCGATATTTTCTCCCATTCATCATCGAGCAATTGGTAGGCTTCGTATTTATCTATTATCGGAATATTATCGAAGCGTGTAAATATATCACTACTCAAAATGCTTTCTTCCTTAGAAATAGGCACTTTTTCAATATCGCTGAGTAATTCTGTTTTTAGAAAATCGCCAAAATCGCCAAAAGAAGTATTAAAATTGCTTACAAATTCTTTTATGTTAGCGTGCTGTGTTATTACTTTCTTTACTTCCTTATCTTTTAACTCGGAATAAGCCTTTGATGTTTTCGAGAATAAAGCATCACGCAATAGCGGAAAGGCTTCCCAATATTTGTTAAGTTCGCTAATTTCCTTTTCAGGAATACCACCAAACATAGAGGAATAAATATCCCAAGTTTCGTCATTTTCAGACGAATCTACATATCGAGGGATATTAAGATTGTATTCGTTTTCACGGATTGTATCTCTACTTACTACTTTTGAAAATTTAGGGTTAGTTTGTCTATTAATAACCGTATCTGCAATTCTTTTTATATCGGAAGCTCTTAGTTTATTGTTCTTTCCAACTTTAATAAATCCTTTTGAAGCATCAACAATTAATACATCAGTATTTTCTCGTTTTTGCTTTAACACTAATACTATTGTAGGAATACCAGTTCCAAAAAAGATATTAGACGGAAGTCCAATAATTGCATCAATATGATTGCCTTCAATTAAGTTTTTACGAATTTCGCCTTCTTCGCCACCACGAAACAATACACCGTGAGGTAAAACAATAGTCATTATACCGTCTGGCTTAATGTGAAATAAATCGTGCAATAAAAATGCGTAATCGGCTTTTGTTTTAGGAGCAAGACCAAAACGAGCATAACGAGGGTCTGTTTCTTTATTTGCAGAATCCCATTGTTGCGAATATGGCGGATTAGAAACTACGGCATCAACATAAAGCGGATTGTATGAGTTAACAGGGTCGTTCTCATCGAAATATGGCCAGTCTTCTTCCAAAGTGTCGCCGTTACGAGTTAAAATATTATTTGGCAATATTCCACGCATTACCAAATTCATACGTGTAAGGTTGTATGTGTTTGCTTTTAACTCTTGTGCGTAGTATTTAATATTGTTTTCATCATCAATATGTTTGGCTACACTACTACCAATATTTATAAGCAACGAACCCGAACCACTTGTTGGGTCATATATTTGAATTTCTTTTTTATCTTTTAAATGGTCTGCAACAATTTCAGACATTAATACAGATACTTCGTGAGGTGTGTAAAATTCCCCTGCTTTTTTACCTGCATTAGCAGCAAATTTTTCAATAAGATACTCATAAATAAAACCAAGAACATCGTAATCTTGCTTGCCGTCCATTGGTATATTCTTAATCAGATGAATTAAGCCACTAATAGCTTTTGTTTGAGCTGCTGCACTTTCTCCAAGTTTACTCAATCCAGTCTGCAAGGTATCGAATACACCATCAAATAGTTTTTTATGAGCAGGACTAATCAAACGACTAAATGCAGAGAGGGCATCTCTTACATTAGATACTTCAAAATCGCTACCTTTATCAATCCAATTAGAGAAAAGGTCGTCATAAGCAATAAAATAGCCCAAATTCTTTTTGAAATAATCTACTGTTTCGGTATCTTCTTCATTTAGGGCTTTTATATCTTCTTCGGAAAAATCATTTTTTATTGCGAATTGTATTTCTTTATCGGATAGATATTTATAAAAAATGAACCCAAGTATATAATCCTTGTATTCATTAGCTTCAATCTTTGAACGCATTTGGTTAGCAGACTCCCATATTTTTGCTGCTAATTGTTGTTTATTCATATAATACCTATTTTTTTATTTGTTCTTTTAATTCCTCTTTACTTGGTAATTTAAGCATATATTTTTGTACAAAAATATTTTCATCTACACCTGCTGTTGCATATTTTACTGTTGTTTCGCCTTTATCGGTACAGAGTAATATGCCAACAGGTGGATTATCTCCCCCTTGCATTACTTCTTCTTTGTAATAGTTAAGATAAAAGTTTAATTGACTTGCGTGGCTGTGTTTAAATTTCTCGGTTTTAAGTTCAATAATTACGTGGCATTTTAATATTCTATTGTAAAATACTAAATCTACAAAATAATATTCATCGTCAATTAATATACGCTTTTGCCTTGCTTCAAAACAAAAACCATTTCCCATTTCGAGCAGAAATTGTTGTAAATTATCTACCAATGCTTGTTCCAAATCAGTTTCGGTAACAATAGCACGGTCGCTTAATTCTAAAAACTCAATAGAAAAAGGAGAATTTATAATATCCTTTGGTTTTAGTTGTATGGCTTTGTTATTTACAAATTCAGATAATTTTTCTTTATCTTTCGATAATCCAGAACGTTCTAAATACAAGGATTCTATTTGTCGTTTTAGTTCACGAACCGACCAAACACCTTTGGCACATTCTAATTCGTAAAAAGCACGTTTATGGCTGTCTTCAATTTTTATTAATTCTACTAAATGACTAAAAGATAATGATGTTATTAATTTAGATGGTTTTAAACCAAACTTTTTATCGTTCCCTTTACTAACAAACTCTTTTATAGTGTTTTGCAATTCATCAGACGCTGTCTGATGAATTCGCATAATAGATTCATCAGACAGCGTCTGATGAATTACTAATTGTTCATTAGCAAAATCAATAATATTGTTTTTTTCGAAAAAGTCAGACACTGTCTGACCAATTTCAGGATATGCTCTGTAAAACTGACGAAATAAGCTTAAATTAGTAACTGATAAACCTTTTATTTTAGTCGATTTAGATATATTGGGCAATAATTTATCGCCATATTTAGATCTGTCTTCTCCGTGTTGCTCAAACTCTACAATATAAAAACCATATAACCAATTTCTAATTGTAGTTCCTGTATTAATTGCTTTTGAAACCGAAGCTTGTAATACATTATGCGTTATTTGTATATTACTTATTAAGTTATTAAAATCCATTATTGTATCGAGTTTAATTCTATTCTCAAAAGTAATTAAAATAAGTATTGAATCTATTTTTAATTATTAACAGCTGGTTAAAATAAAAAATCCTATCTTTTATATTAACTCCGTTGAGTAATTAAACTCATCAATTACGGATTGAATATTGTCAATCTTTGCAACAAGACTATCAATTATTTTTACAAGTTCAACCTATGTAATTTGCACTTTCTTGGTTATCATCACATCAGAATATCTGTAAGAGGTAACACCTTGCTCGGTGCTAATTCCTTTTAACATTTGAAGTTCTTGCTTTAACTCAGAAAGTTCAAATATCTTTTCTTGAATAGGTTGAGCAGTTATTGATAATTGCTTTTTTAAGATGATTAATTCAGCAACTTTTTCTTGTCTTTTTTCAAATAGTTCGTTTATATCAAACTCAAATTCGTTTTCAGCTTGAATGGAATTATTACTTTGAATTAAATCGGTTAACGGCAAAATTGCAGAGATTAAATTCTTCTTTATTTTTAAGGCTTTGTAAACTTTTATCGCTATTCGTTAAAAAAAAAACGATACAAAGTAAAAGCACTACTACGCAACTATTGTGCATAGTAAAATAAATAATTGTATTTTTATTATTAGAGGATATTTTCATTAGCCTTATCAATATCCGATTTATCGAAATTAGCCAAATAGGTTTGTGTTGTTTTTAAATCCTCATGACCTAATCCTCCAGATATTACACCTAATGGAACCCCTGAGAAATTTGCTATGGAAGCCCAAGAGTGACGAGAAACATAAGAAGTAAAATGGTTATTGCTACCAATTAACAAACCTATTTTCTTTAAATTAGAATTATATCTTTTAAGCCTATTCTTCATGTTATTTCGTTTATTCAATCCTGTATCATCTCTCTTAATTATTGGAAAAACATACTTATTGCCTTGATTAAGATAATAAGTAAGTATCTCACGAATATTATCATTAATTTCAATAGAATAATCTTTACCTGTCTTAGCTCTTCTGTACACAATTCTATTACTTAGTATATTTTTACGAGTTAAACTTGCCATATCAACCCAAGACATACCAATCGTAAAGAAACTAAATAAAAAGTAGTTCCGAGCATGCCATAAAGTTGTTCCTACTTCTAGTTCTAAAACTACTATTTTTTCCATCTCCTCTTTAGAAATAGCTCTTTTGATAGTTTTTTGTTGACTAATCTGATAATCTTTAAAGGGATAATTGTCAAGAGAAACAACGTTTTCTTTATAAGATTGATTTTGAGAAAAACTTATTTTCGGGCTAAATCATAATTTTACAACGTAATTATTACGATACAGTAATTTTTTAGTTAGGAGGTCAGAAACTTTCAGATGCTAATGGTATGATTACTTAATGTACACTGGAATTCCTACCTTTACACGGACATTAAATTTAAGATTAATTTGCTAATAAAATAGTATATTAGAATTATGGGAACCAAGAAAAGGAATTACAGTAAGTCTTTTAAAGAAAAAGTGGAGTTGCTACTTTTGTTAGGACATAAAATATAGGGCTGTTTGTGTAAAAATAAATACCTTATAAAAATGAATAAAACAAACAAGCGTTACAGCAAGCTACGAAACAGGTAATAATTTATTTCTTAAACTACCTGACAAATATCCTAAAGGATATTATCGCTCCAATGCGTTTCATTTTACGGTATTTGCAGAAATTAAAGCACATAAAATTTATGTATTAACCAATCAATAAGCTCAAAACAGAACCTACAAAGAATGATAAGGAATAAATTTAAATAATATTTTTAATTTGCTCAGCAACACGTTCTCCGTCTACCGCTGCAGAAACAATCCCTCCTGCGTAACCTGCACCTTCGCCTGCAGGAAATAAATTGGTAATTTCAGTATGATTTAAAGTTACTTTATCTCTAGGTATTCTTAAAGGAGAAGATGTTCTAGATTCAACCCCAATAACAAGAGCCTCATTAGTCAAATAACCATGCATCTTTTTCCCAAAAACTTTAAAACCTTCCTGTAATCTCTCAGCAATATGTTCTGGTAACCAAAAATGCAAGGGGGAAGAAATAACTCCAGGATGATAAGATGTTTCTGGTAAAGTCTTAGAAAGTTTTCCTTTCACAAAATCTAACAATCGCTGTGCTGGGGCAACCTGTCCCTCACCTCCATTAACATAAGCCAACTGTTCTAATTCTTCTTGAAACTTCATCCCAGCTAGGACACCAAAATCTTTATAATCGGTTAAATCGTCTGCGGTAATTTGCACCACCATTCCCGAATTTGCATATTTAGAATTTCTTTTAGATGGAGACATTCCATTAACCACAATCTCCTTTGGAGACGTTGCTGCAGGAACAATGAACCCCCCTGGACACATACAAAATGAATAAACCCCTCTCCCTTTAATTTGGCTGACTAAACTATAAGAAGCTGCAGGTAAATACTCATCTCTAATTTCGCAATGATACTGAATAGAATCTATTAAATCTTGAGGATGCTCTACACGAACACCCATAGCAAAATCTTTTTGAACCATTAATATCTTTTTACTATCTAATAATCTGTATATATCTCTGGCCGAATGCCCTGTCGCCAACACAACAGCTTCTCCATTGAATTGAATATCATTAGCCATAACTCCAATAATCCTATCTTCTTCAATAACGAAATCGCTTACTCTGTGTTGAAAATAAATTTCTCCTCCCGACTTTAGAATAGTTTCACGAATAGCTTGAATAATTCGTGGCAGTTTATTAGTCCCAATATGTGGATGAGTATCAACCAAAATATCTTTATCAGCTCCATGCTGTGTCAAAATATCAAGCACTCTAGTCACATTTCCTCTTTTCTTAGAACGAGTATATAATTTACCATCAGAAAACGTTCCTGCGCCTCCTTCTCCAAAAGCATAATTTGAATCAGGATCAACAATATGTTCTCTATTAATTTTAGCAAGATCTCTTTTCCTATCGCTAACCATCTTTCCTCTTTCCAGTACAATAGGTTTTAATCCAAGCTCAATCAATCTCAAAGCAGCAAACAAACCAGCAGGACCCGCACCGATAACTAGCACAGATTTCTCATCGGTCACGTCAGGGTAATTAATGATTTCATTATCCAAAGGAAGCTCCTGGTCAATGTAAATTGTTAACCATACATTAATTTTAACGTCTCTTTTTCTAGCATCAATTGATTTTCGTTCAACCTTGACGTGAACAATCCTATCCTCAGCAATATTTATTTCCTTAGATATTAAAGTTTTGTTCTCTGATATCTCAGCAGCTTCTTTTGGATTTAGTACTAAGTGTAATTCTTTTTGCATATTACTGCTCTTTTAATATTTGTTCGATAACCGTCGGGAAATTATTCATTTCTAAAATATGTATTTTAGCAGCAACATCTTCATAAGTATCATCAACATCAACAGGGCATTTAAACTGCGAAATCACATTCCCTTCATCATAATTCTGATTAACATAGTGAATAGTAATACCTGTTTCTTTCTCATTATTGTCAACCACAGCTTTGTGCACTTTCATTCCATACATACCTTTACCACCGTATTTAGGCAATAATGCAGGATGAATATTTACAATCTTACTGGGATATGCCTCTATTAAAAAAACAGGAATCAATTTTAGATAACCTGCAAGAACGATAAAATCAATTTTATTTTGATCTAAAATATTTAATAAAACCTCCTCAGAAGAAAGTACATCGTTCGATAAATACATATTATTAACCCCCAAACGAGATACTCTTTCCAAAACAAAGGAATTTTTGTTGTTAGAAATAACAAGATTGACGCAATTATCGTCAGACGTTTCAAAGTAATTTATTATATTTTCGGCATTTGTACCCGAACCTGAAGCAAAAATTGCAATATTCATTTTTTTTAGCTTTAATTTATTTATCTGATACACAAAACAATAAGATTGTAACAGCTTTATTATCAGTTAGAAAAGCAAAACTAACACAAATTAGTTAATAAAAGGTAATATCTTTTTAATCAATAAAAAGTAAATTTGTTTGAATAATAATGCTAGAATATATTTCTTTGCAAAGTTAAAATTAAAAATATTTATAAATAAAAATTAAAAGTTATGTCAGACGTTAATTCAAGAGTAAAAGCTATTATCGTAGATAAATTAGGTGTAGATGAGAGCGAAGTTACTACAGAAGCTAGCTTCACCAACGATTTGGGTGCTGATTCATTAGACACTGTAGAGTTGATAATGGAGTTCGAAAAGGAATTTAACATTGCTATTCCAGACGACCAAGCAGAAAATATTGGTACTGTTGGAGATGCAGTTAAATACATCGAAGAAAACGCTAAGTAAGAAATTAAGTAATTTATTCACAAGTAATTGAGTTTTATAATGGATTTTAAAAGAGTTGTTATTACAGGAATTGGTACAATTAATCCTTTGGGTAATTCAAAAGACGAGTACTGGGAAAACCTTGAAAAAGGTGTAAGCGGTGTCGATTTAATAACAAATTTTGATGCCAGTAAATTTAAAACTAAATTTGCTAGTGAAGTAAAGAATTATGATGCCATTGATCATTTCGGAAGAAAAGATGCTCGTAAATTAGATAGATATGCTCAGTTTGCATTAATTGCTGCAGACGAAGCCTATCATGATGCTAATTTAGAAAATGCCAATTTAGATTTAGATAGATCTGGTGTTATTTGGGCTTCTGGAATTGGAGGTATCGAAACATTAGTGAATGAGATAAAGGATTTTGCCAAAGGTGATGGTACACCTCGGTTTAGTCCTTTCTTCATTCCTAAAATGATTTCCGACATTGCAGCAGGACATATCTCCATGAAGTATAACTTTAGAGGTCCTAACTTCGGAACGGTTTCTGCTTGTGCATCTTCAACAAACGCATTAATAGATGCCTTTACGTATATACGTACAGGTCGCTCAAAATTATTTATTACAGGTGGGTCAGAAGCTGCTATTAACGAAGCTGGTATGGGTGGATTTATTTCTATGCATGCCGTTTCTACAAATAATGATGAATACAAATCAGCCTCTCGTCCTTTCGATGAATCTCGTGATGGATTTATTATGGGAGAAGGTGGAGCAGCCCTTATTCTCGAAGAGTTAGAGCATGCAAAAGCAAGAGGTGCAAAAATCTACGCCGAAGTTGTTGGTGGTGGAATGACTGCAGATGCTCATCACTTAACAGCACCTCATCCTGAAGGATTAGGAGCTATAAATGTTATGAAATTTGCATTAGAAGATGCAGGTTTAGAACCTGAAGCTATTGATTATGTAAATGTTCATGGTACTGCAACCCCTCTTGGAGATCTTGCAGAAACTATCGCCATAAAAAAAGTCTTTAATGAGCATGCTTATGACTTAAACATTAGCTCAACTAAATCGATGACAGGTCACCTTTTAGGAGCCGCAGGAGCTGTAGAAACTATTGCTTGCCTTATGGCCATAGAAAAAGGAATTATACCTCCTACTATTAATCTTAAGAATCTAGACAAAAGAATCGATTCCAAATTAAATCTTACTCCAAATACAGCTCAAAAAAGAGAAGTAAATATTGCTTTAAGTAATACATTTGGTTTTGGCGGACACAACGCTTCGATTATTCTAAAAAAATACAAAGGATAATTTGTTCATAAACTATCTACTCTCAAGAAAGATAGCTTATATTAATCAATTTTCGGTGCGTCTTTTAAACAGCTTAAGATATTTATTTATAAAAAATGATTCCTTAATCTTTAGGATTAAAGAAATTACAGACTTTTATCCTATAAATATTCGTTTATACGAGCAAGCATTAACTCATAAATCTGTAGCACTTCATGACAAAGAAGGTCATTCTATAGACAATGAGAGACTTGAATACCTTGGCGATGCTGTACTAGATACTGTTCTTGCCGATTTCTTATTTAAGAAATTCCCTTACGAAGACGAAGGCTTTCTTACCCAAATGAGATCCAAAGTTGTTAATAGAAAACAACTATCGCTTTTAGCAGAAAGTATTGGTTTAGATAAACTAGTAAAACTAGATCAAAGAAGGAGAAACGTTCACAGCAGCATCTACGGCAATGCTTTTGAAGCATTTATTGGAGCTATCTATTTGGATATTGGCTACGAAAAAACCAAGAAATATATTATTAAAGATCTCCTCCATAATCATATTGATATCTGTAAACTAAAGGCCACAGAAACCAATCACAAATCTGTACTTCTAGAATCTGCTCAGAAACAGAATTTACTAATTAGTTTTAGAACGGTTGAAAATCCAAAAAGAGAAAACACATTTATTTCTTCGGTAATTATTGACGGCAAAGAATACGAAAAAGCAATGGGAAGATCTAAAAAAGAAGCCGAACAAAATGCTTCATCAATTGCTTTAAAAACACTTCAATCCACAATAAACACATAGTCTAATTTCAACACTCCGAAATACTCACTAAGAGTGATAACAGTTAATCTTATTCGAGTTATTCAATTCTATCATGTCTCTTTTTAGTTAGCAAATCCGCCCTTATCATATACTGCCTAGACTCATCTCTAGGAGATTTTATTTTCATTAAATTATTGCTAGAATTAGCATACCCAATGGACATATATTCTCTTGTAATTTTGGGAAATAATTCCTACCTTAGAAAATAATTAACTTATTGATGACAAAATTATTTAAATACATTTTAATTATTAGCATCGTTACCTATTCTTCAATTCTAAATTCTTATGCTCAAGATTTAGACATTCTTTCTGATAACCTTGACTCATTGTCGATTAGCAATCCAAAGAAAGCTCTTATTATTGCTAAGAAGATTGAAAGATTAGCTAAAAAAAACAACAACAACTCATTCTTATTACAAGCCTATAAAACTCAAGCAAAACTATATTATCAAAAAAATAATTACAGTAAATCTATTAATTATTTTGAAAAAGAACTCAAAATCGAGGAGTTGAATTCTTTATCAGCAAATTTATCAGAAGCGTATTACAACTTGGCAAGTACTTGTCTTAAACTCAAAAAAAACAAAAAAGCCGAAGATAACTTTAAAAGAAGTTTGCAACACGCAAAAAAGAATAATCAGCGGGATCTAATTAATGCAAATTATAAAGCTTTAGTTATCGTTAATGAGAAGAACTATGATTATAAAGAGGCGAATTCATTTATTAAGTTATTATTAAAAAATAGCGAAGGAAATTTTAATTCAAAAATAAACCTTTATAAAAAACAAGTTATTCAACAAAAACAAATTGTTCGTCATAAAAGTAAGCTATTAAAAACAAAACAAGAATCATTAGATACAGCCAATATAAAATTGGTAAAATCTTCAGAAACAATCAATTTTCTTGAGGAAGATACCGTACGAAAACAGTTGAAAATTTCATCCTTAAATTTCCAAAAGGCACTGAAAGATATAGAATTAAAATCTACTAATGAGGAGTTAAAAGTTGAAAAAAGATTTGTTTATAATTTAATAATTGGAGTATCAAGTATTTCAATTTTAACACTTCTGATTTTCTTTCTATTACAAGCCAAGAAAAAGATGAACATTAAACTCCAGCAACAAAAAGAAGAAATACAGAAACAAAAAGATTCTATTACGCAAAGTATTGTATATGCAAAAAAAATTCAACAAGCTATATTGCCTGACAAGCAAGTTTTCATCAAAAATTTCAAAGAGTATTTTATTGTCTTTGAACCGAGAGATATTGTTAGTGGGGATTTCTATTTCATCCAAAAAGTAAATAGATATATTGTATTTGCTGCTGTTGACTGTACCGGACACGGAGTTCCTGGTGGTTTTATGAGCATGTTAGGACAAGCATTTTTAAACGATATTATCAGAAAAAAAGAGGTTACCAAAGCGAGCCAGATTCTAAATTTACTAAGAGACGAAATAAAAACTTCTTTGCAACAAAAAGGGTTAAAAGGGGAACAAAAAGACGGAATGGACATGGCTATTTGCGTCATAGATATACAGAGTAATCAATTACAATTTTCTGGGGCTCACAATCCTCTAATCATGATACGATCTGGGAGACTAACCGAAATTAAAGCAGACAGGATGCCTGTCGGTATACATATTAAAGAAAGAGAGTTCACTAATCACACCCTACAACTTCAAAAAGACGACCAACTTTATATATTCTCTGATGGATTTTCTGATCAATTTGGTGAACAAAGTAGAAAGAAATATAAATCAAAAGCATTTAAAGAGCTACTACTATCCAACTCCAATTATTCTATGTCCGAACAAAAAGATAAACTAATTGCAGAGCATCAAAACTGGAGAGGCTCGGTTAAACAAACTGATGATATCGTGATAATTGGAGTAAAAATTTGATATATTTAACGTTCTGAAGTACCATCGATATAAGATTGTATATGACGTTCCTTCTTTTTAGGATAAATATCTTGTACTGTAATCATAATCGCTGTTTCTTCAACATTCCCAAAATGATTATTGATGGATGTTCCGAATGTAACCATGGTTGGTGAAAGATTCATATAAGAATTAATTAATGGCGGTATGTTTTCGCCAAGACTCCGTACAGTTCTAGATAAAGTTTTATATGCTTCGTCGTATTCTTTACCCTTAAATAGAGCCTCTAATTCAGCTTCAGGAGTAGTTATATGTAGCGGAATTCTCGGATGTAATAAATTTTCTTTATCCTCAAACTTTTTCTGTAAGAAATATAAAATTGTATCTCTGGCTTTTATATTATAATCAGTGTACATGGTCACTTTACCAAAAAAATACTTCATCTCAGGATTATCAACAATTAAAGCCCCTAATCCGTCCCAAAGATTATCTAAAGCAAACAATGTCTTCCGATTTATACCTCGTGACTGATAATTAGGCTGAACAAATGAGCGACCCAATTCGATAGTATATGGTAAATACTGATCAATAAATTGATCGGAGAGAGCAAACAGATTAGCTGTTGCCATTTTAACTTCACCATTATCATCTTTTTGTAATTTATGTCCTAACATAAATCTATACCCGCCCAAAATTTCATCGGCTTCAGGATCCCAAATAATAAGTTGCTCATAGGGGACATCAGCCGTGTCCAAAGC
>Ga0256842_1002270_pt1 | contig 14055 bp, 11 predicted proteins | sample 4559240metaG_FD_185973 | JGI IMG/M metagenome (GOLD analysis project Ga0256842, IMG submission 185973) | Hydrothermal vent microbial communities from Guaymas Basin, Mexico - 4559-240 | ecosystem: Environmental > Aquatic > Marine > Hydrothermal vents | place: Mexico: Guaymas Basin | collected...
TAGATATTTTTTAAAAATTGTTCTAACTCTTTATCTGATATAATCATATTTTTTAGACTCTTTTAACCTAAAATAAAATCTAAATCAGATTGACTCAACTGTTTTAATCCACCCTCATCACCGCTTATAATCATATCTGTCATATCTTGTTTTTGTGATTGTAGCTCTAATATTTTTTCCTCTATTGTACCTTTTGTAATCATCTCATAACTAAACACTTTATTTTTTTGTCCCATTCTATGAGCTCTATCTATTGCTTGATTTTGTGCTGCTTTATTCCACCATGGATCAAAAATAAATACATAATCAGCTTGAGTTAAATTTAGCCCTACTCCACCTACTTTTAGTGTCATTAAAAATAGTTTTATATTTTTATCATTTTGAAACTTATCTACAAGTTCTTGACGATTTTTTGTACTTCCTGTCATAAGAAGATGCTCGTATCCCTCTTGTGTTGCTTTTGCTGATATAAGATCTAGGCTTCCTAAAAAGTTAGCAAATATAAGTACTTTATGACCATTTAAAACTATATCTTCAAGTAATTCAAAAAGATTTTCTATTTTTGAAGATATTATAGAGCTATCATCTGTTTTTAACTCTGGAGCAGAGGCAATTTGCCGTAGATCATTAAAAGCCTGAAGTATCACAAAGCGTGAATTTGATATACCATTTACTGCTATTTGTTTATCTAAAATTTGTTTATAATAATCTCTTTTTTGATTATAAAACTTTTTATGTTTTTCATCCATATCTACATATACTACTTGATCTTGTCTTGATGGAAGATCTTTTAATACATCTTTTTTAAGTCGTCGCAATAAAAATGGAGTGATTTTTGCTTTTAATACTTTTGCTACATCCTCATTTGCTTCACTTTGAATAGGAACTACAAAATCTCTTTTAAAATCATTTATCCCTTTAAACATACCACTATTTAAAAATCTAAAAAGTGAATACAACTCAAAAAGTGAATTTTCTATAGGGGTACCACTTAATGCGAATCTATGGTTACCATCTAAAAGCATAACTGCACGACTTATTTTTGAATCTATATTTTTAATATTTTGAGATTCATCAAGAATAATAGTATCAAACTTTATCTCTTTTAATTTTTCTATATCATTTCTTACTAATGCATATGTGGTCAGTGTAATATTATGCTCTTTTATCTGTTTTATATCTCTATTATTTCCATAATAAAGATAAAAAGATATACTAGGATTAAACTTTTTTAACTCATTTTGCCAATTATTTAGTAAACTTCTTGGCATTATTATCAATGAAGGTGTATTATTTTTAGGATATATAAAAGATAAAAGAGTAATAGCCTGTAGTGTTTTTCCAAGCCCCATATCATCTGCTAAACATCCACCAAAACTATTATCATAAAGATATTTAAGCCATCTTGTTCCCTCTTTTTGATAATCTCTTAAAGTTACATTATCTAATTTTGGTATTCTTGTTTTTGATGATTTTAATTTATTAAATCCATTATAAAACTCTTTGCTATTTTTAAATACTTTTTGCTCTTTAGAGGCTATTAACTCCTCTATTTCAGGTAGATCAAAAAAAGATACTTTTACTTTATCTTTACCCTCTTTTTTAAATATCCGCTCCAATTTTGCAATATATGATCTATCTATTATAGATTTTTCTCCATTTTTAAGTGGAATATATGAGTGTTTTTTATATAGGTTAATCAATTCAAATATATTAAAACTCTCATTGGAGATACTAACTGTTACATCTGAACTATCTAAAAAATCTATCTTATTTTTAAAAGATACATTTAAAGTTGGTTTAGAAGTGTTGTATTTGTAAGCTTTTAGCTTTTCACTACCAAAAAGTTCACAATTATTTAAAATAGTATGTAAATTATTTTGTATAAATTTTACAGCAATTGTCTCATCTATAATAAAAAGTCCATCTTCTTCACTAAAAGTACTATTTTTTTCTGATCTTTTTATAGATGATAAAGTTTTAAAAATAGTAGAGTATAGATCAAACACATCAGTAAAATCACACTCATAAATAGAGATAGATTTTTCTAATTGATTTATAAGTACAATTTTTGTGATATTAAAATCATTAAAAAATGCAGGACTTAAATGTCCTATTGTAGCAGAAGTTCGCAGAACCAACTCATTATCCACTGTGATTTGTTCAAAAGTTACTGCTGGTTTTATCTGTTTTTTTTCATCTTTTATCTCAATATTATAGTTTTCATAAACTATATTAATATTATCAAAATGTGTTACTAAAATAGTTAATATCTCTTCTAGCTTATCTTGAGCTATAGAGGTATTGAAGCTATTTAATTGTTGGTAATTTTCACCTATATTATAGATCTGTTTTATTTTATTATCTACTAAAATATAAGTGGAGTTGATAAATAAAAAATCTTTTTTATCCTCAACTGTACAAAATAGATCTAATTTATCTTTTTTTATAATATTTAGATCTATTTGAGATATACCAGATTCAAAGATCAAAGAGTTATTTTTTTTATCTACTATTTTATCACTTTGTCGTAAGAGTTCTAAAAGTCGTGGATATTTTTCTAGATATATATAATCAGATTCATCCTCCCACGATATTTGAAAAAAATCTTCTTGTCTGCACTGCTCCAAAAGCTGTAAAATCTCTCTATCAATACCATTATAAACTCTATAATCTATATCTTTTATAGGTTTTAATTTACTATCACAAACCTCAATAAAACTACCATTTGTATCAAAATCTAAAAGATACTTAAAGCTACTTTTCTCTTTTGCTCGTGTTAAAAAACTTTTATTTTGTTTAAATATATCTAACATATTTTCTTACTCTTTTGCTTCACAAACCTCATTTGTAGTTATACCCATAGCTAAAAGAATTTTTTGCTCTATTTCAGAAGCAATCTCAGGATTATCTAATAAAAACTGTTTACTATTTTCTTTACCTTGAGCTATTTTACTATCATTATAACTAAACCAAGCACCAGCTTTATCTATGATATCTAGTTTTACACCATAATCTATTAATTCACCCATTCGTGATATTCCAGCTCCAAACATTATATCAAATTCGGCAGTTTTAAAAGGGGGTGCAACTTTATTTTTTACAACTTTTACTTTTGTTCTGTTTCCTATTACCTCTTCATTTTGTTTTAAAGATGCTATTCTTCTAATATCAAGTCTAACTGAAGAGTAGAATTTAAGGGCATTTCCACCTGTTGTTGTCTCTGGAGATCCATATCCTGTCATACCTATTTTCATACGAATTTGATTTATAAATATAACTGTAGTATTCATCTTATTTAAAATACCTGTTATTTTTCGTAAAGCTTTACTCATAAGTCTTGCTTGAACACCCACTTGCATATCATCCATATCACCATCTATCTCTACTTTTGGAGTAAGAGCTGCAACACTATCTACTACTACTAAATCTACTGCTCCACTTCTTATTACAGTTTCTAATATCTCTAAAGCTTGTTCACCAAAATCTGGTTGAGATACAAGAAGATTATCTGTATCAACTCCAAGATTTTTTGCATATGCAACATCTAGTGCATGTTCTGCATCTATAAATGCACAAATTCCTCCAGCTTTTTGAGCTTGAGCTATTATATGAAGAGTAAGAGTAGTTTTACCACTACTTTCAGGTCCATAGATCTCTACTACTCTACCTCTTGGAATACCACCTATTCCTAAAGCTAAATCTAATCCTAAAGATCCAGTACCAATAGACTCAATAGGTTCTATAACTTTATCCCCAAGTCTTATTAATGCACCTTTTCCAAAAGCTTTATCCATCTGTTTTATTGCTAAATCTATTGATTTTTTTTGATCATCAGTCAATTTGTATATCCTTTTTGTATATCTATATTAATATGTTATTATATCTAATTTTACTTATATCTTAATTACAATAAATTTTTTTAATTGTTTAGCAATACTTATTTTAAGATATTTTTGATACAATAAAATATGAAAAATATAAAAGAATTTATAGCAGATGAAGAGTTACGCCTAGATCAATTTTTAACAAAAAAATTAAATCAATCAAGAAATCAAATAGATCAACTAATAAAAAAAGATTTTGTAGTTGTAGAGAATAAAAAAAAAGCTAAAAGTGGTTTAAAACTATTTTTAGGTCAAAAGATTATTGTTACTTTACCAGAAGTAAATAAACAAAAAGGCTATGATGTAGATTTTGATGTAGATATAGTATACGAAGATCAATATTTTATGGTATTAAATAAACCAGCAGGTATAGTAGTACATCATGCGCCCAGTGTAAAAGAGGCTACTTTAGTAGACTGGCTTATAAAAAAAGGGATATCACTTTCAACCATAAGTGGAGAAGAAAGATATGGTATAGTTCATAGACTAGATAAAGGTACAAGTGGACTTATAGTAATAGCAAAAACAAATGAAGCCCATATATCTTTAAGCAGTCAACTTGAAAATAAAACTATGGGAAGATACTATCTTGCATTTATAGATACCCCTTTAAAAGATGATATTACTATAGATGCACCAATAGCAAGAGATCCAAACAATCGTTTAAAAAATTCTATTCAATCTCATGGTAAAATAGCAAAAACATCATTTTGTATAATTGAAAATTCAAAAGATAATAAATATCAATTAATAGGTGCAAAACTTTTTACAGGAAGAACACATCAAATAAGAGTTCATTTAGCATCTTTTAATCGTCATATAATAGGAGATAACTTATATGGATTTAAGGGCAAATTTGATAAACTCTCAAGAGTATATCTCCATGCATTTTGCTTATATCTAAAACACCCTATTACAGGAACCTCCTTGGAGTTTAGTGTAGAGATACCAAATGATATGAGAGAGTTTTATAAAAAATATTTTAAGGAATATAAAAGTGAAAATATTAGCAAAGAGCTTATTATTAACAAGTTCAATAATACTATTTAGTGGTTGTCAACAAAGCTTAACTACTCCATCTTCAAAACCAAAAATAGATATAAATCTACCTGTAATCTCAGAAGAATCACTTCGTGCAATACCAAGCTATAAATCTATTGCTTTAGAGTGGGAAAATATAGCTCAACCATCTATAAAAGGGTATTATATCTATAGATCAAATATGCAAAAAGATGGAACAAAATTTAAAAGAATAAAAAAACTTGAAAATAGATATATAACACATTATCTTGATAGAGATCTTGAACCAAATAGTAAATATGCCTATAGTGTAGCAGCAATTGGTACAAATGATCTAGAATCAAACCCAAGTAAATCAAAAATTTTTCAAACTCTACCAGTTTTAGAGTCAGTTAGCTACATAGAAGCAATTAGCAATCTTCCAAAACAGATCAAAATTTTATGGAGACCACATCCATATGCAGCTGTAAAAAAATATGTTATTGAAAGAACAACACCACTTCAAGCAAAATGGAATGAGATAGCTGTAGTAAATCATAGACTAAATGTAGAGTATATAGATGATGATTTAGGGGATAATGAGATCTATATATATAGAATCAAAGCTATCACTTTTGATGGAATAGAGTCAAGCTATAGTAAAGTTAGCAAAGCAAAAACAAAACCATTGCCTTTAAATGTACAAGAATTTTCAGCATCAAATGATCTACCTAGAAAAATAGAATTAAAATGGGGAATCTCTAAAACTCAAGATATTATTTTATATAATATATACAGATCTAATAGTGTAGATGGTAGTTTTAAAAAAATAGCACAATCAAAAGTTGATAATCATCTATATGATGATATGGTTAATGAAGATGGTAAAATATATTTTTATAAATTAACCACATTAGATAAAGATGGATTAGAAAGTGATATTAAAGAAAGTACTGCTATTATGGGAACAACACTAGCAAAACCACAAACACCTCTTGTAACTTTAGCACAAATTCAAGGTAATAAAGTGATACTAAATTGGCTTCCTGCAGATAAAAGATCAGTATCTTATAATATATACAAAACTACAAAAGATGGATGGGCAAGTTCTACAACAAAACTTATACCAAATATTCAAGCTTTACGATATGAAGATCCAGATATTGTAAGAGGTATAGAATATAGGTATAGCATACAAGCAGTTGATCAATTTGGTTTAGCATCAAATAAAACAAAAGAGTCATCTATGACATTACCAACATTACAAACTAAAACAAAGTAGTTTAAGTATATGCCTCATATTTTACTAGAATCTGATGTAGATATAATCTTAGATACACAATTTAATTTTATAGCTACATCTTCTTATGATCAAAAAATAGGTGTATCTTTAGATAATAAGGAGTTTTTATTAACAAAAATTAAAAAAGATTCAAATACTCTGATAAAATTAGATAATGCCACAAGATTAACACCTGTAAGTCTTATGAAAAAAGCTTTAAAAAATTTTGCAGAAAAATCATCTAAAAAAATACTTTTTTCAAATATAGAATCAAAATACAATAAAGTAGAACCTACAAAACAGTATTTAAAAGATATAAACTATTTTGCAAATGAGTTTAATACCACAAAAGAGATATGTATAGAGGTTGGATTTGGAAGTGGTGTTCATCTTATTCATCAAGCTAAAAATAATCCTGATAAAATTTATATAGGTCTTGAGATACATTATCCATCTATAGAGCAAGTTTTAAAACAATGCAAACTTCAAAATATTACAAATATTCTAATTATAAATTATGATGCAAGACTTTTTTTGGAGTTTTTAAAATCAAATAGTGTAAGTAGAATTTTTGTACATTTTCCAGTACCTTGGGATAAAAAACCTCATAGACGAGTTATGAGTCATGAGTTTATTACAGAATCATTAAGAGTACTTAGGATTAATGGTACCCTTGAACTTAGAACTGATAGTATAAATTATTATGAATATAATCTAGAATTACTAAAAGAATTTCAAGATTATCCTATAGCTATTAGAGAAAATGAAGATGTTGATATTACAAGCAAATATGAAGCTAGATGGAAAAAACAAGAAAAAACTATCTGGGATATAACTATAAAATCTACTAAAAATAATGATAATATAGAACTTGAAGGTGACTTTTCTTTTGATGATTGTTATGATATATCAAAAATAAAAGATAATTTAAATACAACACCTATAATAAAAAATGATTTTTTAGTACATTTTGAGACAATTTATAGTATGGATGATAGATTATTATTAAAAGTTACATTAGGTAGTTTTAATAAACCTGTTACAAAATATATAATAGTTGCATATGATAATGCTAGATATTTTTCATCAAATCCTATTAAAACAAGATCAAATTTAAATGCACATAATCTTATAAAAGAGTTATTAAAATGATATTAGCTACAAATATAACTCTATCGTATGATAAAAAGAAAAAAATTATAGAAAATGGAAATTTTCATATTAAGCAACAAGAGTTTATATTTGTTAGTGGGTCTAGTGGAAGTGGAAAATCAACACTTTTAAAATCTTTATATGGAAAATTAAAGATAATGTCAGGTCAATTATTTATAAATAAAATAAATCTTTCAAAAGGTGGTCAAAGTAATCTTTTAGAATTAAGAAAAAATTTAGGGATTATTTTTCAAGATTATAAACTTATACAAGAATATACCATAGAGGAAAATATTATATTGCCTTTAAAAATAAAAGGATATGATGATATTGTATCACAAAAACAAGTAGAAAAACTTTTAAAACATATCAAATTAAGTCATAGAATAGGATCTTATCCTGCAGAATTAAGTGGAGGAGAACAACAAAGAGTAGCAGTTGCTAGAGCATTGGCTCATAATCCAAAAATAATATTAGCAGATGAACCAACAGGAAACTTAGATGAATATTCAGCTGGCGTGATATGGGATCTTTTAAAAAGTGCTAATGAGCTTTTAGGAATTACAGTTATTGTAGTAACACATCAAATACCTGTAAATTTTGGTATAAGATATAGACGATTTAATATTGATGATGGGGTTATATATGAGGCCTCTTAATTCCTTTTTCTCTTTTATTGTACCTTTAATGGTACTTCTTCTTACTTTTGCTATCTATTTAGGTATGAATAAAGTGGTTGTAAAATATAAACAAGATATTGCAAATGATTATTCAATAGTAATAATAACAAAAACTCCTTTAATAAAATTCAATAAAATAGCTGGAGTAAATATCAAAGATATTGAGATAATACATAGAGAAAATATTATTAAAGGTATTAAAAATAAATTATCTCAATCTTCTTTAAATATGTTAAAAGTTAGATTACCATATTTTTATAAATTACATCTACAAGATTTTCCAACAACAAGAAAACTAAAAGAGATAAAAACGGCATTACAAAAAATTAAAAATATAAAACAAATAGAAACTTTTTCTAAAAATCATAATAAAATATATAGTATTTTAGTATTGATTCAAAATATTATATTGGTATTATTTGGTATTATCCTTGTGTTATCATTTTTGATACTTGCAAAACAGATTAAAATATGGTTCTATGAACATAGAGAAAGAATCGATATTATACAACTTCATGGTGGTTCTATAATGTATGCTTCAAAACCTATTATTAAAATAGTATTAGCAAGTGCAACAGTAGCTAGTATAACTGTTGCTGGACTTATTTATGGATTTATTTCAAATATCTCTTTAATTATACAGCCTGAACTTTTAGGATTAATCCCAAATATCCAAGATTTTACTTTTGATATAATTCAGATTGTTGTAGTAGCTTTTGCTATACCATTTGTTACATTTTTTTGGTTATTAACAAAATATAAATTACAATGATACTAAAATTATTTCTATTATATTTATCTATTAGTTTATCTCTTTTTGGTGCAATTAAAGATATAGAAACAAAAATAAATAAAAATAAAAAAGAGTTTAAAAAAACAAAAAAAACAAAAATAGAGTTAGATAATATGATTAAAAATCTAGCTTTACAAATAAATAAAGAGGAAGAATCATATAGTAAAATTGTATCTATTTTGGAAAATACAAATTCAAAGATTTTTTTAAATAAATTAAAATTAGATAATGCAAAACAAGAGGTATCAAAACTAAAAGATACTGCATTATCTCTAGAAGAACAAAAAAAACAGATAGAAAAAAGAACAATTAAATTTATAATTCAAAGATATTCTATGACAATGGGCTTAGAGCAAGTTGATAAAAAAACCATAAAAGAACTTATAGACAAAGAGGTATATTCTATAATACTAGATAATGTAAAACAAGAATTATTAGATCTTAATATAAACTATTTAAAAGTTAATAGAAATAAAAGACTAAATCAAGATAAAATCACCAATTTAGAAAAATTTATACAAAAACAACATGAGATACAACAAAAATATTTAGCATTAAAAAAAGAACAAAAAATTGTTTTAGATTCTCTTAGTTCTCAACATAAAGAGTATCAAAAATCTTTACAAAGTATTATAGATAGACAAAATAAATTAACTGATCTTTTAGGAAACTTAAATATTTTAAAAACACAAGAGATTCAAGCAAAAAAATAAAAAAAAAAAAAAGAGAAAGAAAAATTAGCTAAAGAGAAAAAAGAATTAGAAAGAAAAAGAAAAGAAAAATTAGCTAAATTAGCAAAACTAAAAAAATCTTTAATGAAAACAAAGACTAAAACTAAAACAAAGACTAAAACAAAAAAATATACAGCAAAAAAATCAAGATTTAAAAAAACTCCTAAAAAAACAAAACAGATAAAATTTTTATCAAAAAAAGATCTTCAAGATGATATTAATATAGAGGTTAAAAAAATAGGTTCTAGTGCAAAAGGTATACGAATAGCAAAATATATTGGTAAAAAAACAATAGCACCTTTAAAACATTATACAATAGTAAAAAAGTTTGGTACATATTATGATCCTGTATATAAAATGAGACTTTTTAATGAATCGGTTTCTATGAAAACAAAAAGAGCAAATGCAAAAGTTTTTTCTGTTTTAAGAGGTAAAATAGTGTATGCTAAAAAAAATGCAGGATTATTGGATAATGTTGTTATTGTAAAACACAAAGGAAATTTACATACTATTTATTCACATTTAGATAAAATATCTCCCACTTTAAAAGTAGGAAAATGGATACCAAAAGGTTATGTTGTAGGTCGTGTAAATAATATATTACAATTTCAAGCAACAAAAAATAGTAAATATATAGATCCTACAAAATTATTTAAATAGATGAAAATATTATATTTTGGTACTCAAAACTCTGGCAAATCTATTTTAGCACAAGATCATACAATAAAAATATCAAAAACAAAACCATATTATATAGCTACATATAATAATGATTTTAATGATGATTATATGAACAAAAAAATTAATCAACATAATTTAAATAGAAAAAATAATTTTATATTAATTGAAGAATCTTTTGAATTAAATAAAGTGATTAAACCAAACAATACATATATAGTAGATTGTATATCTATGTGGCTTTTTAATAATAACGATAAAAATTTAGATGATCTACTAATAACACTTGAAAATATTTTTAAAATTGATGCTAATATTATCTTTGTATTAAATGATATAAATGGTGGTTTAGTACCACTAGAAAAAGAAACCAAAGAGTTTGTTAAACGAAGTGGACTTTTAGGGCAAAAATTAACCTCTCTTTGTGATGAAGTATATGAAGTAAAATATGGATTAAAATTAAGGTTGAAATAATAAAATTTAAAATAACAAAAAATTTATTTTGTTTTGTTATAATATAAAATAATGTTTGAATAAAACAAAGGGATAAATAATATATGAAAAAAGTTGAATTACTAAGTCCAGCAGGAAATTTAGAAAAATTAAAAATTGCATTTGCTTATGGAGCAGATGCTGTTTATGGAGGGGTGAGTCATTTTTCACTTCGTATTAGAAGTGGAAAAGAGTTTACTTTTGAGACTTTTAAAGAGGGTATTGATTATGCTCATAGTATTGGTAAAAAAGTATATGTTACAATAAATGGTTTTCCATTTAACTCTCAAATAGAACTATTAAAAAAACATATTAGCAATGTAGCAGCCCTAAATCCAGATGCGCTAATAGTAGCAACTCCTGGAGTTGTACAACTTTGTCACGAACTAGCTCCAAATATACCAATACACCTTTCAACACAAGCAAATGTTATGAACTATCTTGATGCTAAAGTTTATTACGATATGGGAGTTCGCCGAATAATAGCTGCAAGAGAAATTAGCTTAAGAGATGTACAAGAGATAAAAAAGATGCTTCCTGATCTTGAGATTGAGATATTTGTACATGGGTCTATGTGTTTTGCTTACTCTGGACGATGTTTAGTAAGTGCCGTTCAAATGGGACGAGTGCCAAATAGAGGAAGTTGTGCAAATGATTGTAGATTTGAGTATACGCTATATGCAGGAAATGAAGAGCATGGCACTTTATTTCGTCTTGAGGAACAACCAGAAATTGGAACTTATATATTTAATGCAAAAGATATGAACTTAGCTTCTCATGTAAAAGAGATAATTAATAGTGGTGCAGTAGATAGTATAAAAATAGAGGGTCGTACAAAGTCTGTTTATTATTGTGCGGTTACTGCATATGCATATCGTATGGCTATAGAGGATTGTTATAATAATACTTTTGATGAAAAAAAATATCAATATGAATTAAATACTACAAAAAATAGAGGCTTTACAGATGCATATTTAGTACACAAGCCATTTGAAAAAAATGATACTCAAAATCATGACTATGCTATGAGCAAAGGTAGCTATGAAGTTGCTGGTTTTGTACTAGAGGATGAAAACTATTTTATGTGTAAATATAAAATTTATCCAAATGATGAAGTTGAGATATTTGCTCCGTTAAATAGTATTATAAATGAGTGTGATAATGATATAGGTAAAATTTATAAAAGAGATAATAAATATTATATAAGTTTTAAAAAAATTATTACAAAAGATGAAAAAGAGTTAGCAAGTGTTCATAGTGGAAATACAAACCCTATAAAATTACCTAAAAAATTACCATATATGACTATGCTAAGAGTAAAAACACAAGAGGAAAAGTAGATAACTATGAGATATATTGGTTTATTATTTATTTTTATTTTTATTATAGGATGTCAAAAAGGGTATCAAGATGAGGACAATAAAGCTCATTTTAATCAATCAAATATAAAACTATTTGGCAATATGAATAATAAAATTCATTTAGTAGAAAACAAAGAGGCTATTTTAGATAAAAAAATAAAGATGAAAGAGTTAGAGACAAAAGCAAAAATAGAAATAGCAAAAATAAACTCTAAAAGTCAAGTGGAAGTTACAAAGCTTAAAACAACAGCATCTACAACAGTAGCCCAAACAGATGCAAATGCACGAATAACAACAACAAAAATAGATGCACAAGCTTTAAAAGAGAAAACAAAAATCACTATGTATACAGCTGGTGCATTTATAGTTGTGCTTATTATTGGTTTTATATTTTTATTTTTAAATAGTAAAAAAAATAGAGAACTAAAACAGATGCTTCATGCTCAAGATATGGAATTCAAACATAAAGAACTAGAGGAAAAACGAGTTCATAAGATGCTAGATCTAATAGCAAATGATAAAGTAGGACCAGAGTTACAAAAAGAGATCCTTTTGTCTATGACTAAACAAAAAGAATCTATAGAGTTAATCGAAAATAAATCTACTGATTTAAGTAATTAGAAAAACAACTAAGTAACTGATCTATTTTATCTTTTGATAAACTATTATTTTTTAAAATAAAATTATCTAATTTTGTTTTACTTTTATCATAAATAACACTTGCATCAAAATATTTATTATTAAAATTTGTAGGATATACAGTACCATATAGAGTAACTATATATTTTACCCTTGCAATTGCTGAAAAATGACTAAAACCTGTATCTCCACCTATAAATACTTTAGCATTTGATATAAGATAAAAAATATCATATAAGTTTTGTGTAAATACAACTTTTATATTTTTATTTTCTATTAAATTCTCTTTATCACTTATAATTATTAGTTTTGATCCAAACTTTTTATAAAGTTTATTTGCTAGTTTATTTACAAATCTTTTATCCATATTTCTATCTATATTATATTGAGCAGAAACTAAAGGATTAAAAACTATATAATTTTTCTCTTTTGTAAATATCTCTTTACAAAGTGATTTTTTTATAGTAATTTTTGGTAATATTTTATCACCATACTTTTTATACAACAGTGGAGCCACACTCCATAATCCATCTGTTTTATCTGGATCAAAAATAGCATCAGTTATATCTAAAGGAATCTGATCTATATACACCTCATCAAAAATATTTTCAAATAATACATTAGCTTTAAAATTTTTAGATAAAGGTGAAGTTAAGGACAATACCATATATTTTTTCTCTATAATTTTAAAATAATTTGCTATTATCATATATGCCATAAAATCACCAATTCGTATAAGATGTTTATTATCTTCATCTCCACTATAAGATCTAAATAAAACTATATCTTTTATATCTAATTTTTTATATATCTCTTTTTTTAAAATATCTAAAGGCTTTTGCCACTGTAGTTTTTGTTCTTGCCTTATAATCTTTACAGATTTGTAAAATTGAGATTTAGAGGTATCTAATTTCCATCTAAAATCTGGTAAATATGGTAATAAAAGTTTAGTTTCAACTCCTAATGCACCACTTAAATGTACTATTGCAGTATCTACACTAATTACTATATCCATAGATTTAAGTACCACTGCAGTATCATAAAAATTATTAAAATTTTGAGCAATATCTTCTAAATATTTTATATTTGTTCTTATATCTTTTTGAAGAGAAAAGAACCTTATATTATGTTTTTTAGCTAGATTAAAAAATGGTACAAATTGTTCTATATCTATAGATCTATATTTATCTCTAGGTCCTAAGTTTGTACCTGCCCAACAGATACCTATATTTATATTTTGTTTTTTTATACTGTAAGTTTTTTTAAAATCTTTTATATCTTTTTTAGATACTTTTAGATACTTTTTTTTAGGTTTATATTTTGTTAAATTTACAAGATACGATATACTTAAAAGTGGTATT
>Ga0256842_1002271_pt1 | contig 14043 bp, 15 predicted proteins | sample 4559240metaG_FD_185973 | JGI IMG/M metagenome (GOLD analysis project Ga0256842, IMG submission 185973) | Hydrothermal vent microbial communities from Guaymas Basin, Mexico - 4559-240 | ecosystem: Environmental > Aquatic > Marine > Hydrothermal vents | place: Mexico: Guaymas Basin | collected...
CTGCTACACTAATGTTCCTCATCGCAATCTACAGTTACCGCTACCTTGAGGGCGAGGGTGGTTTGGAGTGGTACTATACACTCTACCTTGGCCTTGAGGCCGGCTTACTCGGCGTCCTCTTGACTGGAGATGCGTTTAACCTCTTTGTCATGATTGAGGTTACGAGCATTGCGGCTTACGCCTTAGTCATGTACTACAGGGACAGGGGTGATTCGGTAATTGCGGGCTTGAAGTACGCGCTGATTGGAGCGGTTGGAACGACGATGTACTTCCTAGCCTTAGGAGTCCTCTATTACGGCTTTGGAACGCTGAACTTCGCAAACCTGAGCGCGCTGGTTCACGGGATGAGTTTTCCAGTGGTTGGGAAGCCCTATGGGGATGTAGTTATCGCTTCCGGGGTTGCCTTGGCTTTAGCCACTTGGGCGTTCCTGATTAAAGCTGCTGTCTTCCCAAACCACTTCTGGCTTCCGGAGGCACACCCTGCAGCACCGAGTCCGATTTCGGCAATCCTCTCGGGGCTTGTAGTTAACGTTGGCGTTTACGCTCTGGCCAGGTTCCTGTACACGGTTTACGGTGGGGCTTTAACTTCCAGCCTGTCCAGTGTTGTTCACGCGCTCAGCGTCGTCCTAATGCTCCTTGGGGCGGTTTCGGCCCTCTTTGGAGCCTTAATGATGCTCGTGCAGAGGGACGTGAAAAGGCTGATCGCCTACTCGACGGTAATGCACATGGGTTACCTTGTAATGGCTGTGGGCGTTGGAACCGAGCTGGCTTTGAGTGCAGCCATCTTCCACATGGTGAACCACGCTATCGCTAAGGCCTTGCTATTCCTCTCGGCTGGAGTGTTCATTCACGCTGTGGGCTCGAGGAATTTGGATGACTTTGCAGGGCTTGGAAGGAAAATGCCGGTAGCGACGTTCAGCTTGGCAATAGCTTCGTTAAGTCTCGTTGGCGTTCCGCCGTTCAACGTGTTCTTCAGTAAGCTATTACTCTTCAACGCGTTCTTGGATAAGAATCCAGTGCTGGCTTTGGTGCTGGTGGTTAGTTCGGTAACTGCCTTGGTGGCTTATGTTAGGGTGTTTTACGAGGTTTGGCTTGGGAAGCCGAGGGGGGACGTTGAGGCTGGGGAAAGCTGGGGTTTGAGTGGTGTTTGTTTGGTTTTGGCTTTGGCATGCATTGTTATTGGTTTGGTCGCCCCGTATGTGGTCAGTCACTATGTTGACCCTGCAGCCCTTCAGGTGGTGAGTTACAAGCTTTACATTCAGAAGGCCGTCGAGTACGCAGCAAAAATCAAGCTCAACCCCTAAACTTGAGGTTATGAACGCCAGCCTTATCAATTTGCAAGCTAAATCTCCCTTTTCAAACTTTTTTCGATCAAAGGGGCCTTTTTAGTAGAGTAGGCGTCATCGGTTAAAGGACCCTGTCATTCCTCTTTCAAAAATGCATGAGGAATGGGCTAATAAAACTTTCTCACAATGATTCAAACAGGACTTCACTTAATATGGGTTATTAAATTGAATTTTTAAGGGGAATGCACAAACTTACATAATGGGGGACTACTATGAGAAAATTTACTCATAGTGATTATTATGAGGGCTGCTCTATTTTAGAAAGGTATCATTTGATTATCCCGCCAAAATATTTATATTCAATTTTTTAAAATCGTTAGCTATTTTGTTGCATTTTGGATATTCTCCTCTATGGCCATTATCCTGCTTGAACGTGAAAATAATTTGAATGCTTTGTATGTGAGTGCTGTGGGCACTACTCAATTAGCGCCTGTTTATGTTGGATTAATTGCAGCGTTGATACTTTCAGGATAGGCCAGACTGCCCTATACCGGATTTATCATCAGGCGCTCTCACAGCTGACAGTATCGCACCATTTGTCGAAATTTTAAAAATCATAGTTGGCCAGATATTTGAGATTAAATCCGCGTTTCACCCCCTCAATTAATGGTGCTCTTGTTCTGCTTACTTCTTAATGAGATAGTTGCAAATCCCAAAACACATGAACCTAAAGATAAATCTATCTCTATGTGATAATGTTGGAGATTGTGATGTAATGGATAATGTAATTTCTTGTGTTGTCAAATCATTTCTAGGAACTGGAAATAATGTGAATATTGTGTATTATCGACTGTTGAATACAACAATCCTATTTGTCATTGGACATAGATTGCATAAAAGTGATGCAAGCATAAGGTATATCACAGAGAAGGATGTGTTTTTCAGCATATTTTAATCGGCTTTCACTATCAATAAGGTTTGTCTACTATGTTACCATTATTAAATGTGGAAATTTAGCTCTTATGACTCCAATATGCCCATGTTACGTTGTTTTAATTCTCTTTAAGATCCTCCTCTAATACTGGCTTAACATTATCTACTATTATGCTGACTATTTAGTATCCCTAGCAATATTAAGCTTCTAAAAGACTTTAAACTGGATGCCTTCTTAGTATTCCTCTGGCAATATCTTCCATGATAGAAATAAGGTTACTCTATAACATGTAATGGAGTTGTATCAATGAGAAAAGAGACTGAATCAGGTATCCATCTTGGGTAGACACTGTAGGAATCTAGATGACTATCAAGTTTTAGTTTTAGATGATCAAGTATATTTTACTTAGGCTTATCAACATTAAAATATCCTAGATCAGTTACATAATTATAAAGAGAGTTGTCATCTATATCCACAACAGTTAAATTAAATGCAGATTTCCCAAATTTAAGAATCTGCTCGTGAATGATGTTATCTCTTTTTAAGTCTTTTTTAGGATCTGTCAAATTACCTCCAGTTCATAACTGTGTCTGGGAGATACGTGAAAGACAATGAGTACAGGGAGATTTTAAAGAAACAATTAAAAATAAAACGAAGTCTTTCACAGTAACAGTTGTTAGGTTATAGATGTGTGAAAAATATCTCAAAACCATGAGCGCTAATTTATATATTGCAAATGCGTAGATAACCGTGAAAATGTAGAAATGAGCACTGTAAGAATATACCACGGATTCATTTCACCTAACCAAAGATTTACATATCACGAATACATAAATAACAGTGAAATTTTTGTACAATCGAAGGTTTTACGCATGGTTTTGGCATAAATATTTGTGAAGTTCCAACTCTAATCTTTCCATGCCATCTTGAAACAGCAATCACAAAATAATGTCAAATCCTAAAGTTCGCATACATAGCTTCGTTCCATAATTCCCGTGTATTCTTACATCGCTGGATCTCCTTTATTTCATTAGACATTATGTTTTTGTAATTACATACCTCTCAATAATCCTCAAGAGTTAGCGTGAAAAATTCACGCTAAATGTTTTAGACTTACCAGTTGTGATTAATTGTTGTTGCAATTGCATTTCCACTCATGCAAGAACCTCTCATAAATGTAAAGATTTACCTATAGTTTTAACACAAATAATAATGAAACAAATTGTCGTTTGGTACTTCATTGCAACCTTTGCTTTTCTCTTTGCGTATTCCAGCCACTAACTTGAAAAGATCACTGCATAAAGGATCATACTGTCAGGGTAACCTGTGAGAGCTCCTGATAATAAATCCGGTATAACTATTAAATGCGCTGTCTAACTTATCCTGACAGTAAAGGGTTATGGGAAAATTTTTCTACTCTTTCTTCCAGAAAGAATTCAATGAGGAGCATAAATCTGAATGGCAGGGAAGTCAGGTATGAGGTGATTAAACGGCCTGTTAGATATCTACGGATTTATGTTATGCCAGAGGGATATCTTAAAGTTGTTTCACCAACTGAGGACGTGGAAGAATTCATCAGAAGGAAAAAGAGCTGGATTCTGGAAAAACTCGCACTTTTCGAGGAGATTCCATCGGAGGCCTTTGAGAGATTCCCTTTATTTGGAAGTTTTTATGAGATTGAAACGGGCGATAAAACCGGAATATACAAAAACAGGATTTACTATCGTGATTTGCCCCAGCTTGAGCGGTTTCTCAGAACTATCTTGAAAGAGAATCTTCTGAAACTTGTTAGCATGTATTCACCTTTAATCGGCCAATCCCCCAACAGAATTTTCATAAGAAAAAACAGGAGCAGATGGGGCAGCTGCTCTTCCAGAGGCAACCTAAGCTTCAATCTGATGGTTGTTTCACTGCCAGCTGAACTTATCGATTACCTTGTTGTCCATGAACTTGCCCATTTGATCGAGCTGAACCACAGCAGGAAGTTCTGGGACATCGTGAGCCGATTCCATCCAGATTACAAACAGAAAAGGGAGGAGCTCAGAAGGTGGTGGCTTATAGTGAGGAACAACCCCTACTGGAAGCTCATCATGAGATGCTGTTAGGAGCCAACGCCTGACGATTATAAAGCCTGTGCATTACAAGCCCTCACAGCGTGCATCATGAAGGGCTAAAATTTTAAGGTTAGGCTCGTATTGAAAACCATGAGGATAGTTCCCATAGCATCTGAAAGCCTCGGCGTTAGAAGTCTGGCGATTTTCGTGCAAATGGGAAAGCGAGGAATTTTGATCGATCCTGGCGCGGCTCTCGGGCCCAAGCGTTACGGCCTCCCGCCTGCTAAAGCGGAACTTGAGGCGCTGAATGAGGCAAGGCAGAAGATTCAGGCCTATGCCAGAAAGGCAGATATAATAACAATCTCCCATTACCATTACGATCACCACACACCTTTCTTTGAGGGTATTTATGAGAGTTCATCCCCTGAAAGGGCAAGGGAGATCTATGAGGGTAAAATCCTCCTGATAAAGCATCCAAAGGATAATATAAACTTCAGCCAGAAAAAGCGCTCGTGGGTCTTTCTCAAAAGTGCCCAGCCAATAGCAGGAAAGATTGAATATGCCGATGGCAGATTCTTTGACTTCGGTGATTTCATCATGGAATTCTCCCCAGCGGTTCCCCATGGAAGTGAAGGTACAAAGCTCGGCTTCGTGATTATGGTGATGATCGACGACGGCACCAGAAGGATAATACACGCGAGCGATACCCAGTTCCTGAACCGAGTCTCTGCTGAATGGATAATCAAGCAGATGCCTGACTTGATAATAGGTGATGGCCCACCCACATATCTTGAAGGCTATCGGGTGAAAAATGCCTGGAAAACCGGCCTGGATAATCTCAATCTGATCATCAGGGAGACGAATGCTGAGCTGATCCTTGATCATCACCTAATAAGGGATAAGAGGTATCCCCGATTTTTTGAGGAGCTTGAAAAGCCTCCTAAGACCTTTGCAGGCTTCATGAAGGTTGAGGATAGACCTCTCGAAGCTTACAGAAAGGAGCTTCACAAAATAGAGAGGGGAGAAAAGGTGGAGCTACCCTTTCCTTACAGGATTAGTTAATTCTCTCAGCGGGTATTCTTCTCTGAAACATTCCCTGGGTGAACTCTTTAGAAGTATCGTGTTCTCTATTAGCTCGTTTTCTTTAATAATGCCCTCAGTCAATATAACATAGCCGCTCACTCTGACTATCCATTCTTTAGGTATGATATTTCGATACTGTCAGGATAACAGCCCGCATACCGGATTTATTATCAGGCGCTTTCACTCTCATCAACCTCTGTGAAGTCCTTGAACCAGTATACGGTGTTGTTCATAATGATATCCGGCTCCCTGCTCTTCAAGGCCTCTCAAAGGGCATCTATTTCGACTTTCCGCGAGAGATTAACGCGATAGATATTCACATCACTTCCATCAGTTTCTTCATATCTCTCAGTCCAAACTCGTCTATATCCACAAGCTCCAGGTTTGTCCTCTCAAAGCAGTTACACGACCTATTCCCGAAGCAGCGCCGGTTATCAGGGCCCCTCAGGGAGATAAGCCTACCAATGGAGATATTCATACAATCACCGATTTATCTCTACGCTTTCCGGCAATAAATAGGTTTCTCACGACCGTTTTGAGCAGGTAAAGATTCGAAACGCCTCTTTTTTGGCCTCTTTAACCGATACCTCGTCCCGAAATACCATGTAGTCTAGGGCAAATCCATCCACCAGAGCCCCAAGGAGAAACGCCCTCGCCCGGGGATTTTCGGCTCCAATCTCTCTGAAAATATCCTCCAAAATCCGAAAGTACTGACTTCTGAAGGCTTTCCACACGTCTAGACCATTCTTTTGCCTTAAGCTTTCCTCATAAACCTCAAGAAAGAAGTGTGAGAACTTAAGGCTCTGTATGACAAAGTCAAAGGATGCATCTATTATCGCCCAGAGCTTTTCCTCCGTGGATTCCAGCGGCTGAATCCTGGAAATAACCTCCCGTCCCCATATTTCAAGACCATAGAGGAGGGCTTCTTTTGCAAGCTCGTACTTGCTCGGAAAGTGGTGAAAAAGGCCACCTTTTGAGATACCTGCGTTTCTAGCTATCTCTTCCATTGAAACTTTGTGATATGACCTCTCGCTGAACAGCTTAAACGCAGCTTTTATTATTCGCCTCTTAGTTTCCTCGCCCTTCATGATATCCACCTATCCCTACTCCTCCATAATCTAACAACCTCTTGAGTTCTATCCCTCAAATACTTTTCTTGGAGTTCGTGTGAACCGTTGGAAATCCAAAAAGAATTCGGCCGTCTTTGAGAAGTACTCCAGGATCAGGGCATCCTCACCCCACAGTATTATGATGACCGGTTCAACGTTTCCAAAATCGTGCAGCCCGGCTTCCGGGTAGCTGGGAAACACGGCGTTCAGACTGGTCTCCTCCTTGAGCTGCGACGCAGAAGCCATAAAAAGGAGCGTCAGCTTCTCCACGACAGATTTGGTAATTGCCCTCAACTCATTCACCTCCCCCCACCACCTCCACCGCCCAGGACCGGGCCTCGGCGATTGTGGCCTCATTTTCCCTGAAGACCCAGCCATCGAAGACCTTGGCAGCAATTATCCTGCCCTTAATGGGTTCCATCATCAGGCGCAGGTATCTCTTCTTGGTGTATTCCTTTCCAAGCTTTCCAAATTTCTGCGCCATGGCGAGGATAAAGACGACAACTCTCTTTCCAGCCAGTCCCTTCTTTTCTTTGATGAACCTCAGCACCTCGGAAAGCGGTCTCTCGTAGTAAATCGGCGCCCCCATCATTATGAGGTCGCAACCATCAAGGTTCGGGTTCTGCTCCACGTTCCATGTGTGGGTCTCAAAGCCTCTCTCCCTAAGGGCGTTTTCAATCGCCCTTGCCACCCTTTCGGTCGAACCTCTCTTGGACCCATACACGATGCAGACTTTCATCATTTCACTTACCGACCGGTCGGTTGGTATGATATTTATACTTTTCTATGATTTTGTAACTGGGCAGTTTTGTCCTTTGGGACATTATCAGATGAGGAAAGTCTTAAATCACCAGGGAACAAAATCATTACAGGTGGTAGCGATGAAAGATTTCTATATAGCCCATGAAGATGAAATAAAGAGTGGAAAAACAACCGATGTATATTTCATTAGAACAAAAAAAATTTTAGAAACAAAGGGTATTCATAAAAAAGTTTTTGCTGATGTTAGTACGACCAGCCTTCCAAAAGGCTGGAAATGGGGAGTTCTGGCGGGAATCGAGGAAGTCGCGAAGCTCCTTGAAGGTTTACCAGTGAACGTCTACGCGATGAGGGAAGGCACGATATTCCACCCCTACGAGCCCGTCCTTCAGATAGAAGGTTACTACAAGGAGTTCGGAATCTACGAAACCGCTTTGCTGGGAATGCTCAGTCAGGCGAGTGGGATAGCCACGGCCGCTTTAAGAATCAAGATTGCCGCGAACTTCAAACCGGTCTACTCCTTCGGCATAAGGCACATGCACCCCGCGATAGCGCCGATGATTGATAGAGCGGCCTTCATAGGCGGCTGCGACGGCGTGAGCGGTGTTCTTGGGGCGGAGATGATAGGGGAAAAGCCCGTTGGAACGATGCCACACGCACTCATTCTAACAATCGGCGACCAGGTTAAGGCCTGGAAGTACTTCGATGAAGTTGTCGAGCCAGAAGTTCCGAGAACCGCTTTGGTTGACACCCTCTGCGACGAGAAGTTCGAGGCGCTGATGGCGGCCGAGGCCTTGGGCAAAAGGCTGAACGCGGTTCGCTTGGACACCCCGAGCTCCAGGAGGGGGGACTTCAGGAAGATAATCGAGGAGGTCCGCTGGGAGCTCAACCTGAGGGGCTACGACTGGGTGAAAATCTTCGTCAGCGGTGGCCTCGACGAGGAGAGCATAGAGGAGATAGTTGATTTGGTCGATGCCTTCGGCGTTGGAGGCTCGATAGCATCGGCAAAACCCGTTGACTTCTCGCTCGACATAGTGGAGATCGAAGGGAAGCCGATAACGAAAAGGGGCAAGCTCAGCGGAAGGAAGCAGATTTACCGCTGTGAGAACGGTCATTATCACCGCGTTCCTGCCGAGAAGAAGCTCGAGCGCTGTCCCCTCTGCGGGGCGAAGGTCGAGCCGCTCCTCCAGCCGCTCATCGAGAACGGCGAGATAGTGGCAGAGCTGCCAAAAGCGAGGGAGATAAGAGAGTACGTGCTTAAGCAGGCTGAGAAGTTTAATTTGGATATTGAGTAGTCGAGGGAATAGAAAAGAAAAAAGAGATTTCAAACTTCCTCAATTGAGATACAGCTAACTGGACAAGCCTCAGCAGCTTCCTGAGCGCACTTGTAGAGCTCCTCATCCTCAATAATATCGACTATAACCTGGCTCTTGCCCTCGTCGTTCATTTCAAAAACATCTGGGCAGAGGCTTGCACAAATAGCATCTCCGATACAAACATCTTGGTCAACTGTAACTTTCCAGGCCATGGAACATCACCAAGAATAGTTGAAACGGGAGTAATATAAATCTTTCGTTGGAGTTAGGTATGGAGAGCTGTTAAAACAAAGAGACAAGAGACGTTAATGAACATTTTACTACAAAGTTATCTACAAATGGCCAAATCATGAATTAATGGAAAAACAGAAAAAATTATTTCACCTGCTCCATGTAAATACAAGCAGCTGTACAGGCTTCCATGGCCTCTTTTACGCAATCATATAGGCTTTCATCAATAACCTCAACAAGAACCTTTGCTTTTCCTTCGTCGTCAAGTTCAAAAACTTCCGGGCAAAAACTAACACAAACTGCATCACCAACACAGAGTTCCCTGTCAATCCAGACTTTCCATTTGGACATGGAAACCACCCGTGGAATTTATAAACCTTTAGTTATAAACTTTTCGTTAAACCCTTGTCAAAAATAAAGTTAAAACAGAGATAAGATAAGTGTAGTAGCTTGGCTTCATGTTCATGTTAATCAATAAAGTCCGAGTTTCTTCTTGTACTCTGGACTTATTCTATCGGGCGTCCAAGGCGGGTCGAAGGTGAGCTCAATCTCAGCATCTTTGACACCTGGGATCTCAAGAATTTTATCCTCAACAGCTCTGAGAATCCACATGGTAAGCGGACAGCCTGGTGTTGTCATCGTCATCTCAACATACACAGTTTTATCCGGTCTAACCTTTACCTTGTATATGAGGCCAAGGTTAACGACATCAATACCAATTTCAGGGTCTATAACCTCCTTGAGCTTCTCAAGCACTGTCTTCTCATCCAGCTTGACATTTTCGGAGACTTCCTTTTCTGATCTCGGAAGTTTTATCTCAATGTTCCTAATTCCACTAATCTTTCCAAGTTCCTGATGGAGCTTTATCAGAGTAACATCGTCTATCTCTTTCTCAAGCTCAACAAATAGAGTGCCGTCATCTTTAACTTCAACTTCCTTAACGAGATCATCATCAAGAATCTCACTGAGCTTTGCCAATACTTCCACTTCTTTCACCATATCATTTCACCTAAACCCAATTTAAAGCACCACATTTAAACCTTTTGGGTCATTTTTGTAGAATATCATAAATCAGAGTCAGTGCAATTTCCTCATCAATAACCCTCGCACGAAGTTCCCTCAAAACTCTCTGAATGGCAAAACGCTTAAGCACAGGAACATTCTTGGCCGCAGTCTTCCATAAGGGACATCCAAAGCTTAGTGTATATTTGCCCCCAATAACCCCGATAACTTCCCTCTTATCCATGGCAAGAAAAGCAGGAAGGTTCAGGGTTGTGATGTCACCCTTCTGGTATATAGATACCAGTCCAGAGCTCAGAAGATCACCGGAGGCCACAATTTTTACTTTATTCTCACGGGCATATTTCTCAACGGCCTCCATTATCATTGAGTGGCATACTCCACAGATAGGGGCTTTCTTCCTTATTCTCTCGTTCATTACCTCCATGTATCCGGGGATTTCCACAAAAACCACATCGTAGTTAAGGGCATGCATCTTTATCTGAGGAAGCTTCACCATTACAGGGACAACATTAAAACCAGCCCACCTTAGAATCTTCAGCGAAGCCGTGCTGTCACTTCCCATAGAGAAAGCTAAAACTATCTTCTCATCAAGTGGACTCCTATCAAACTCCTTTCCATAAAGTCTGTACTCAAGGAGTGATCTCAGTCGTTCATAAATTCTTTCTCCAATCTCATTCTTGACTCTCTCCAAAGCTTCGAAGCTCTCACGAATTCTATAGATTTTTACGAAGTCATCTTCTATTCTCCCTATCATCATGTTCCCAAACTCCCGGAGCTTTATTAAATTTCTCCTTGAAAAAGTCTGAAGGCTCATACTGTCAGGATAACCTGTGGAGGGCCTGATAATAAATCCGGTATAAGCCCTCTGACTTATCCTGAAGGCTTAGGAAATCTTTAAAAATGCCCCTAGCTAACCTCCTTTTACTGATGAATTCCTTCTGGAGGTGATTGAAATGAGGGAAATTATTGAAAAGGTTAGAAAGAAGACTAGCATCCCCGTTTACGAGAGAACCGTTGAGAACGTTCTTTCGGCGATTCAGGCGAGTGGAGACGTGTGGCGCATAGTAGACCTCAGCGAGGAGCCGCTTCCCCTCGTGGTGGCTGTCATTACGGCGCTCCACGAGCTTGGTTACCTAACCTTCGACGGCCTGAGCATCGTCCTCACTCAGAGCGGCAGGAAGCTGGTGGAGAAGTACGGAATAGGCGCCAGGAGGGACTACACCTGCTCCCACTGCGAGGGCAAGACCGTTGAGCTTTCAGCCTTCAGCGACCTGCTTGAGGAGTTCAAGGAGATAGTCAAAGACCGCCCACAGCCCAAGCACGACTTCGACCAGGCCTACGTCACGCCAGAAACAACAGTGGCGAGGATAGCCCTCATGCACACTAGGGGTGACCTTGAGAACAAAGAAGTTTTTGTCCTCGGCGACGACGATCTGACCAGCATAGCCCTCATGCTCAGCGGCCTTCCGAAGAAAATTGCCGTCCTCGACATAGACGAGAGGCTGATAAAGTTCATCGAGAAGACCGCAGACGAGCTCGGCTACGAGAGCATCGAGATATTCACCTTCGACCTCAGGAAGCCCCTACCAGACTACGCGCTCCACAAGTTCGACACCTTCATCACCGACCCGCCCGAGACCGTCGATGCTATAAGGGCGTTCGTCGGCAGGGGAATAGCTACGCTTAAGGGTCCGGGATGTGCCGGCTACTTCGGCATAACTAGGAGAGAGAGCTCACTCGACAAGTGGAGGGAAATTCAGAGGTTGCTCCTCAACGAGTTCGGGGTTGTCATCACCGACATAATCAGGAACTTCAACGAGTACGTCAACTGGGGCTACGAGGAAGAGACCCGCGCCTGGAAGCTCCTCCCGGTCAAGGTCAAGCCGTCCTACAACTGGTACAAGAGCTACATGTTCAGGATTCAGACCCTTGAGGGCTCGAAGGGCTTCGAGGAAAAAATAGAGATCGGCGACGAGCTCTACAACGACGAAGAGGCTTCAACAACATGACCCAAATGTTAATCTAAACATTTCGGCAGAAATTTTATAAGACCCTCCTACGTTCTCATTTTGATGATAGGAAAGAGAGTAACCCCAAGATGTTCTTCAGGTTAAACGTAGAAATGTTTATCGCCAACATGGCCTTTGGAATGGCTTTTCCCGATCTGAGCGTTTATATGAGAATTCTCGGTGCGAACATGTTTATGGTCGGCTTCTTGAGCGTCACCTTCAACTTAACCTCAACAGTCTTCCAATATCCTTTTGGCTGGCTCTCCGACTCTACTGGCAACAGAAAGGACTTCATAGCCTTTGGCGTGGCCTCAATTGGCGTTTTCTACACTGCCATGGCCTTTGTTAGTTCTGCTACCGGTGTTTTAATCCTGAGAACCCTCCAGGGAATCTTCGGTTCCGCCATGATGCCGGCGCATTCTGCGTTAATTTCGGAACTCTCGACGAATTTGGCCTCCTCTTTAACTCAATTGAGAATGCAGGTTTCATGGTAGGCAACTTTTTAGGGTCTGTAATTGTTAGCTATCTTAGCATCAGAAGACTGTTTATTCTCTCTGGAGTTCTAAGGTTGGAGGAGCTAACGGGCAACAGTTAAAGGTTCAGCTTTCAATCTTCTATCTTACAGTCTTTTTCGTTATGATAGCCAACGGACAGTTCTACAGCGTTTCGTCGGTCTACTTCAAGGAGACATTCGACGAGTGGAGCGTTGGCGTTATCTTCGGCATCGCGATCCTCGCCGCGGCTTTAACCGGCTACTTCCTCGGGAAGCTGATAGATCGTTACGGTGCAAAGCGGTTCTACCTCCTCGTGATAGCGGGCTACGGCCTAGCATTCCTGCTCTATGCCATCGTCAGAAACGTCTGGCTCGTCTTTGGGGTGGCGTTCCTCTCGAGCGTTAAGTTGGTTCTAACCATAAATTCGACTTCAGCATACGTGGCCCAGAACGTCAAGGTTAGTGAAAGGGCACAGGGGATGGGCTTGCTCAAAGCAATGATAAGCCTCGGTTGGGTCGTTGGACCGCTCATAGGTCCGGAATAACCTTTAAGCTGAACTTCCTCAGTATGTTCATTCCCCTTGGACTGACCCTCAAACTGCCAAGATGATGCATTCGGGCGGAACGCGCTTGACGATTCTCACGTTCTTTCCCACCTTATAAACTCTCAGTCCCTTTCTCCTCAGGCAGTACGCATCGATAATCAACAGAATGACATCTCTCCCGTGCCGTTTCTAGGCTGCTCGTGCTTAGGTGGATAAACTGTCTCTTCATCGGCTTCAAGCCCTCGCGCATAATCCTTCCGAGGTTCCTCCCCGATGTGCCGTGATAAAGGAGTTTTGATTCCCTGTCTTCCTCGTGGTTCAAATTAACCTCAAAACCTTCGCGTCCCTCACGAACTCCTCCGTAACGTCGGGAGTCCGGAGCGCCTTGACCGAGTGGGGTGAACCCCTAACGCCCGGCCTGAGCTCTCCCAGAGGCTTGCTGACCTTCATGGTCATGAGTTAAGTTTCAATTGCTCAAAACGATAGAAAAAAGAAAACTCAGCGGAACCTCCGAAGGGCCATCTCGGCGGCAACGCTTATCGGGTCTATCGTCGGGCTTATCGGGGGAGCGTAGGCGGTCTCGAGGTAGACCACGTCCTCAACGGTCGCTCCCTTCTGCGCTAAAGCCGAGAGCGTCATTATCCTGCCCCAGATGCGCTCGCCGCCGACTATCTGGGCGCCGATGAGCTTCCTGTCCGACTTCCTGAAGATGATCTTGACCGTTATCGGCTTTCCACCCGGATAATATTCGGGCTTGGTGGAGCCCTTGAACTTGCCGACGGCTATCTCAATTCCCGCCTTCTTCGCCCGCTCCTCGGTTATTCCAAAGGTGCCTATCTCAAGGCCGAAGAGCTCAGTTATGGCGGTGTTGAAGACTGGCCTGAATGAGACGTCTTTTCCGGCTATGTGTTCAGCGGCAACCTTCGCCATTCTAACAGCTGAAGTTCCGAGCTGGCTGAGGATTCTCTCTCCGGTTACCGCGTCTATAACCTCGGCGCAGTCGCCTATCGCGTAGATGTCCGGATCGCTGGTCTGGAGGCGCTCGTTCACAACTATACCGCGGTTCACCTCCAGCCCTGCTTTCTTGGCGAGGTCGGTATTTGCTCTAACGCCAGTAGCAACGAGAACTAAATCCGCCTCAACCTCTTCATTGCCTATTTTCACCGCTTTAACCGGATTGCCGATTATCTCGCTAACCCCA
>Ga0256842_1002272_pt1 | contig 14042 bp, 12 predicted proteins | sample 4559240metaG_FD_185973 | JGI IMG/M metagenome (GOLD analysis project Ga0256842, IMG submission 185973) | Hydrothermal vent microbial communities from Guaymas Basin, Mexico - 4559-240 | ecosystem: Environmental > Aquatic > Marine > Hydrothermal vents | place: Mexico: Guaymas Basin | collected...
CCCTCCTGATTTGATTGTTTAAAGAACTCATCTTTGCCCCAAGCAAAGAACCATTTCCAAGATAGGTAATCTTACTTGTATCCATCTCAGGCAACAGACCTATGGTAATGGCCTTTTCTAAATCAATATAGCTTCCAAAGCCACCAGCTATTATTATCCTGTCTAAATCAGAGATTGACAGGCCAACTTCTTTGAGCAAGGTCATGCAACCACTATAAATTGCCCCTTTTGCACGTATTAAATTATCAATATCTGGTTCCTGAAGGGTAATATCCCTATCAATACCACTCTCATCAGCCCAACAAAGCACATATTCCCAGATACCCTCATTTTGCCTGATCCTTGGTGTATCCAAGTCTCTATTGAATTTTCCCCTATTGTCAATAACTCCCACTTCAAACAAAGTGGCAACTGTAGTAATAAGGCCAGAACCACATATCCCAATGGGCTTTTTATTGCCAATTGTAAAGACCATTGGTTCTAACGTAACTGGATCAATAGAAAAATCTTCAATGGCTCCTTTTTCTGCCCTAACACCAAATTTCATTCCTCCACCTTCAAAGGCAGGTCCTGCAGAACAGGCAGCACATGCCATCCAATCCTTATTACCAATTACAATCTCAGCATTTGTTCCAATATCAACATACAGAGTAAGTTCAGGTTCTTTATAAACCATGGATCCCATAATCCCAGCAACTATATCCCCACCTACATAGCTGGATACTGAAGGAAATAAAAGGGCAATTACGTGTTCTCCAACCTCTAAACCAAGTTCTCTGGCATTTAGAGGTGGATACAGGGTACAGGTTGGAACATATGGTGCCCGCCTAATATACCTGGGATCTAGCTTTAAAAAAAGGTGGGTCATGGTGGTATTTCCAGCCAGGGTTATAGTTGATATCTCATCATGAGATACCCCTGATTTTTTCATTATCTTCCCGATTACCTTATTTATTGTTCTTAAAACTGCCTGATTTAACTCTTCTAAACCATTTCCTTTTTCTGCATACACAATCCTGTTTATAACATCTTCTCCATAACTCATCTGAGCATTAAAATCCCCATATTCAGCAAGCACATCACCACTATTTAAATCCAACACCTGTCCATAAATAGTGGTAGTTCCAATATCCACTGCAATTGCGAAATTTCTATTAGTGGTGTCCCCTGGCTGGACATTCAAAATTCTGGTCTTTCCATCCTCCCTAACAGACCTTGCAAGGGTGGCAGTTACTTTAAAATCTGACTCTCTAAGTACCTTTGCTATCTTTTTGATAACTGAAAAATCAACTTCAAGTCTATGTTCGTTGTGCTTAAGTTTCAAAAAATTCACAAGCCTTGTTACATCTGCAGAATTGTCTTCATGGCTTGGAGGAGGTAGTTCTAAATAGCGCTTTTCAACAGGAGGCAAAAACATGCCCTTTTCTTTAAAATCAATCAAGTCAAGCTGCTTTATTGCTGCCCTTTTTCTAGGGGCTGCCTGGATATTTAAGACACTCTCATCTATCTCTGACTCAATTGGAACACGGACCTCTAAATCTTCTATAACTTCTGACAGACAGGCAAGTCTATATCCTTCTTCTATATCTTCCTTACTCAGCTTTTCACTAATTCCACCCTTAACACTCCCTTTTTCAATTTTGACCCTGCATTTTCCACAAACCCCATTACCACCACAAGATGCATTTATGTGCACCCCTGCAAGTAGTGCTGCCCTGATAACAGGTGTGCCTACATCTACCTCTACTTCCCTCCCGTGAGGAAGAAATTTTACCTTAGGCATATATACCCCCTTTTTCGTTGTAACAAGGGAAATACCCTTTTTTAAAAAGAAATTTTTTATATTTTATCTCTTACCTTCACTGATGGAAATTTTGTTAAATCTGTATGAGGCAAAAATTTTGCCCCACTAAATTTATTCATAAATTCCTGATTTACATTGAGCTCAATATAAGTGATTTTTTCTTCTAACATAAAAAGTTCATCAAAACAATCAGGCTCCATTAATAATCTTTTTGCACCCTTAAGAGAGGTATTTCCAAGGGGTACAAATCTCTCTAATGGCAGATCAGGAAGCATACCAATGGTAATAGCTGATTTTGGATTAATAAAATTCCCAAAGGTGCCGCCTACATAGAATTTAGATATTTGAGATAGGGGAATCCCCACGGTCTCTGCCAGGGTCTCTAAAATTGTGTACATAGCAGCCTTTGACCTTATTAAACTATCTATCTCAGGCTGGGATATGAGCAGATCTTCTCCTGTGCCAGATTCACTTTTATCTACTAACTTGAGATAGAGTATCTCATCTTTTTCAACAAACAGGCTTTTCTCTCTATCCCTTACAAATTTTCCCCTGATATCTAAAAGACCATTTACAAAGAGCTCAGCAGCCAGATCTATCATTCCAGAGCCACAAATCCCAATAGGAGGCCTATTCTCTATAGTGGTATATTCAAATTTTTTCTTAACAGGGTCATATTTTACCTTATCAATCACCCCAGGTGCTGCCTGTTTTCCTATCTTGCTAACACCACCTTCTAAGGCTGGTCCTGCAGCACCAGCACACGCAACAAGCCACTGGGAATTTCCTAAAACCACCTCAGCATTGGTGCCAACATCTACAAAAAGAGCTATCTCCTCATTTTTATGCATCTGACATTCAATAAGACCAGCTAAAAGGTCTCCTCCAAAATAACTTCCAATATTTGGAAACAAAAACACCTTTGTTCCTCTGCCAAGGCCTAATCCAACCTCCTCTGCTGAGAAAAGATCGAGTCTATTCAAAGGAGGGATATAGGGTTCCCTTATAATCCAGTTTGGTTCAATCCCCAAAAAAAGGTGGGTCATTGCTGTATTTCCTGCAATTGCCACATTCACTATATCCTCAACATCTGCTCCAGCTTTTTCACATAAGATCTTTATTTTTTCATCTAAATCCTGGACGATCAATTCTCTTATCTCTTCCCTTCCCTTGGGATCTTCAGCATAATGTATCCTGGTCAAGATATCTGGACCAATCTTTGCTTGAGGATTTAAGTAATTTCCCTTACATAGTTCCTGTCTGGATTCTAAGTCCATTATAGAAACAACATATCTGGTGGTACCAAGATCAACTGCTACTCCCAAAAAACCTTTTTCATCTTTTCCCTTTATCCCTGTTAAGTAATAACCCAATCTATCCCTAAAAAGGGCGCATTTAATTTGAAATCCACTGGATCTTAATTTAGATGGAAGGTCCTTTAATAAAATTAAAGGAGAATTGACCCTGGCTATTGATGTCTCTTTTTTTAATGCCCTATTAAGCCTATCAAGGTCTCCACTATTATCATCTAAAGACGGCTTTGGAACAGGAAGTTCGATACACCAGCTGTTTAATTTTTTCATCACCTATGTCCCCCAATTATAGTAGGCCATCCACTAGACTGCCCAATCACCCTATGTATCTTTACTCCTTTTCGAAAAAGAATATTTTCTATTTCCCTTAATTGATGGGGAAAGATTCCAGATATAATTAACCATCTAAAATTATTTAAGTTATACAAATTTGTTACCTGACATATCACATCAAAGTGCATGTTGGCAACTAAAAGATGAGACTTTATAGGAGAAAAATCCAATGCGCTTCCCCAGATAGGCAGGATCTTATTTTCCAATTTATTCAGGATTGCATTTTTTTTTACAGCCTTTACTGCAAGTGGATTTAAATCAACAGACAAGATCTTCTCTGCCCCTAACCTGGCACAAAAAAGAGATAGAATGCCTGTTCCACAACCTAGGTCTAAGACCTGTTTGATGTTTTTGTCTTTAGAAAAAACATAATCAATGGCAATAAGGCAGTTATGTGTTGTGGCATGCTGGCCAGATCCAAATACCACCCCTGGGTCCAGGACAATGTCTTTTTGATTTATTGTATTAACATCCTCCCAGATCGGGATTATCTTGATTCCTCCTACCTCAAAGGAGTTTATCTTGCCCCCAATCCAATCAAAATAATCTACTTCAAACCTGTCTTTTAATTCCAGTTTTTTATCTTTTTCCACAAGCTCATCAATTAATTCATCATGGGGATTTGAAAAAAACAAAAAACTATCTCCAGATTCTAGCCAACAACCAATATAATCTGGCAGATCAAACTCTTTTGTAACCTTTCCCCTAATATAATAGATAAACAATTTATCAGGATAACTCATAATGTGAATAACATGTTTTTTTATTTAAACGATCTTTTTAAAGACTTCATATGCACTCTTTAGGGCTACTGAGTCTTCAGGAATTTCAAAAGTGGGTTTTCCCTCCATATCGTATTCCTGAATTAAAGGATCTTTCATAACACACCCCAAAAATTCCAACCCAATATTATCAATATATTTTTTTACAGCATCTGAGAGTTCTCCTTCCACGTTATTCAATACAAGATATCCCCTTCCAATTACCACATGTAGGGAGCTTGCAAGTTCATTGATCCTCTTTGCTGCCTGAAGCCCTCTCTTTGATGTGTCTGATACCACGACCAGGGCGTCAACGTCCTTTGTGGTGAGCCTGCTTATATGCTCCATCCCGGCCTCATTGTCTATTACTATGTAATCGTAATTTCCCACTAGCCTGGTCAGAAAATTAGTAAGCAATGTGTTTGCAGCACAATAACACCCCTGCCCTTCAGGTCTGCCCATAACTACTAAATCAAATTTGTCTGTCTCGATAATGGACTCTTCCAGCTTTGTGTCCATGAATCTATCCTTTGTCATTCCAATTGGCACATCGCCTCTTTTCATCTGTTCCCTGATATCTCCAAGGGTGGTTTCCACTTCCACACCAAGCACCTCGTTTAGATTATAATTGGAATCAGCATCTACCACTAAGATTGGATGCTTGCCAGTCTCTAACATATATCTAATGAGAAGGCCGCAAAGGGTTGTCTTGCCAACTCCACCTTTTCCTGAAAAGGCTATTGTATAGGCCATGGTTTAATTCTCCTTATTTTTTGATCTCCTGAATTATTTTTTCACAAATTTTATCTATTGCCTCCACCTCAGGCAGGTCCAAAACACATGAAGATGATTTTTGGCGCTCTGCTAAAGACTCAAGATAAGGAACCTTTGCTGCCAGTTTTGGAAGGGGTATATCCTCTGGCAACTTAAAGTCATCATCTGCTCTATTTAAAACCAGCACCTGTTTTTTAAGACCCAAATCTTTTGCCAGCCTGGATATATTAGATGCAGTCTGAAGTCCCCTAATACTTGGTTCACTAACCACAACAAGACCATCAACACTGGTAATTGTGCCTCTACCTAGATGTTCTACTCCAGCCTCTAAATCCACAATCATCCATTGGGAACTTCTTAGGATCATATATGCCAAAAGGGCCTTTAAAAGGGCATTAGCAGCACAACCACACCCTGCACCAGCGCCTGAAATGGTGCCCATGACCAAGAGCTTCATTCCTCTGACGTCTTTGGCGAGTTTCTGAGGCAGGTCCTCAACATCTGGATTTAGATTAATAAATACACCAGTGCCCACCCTCTCTTGAATTAACTTTTTATTGTTAACAAGTGGTATTGGCACTTCATCTAAAGAAAGCCCTAAGGCAGGACCTAAAGAAATAGCTGTATCAGCATCTATTAACCAGACCTGTTTTTTTTGCCTATTTAAATAATCTCCAAGCCATGCGGCTATTGTGGTCTTACCCACACCGCCTTTTCCAGCTATTGCGATCTTCATAACAACTCACCCCTTTATTGTTTGAATTGGGTTTTTACTATATAAGGAGATCTTAAAATGTCAATTTAATAAGGCTAAAGAAAATTTACTATCCTGCTCCTAAAAAAGTTGGACGCCTTGGAAAGATAGAATTATAGAGAAACTATTGACAAGCACTATTTTATAGCTCTACATACAAGTCCATGTATGTAACCCCACTGCAGCTATTCTTATGTGCACTTGGTCTGGCATTTATTTTAGAAGGCATGATTTATTTTCTGTTCCCATCCAGTATTAAAAATTTTTTGGAAAACATATCTGAAATACCACCCTCTGCCCTTCGAAATTTTGGTCTATTTGCCATGTTAAGTGGGCTGATTATAGTATATTTTACCATCAGGTGAAGAATTTTTAGCCAGCAACATCCATTTCATCCTGTTTTAATATCCAAATATCTTTTTGATTATTTGGGAGCTGTGGCTGTGTAAAGATTCACTATTCCAAAGGTTAGGGGAATATATGATACATCTCTAAACCCTGCCTCAACAAGTTCCATTTGTAACTTTTCAGCCATGGGAAATTTTTTTATTGTTTCACTAAGATAGGTGTAGGCTCCAGGGTCTTTGGAAATTAAATTCCCAATTCGAGGTAAGAGATGGTTTAAATAGAGATTATATAGCCCAAATAAAATTTTTTTTTGAGTTGATCCAAATTCTAAGATCAAAAATTTTCCCCCAGGTTTAAGCACCCGTAATACTTCTTTGTATGTATTGGACCTGGGATTAATATTTCTAATACCAAAGGCTATTGTTACAAAGTCCACGCTAAAATTTTTGATGGGAAGTTTTTTTGCATTGGCACATACAGGAGAGATTGTGGATTTATTGATTTTTTTCTTGCCCAGGCTAAGCATTTTAAAAGAGAGATCGATTCCACATATAAATCCGCCATTGTCCCTAAACTTTTTTTCTATTTCCCTTGCCACATCCATTGTGCCTGTTGCAAGGTCTAAAAAAATGGGACTTTTTTGAGAAGGTTCAATGAGTTTGATAAGTCTTTTTCTCCAATAAATATCAATTCCCATACTCAAAAAATGATTTAGAAAATCATAAAAGGGGGCTATTTTTGAAAACATTCCAGCTATTAAATAGTCCCTGGAATTTTCAGAGGTGCTATTTGTCTTCATTCTGTTCTTGAGTGGTTATAGGGGTTGCAATGGTTTTTAAAACCTCTTTATAGATAGGGGCAAAAAACTGGTCAAAATTTGTTGGAGATATCCTTCCAATTTCAATGAACTTCACTATAATCTCTTTTGTTACCTGTACTGCCATTTTTTTTATTTCTTTTTCTTTCATTTTATAAAACCTTAAGATGAATTGTGAAAAATTTTGAAAGACTTCTGGATATAAATAAAAATCCGTCCGGATTGGGGAAATGGCCTGGCCTCAGCACCTGGTCTTTTTCCGGACGGCAAAAAAAGGAAGAGAAACCTCCTTGGCACCCCTTCCTTTTTTAATCCTCTTCTTCAAGCTCTTCCTCTAACGCCTTTATTTCTTCCCTGACAACCCTGGCAGCTTCAGCTGGCACCAACCTATGTACCTCTTCAATTAATTCTTTTGTCAAATCTTCAAAAAAATCTTTAATATTTTTTTGTTGAGAGGTTTCTATTGTGTCAATTCTTGTAGATATTTCTTGAATCTTTTTATCAACTGTCTCTATTGATGCCTTTATATCCTCTTTTAGCTCATCAAATTTTTTAAATATACTGTCAACATCCAATCCTTGTTCACTGTCTGTCTTGGCTCCAGTAATTTCTTCTAATTTGGACACAATAGTGTCTTCTAATTGCGAAAATTTAGTTTCAATATGGTGGAGTTTGTTTTCGAGGTTTATAACAATTTCATCTAACTCTTTTCTCTCTTTTTCTTCTGACTCTTTTATCTCTTTTTCTTCTGAAATGACTTCTGGCTGCTCTCCTTGCTCAACTTCATGTTTTTCATTTTTGTCTTCTTCAATTTCCTCTTCTATTTCTGTTGTTTCTTCCCCTTCCTCTTGATCTTCTTGAACTTCAGTTTTTGGGGAAGAAGTATCATCTTCCTGCTCATCAAAAAGCGAATCTATATCATCCTGAGACACTGTTTCAGAGTCTTTCTGAGTATCTAAATTTTCTTCCTTGGGCTCCTTTTCTGTATCACCAGATACATCTTTTATTGTATTGTCCTCTCCATCAACGCTTAAATCCTCATCCAGCTTTTCAAAGATAGAATCAATGTCTAGTTCATCATCTTCACTTTTTTCAGCATCAGAGTCATTAGATGATGGAGAATCATTTCCTTCTAATAAGGCATCCAGCTCATCATCTAAAGATTTTTCCTCACCTTCTCCCTCTTGTGCTGAATCTTTTTCTGTGCCATCTAAAAGTTCTTCCAATTCTTTATCCAGGTCATCTTCTTGTTTTGGACCCTTTGTATCATCTTCTTCCACAATATCTGTTAGTTCTAAGATATCTTCTTGTTTTTTTGCCATGAAATTCTCCACAAAAGGGGGAAATATCCCCCTTTTTAGTTTATTTTACGTGGCATTTTTTACACGCAATTGGCCCTGTTGCCAGATTTTGTTTCTTTTTATTTTTATGACACCCCATGCAGCTATGATTGCTTGTTGGATTGTGAAAGGCATTATAAGCAGAATTTTTAGCCCTCATCTGTGCTCCTTTGGCACCTAATATATCGTGACATCCAGAGTCAACACATTTTTTTGGGGGATTTTTTTTGTCTGTCCATTTGTGGTGGCATACAGGACATCCCAACTTCAAATGCTTTTGATGTGGAAAGTTAACAGGGGCATAAACTGGATTTTTGGTTTTCCCTACAGATGCGTTCATCAAAACTGTCTTTGGCATCTTCATAGCCTCTATTAAATCAATACCTGTTAGAGAAAAAACCAATGCTCCAGCTACTGCCAATAAAAATACCTTCTTCATGTTACTTTACCTCCTTCTGTAATCTGTTAAAAATTTTTTTAATCTTCTAATTTAATAGATTTCTTTTTGTCAAGAACCACCTTAAACTCCCTCTGGTCATTTGATGTCAAACTTTTGCACAGCCTCAGCAATTTTTTCCAGATCAACTATGTCGTGGGCCAAGGAGGTAAACATACATTCAAAATTGGATGGGGGTATGAAGACATTTGAATTTCTCATATGGATAAAAAATTTTGAGAATGTATTTACATCAGTTGTTGCTGCTTCTTTAAAATTGGTCACCCTTTCTTTTTCAGTAAAAAATATAGTAAAAGCCGATCCAATATGATTTATAGTTGTTGGTATGGACCTTTTGGTAAAACTTGATTTAATGGCATCTACTAAATTTCTTGTGTAAGATTCAAGTTCAGAATAATCGCTATTTTTGAGGACCCCTAGAGTGGCTATGCCAGCGGCCATTGCAACTGGATTTCCAGAAAGAGTTCCAGCCTGATATACATCTCCTTCTGGTGCTAAGTGTTCCATAATCTCCCTTGCTCCTCCAAATGCGCCAACAGGAAAACCTCCACCAATTATTTTACCGAGACAGGTCAGATCTGGCTTGATTTTAAAGATATCTTGCACCCCACCATAGGTAAATCTAAATCCTGTTATAACCTCATCAAATATGAGTAAACTCCCATATTCTTGTGTTAGTTTTCTGAGGCCGTTTAAAAAACCATCTTCAGGTGGGATAAGTCCCATATTCCCGGCAATAGGTTCCACAATAACACACGCAATATCTTCTCCCTGCTGTTTAAAAAGATTCTTTACCCCATCAAGATCGTTGTATTCAGCAATTAATGTGTTTTTCACGATATCTTCAGGCACTCCAGGTGTCCCTGGAATAGATAAAGTAGCTACGCCTGAGCCTGCCTTTGCTAGTAGATGATCTACATGTCCATGATAACACCCATTAAATTTCACTATTTTTTTTCTCTTAGTAAACCCCCTTGCCAGGCGAATGGCGCTCATGGTGGCCTCTGTGCCAGAATTTACCATTCTCACCTTTTCTATGCTGGGTATAGCCTCACAGATCATTTCAGCTAAAATTACTTCAGCTTCGCATGGAGCACCAAAACTGGAACCTGATTCTATGGCATTCTTGGCTGATTCTACCACCTCTGGATGTGCATGACCCAGAATTAAAGGCCCCCAGGAAAGAACAAGGTCAATAAATTCTTCACCATCAACAGAATAGATCTTGCTACCCTTTCCTTTTTTTATAAAAATCGGCCTTGTACCTACACTTTTGCATGCCCTTACAGGGCTATTTACCCCGCCTGGAATAACATTTAATGCCCTATTATACAAATCAATTGATCTACTCATAAGTCTCTCCTGGATTTGTTCTAGATTAAAAATACTTCATAGAAGTTTTTTTGAGCTCCTCATCACTAAAAAGAAGTTGATAATCCTTTATGCCTGTTAACTTTTGTAGCTCTTTTACAATGGAAGTACACTCCTTTTCACATCTCCCATGAATCATTGTATAAAGGTTATACGGCCAACTGGGAGATGTTTTGCGTATATAACAATGGGTGATTTCAGGTCTATTAATAAATATATCTTTAATCTTATCTATTTTTTCTTCAGGTTCAATTTTCCAAGCCACCATAACATTACATTCATACCCAGCGATCTGGTGCTTTAAAGTTGCACCAAATCTCCTTATTACACCCTTTGACTTAAGGTCTTTTAAAAAACTCAAAACTTCGGATTCAGTTATACCAATTTGGTTTGCAATTTCCAAAAATGGCATGGGACTGTCTGGAATATTGTCCTGAACTATCTTCAGGATTTCTAGCTCTGTTTTGTTAAATTCAATTGTTTTTTTCATATCCTGACCTGAAAGAAATTTTCAAAAATTTTACGTAAATCCATCATCACAATGTAGTGGAACTATTTCCCTACAACCACTATCATACAATGCATAAAATGTTAGATGATTGGTGAATACTTTGTCAAGGAGAGTTGAAAATCCACCGTAGTTTTAACCAAAGTTGACAAACTTGAAGGAAAAGGATTAGATAACTCCAAAAAATTATGGCAAGGAGAAGCTGTTTTGAAAATAGGAGTATTAGGAGCTGGTTCGTGGGGAACTACCCTAGCTAATTTGCTTGCATCAAAGGGATATGATGTGATTTTATGGGTTAGGGAAGAAGAGCTTTTAGAGGAAATTAAAAGAAAAGGAATTAATACCTGGTTTTTACCAGATATAAAGTTAAATTCCAACCTTTGTTATACAAATTCCTTAAAAGAAGCAGTCATTGATACTGATTTTATCTTAATAGTAGTACCTGCCCAGTTTATAAGGGAAGTGGTGAGGGGAATTAGACCTTATGTAACAAAAAATAAAATAATTGTTTGTGCAAGTAAGGGAATTGAAGTCAGATCACTTAAAACCATATCTGAGGTTATATTTGAGGAATTATCTGGCCTTGATCCCATATATGCAGTGCTTTCAGGTCCTTCCTTTGCAAAAGAAGTATCTCTGGGTTATCCCACTGCAGTATCCATTGGGTGTGCCCACAAACAAGCTTGCGAAAGACTTCAAAAGATTTTTTCCACAAAAACTTTCAGGGTGTATAGGAATGAAGATTATAGAGGAGTTGAGCTTGGAGGTGCAATAAAAAATGTAATTGCCATTGGCGCTGGTATTTGTGATGGATTGGGCTTTGGTTATGACCCCAGGGCTGCACTTATAACAAGAGGGCTTGCTGAGATGTCCAGGCTGGGAGTTATGATGGGAGCAAAAAAAGAGACTTTTATGGGTCTATCAGGGCTTGGGGATCTGGTTTTGACCTGTACAGGGGATCTTAGCCGTAATAGACAAGTGGGACTTAGAATTGGCAAAGGAGAAAAGCTAAAGGATATATTAAATAGCATGAAAATGGTTGCAGAAGGGGTGAAGACCTGCGAGGCACTTTACGAGCTGGGAAGGACGAAGCAAGTGGAGATGCCAATAACTGTTCAGGTCTATAAAATACTATATGAAGATAAGGATCCAAAGGTTGCTGTTGAAGAATTAATGCTAAGAGACTTGAAACCTGAGTATTATTAATCAAATGGTATGTGCCTTGTGTTCATCTTTTATAGCAAAATAAAAATGTTAGTGGCTTGACAAATAAAATTTTAAGACATACAATACACTGAATTTTAGTAGATTGTAAAGGATTTCAATAAGATAGTTTATTTTTAAAGTTTTTTAATTGTTCCATAAGGGAGGATTATATGGAAAAGAAAGGGAAAAAAGTTAAGGAAAAACAATTTTCAGCTAAAGAGTTTACAATTTGTGATGCTACTGCCCAGATGCTGGAGAGGACTCATAAGGATGGTGTTTCAACAGTATTTGAGCGTGCAGCAGATATGAAGCCATGTCCAATAGGTTCTGATTCTGCTTGTTGTAAGCACTGTTCCATGGGACCATGCAGACTAAATGCAAAGGATCCTTATTCAAAGACAGGTGTTTGTGGGGCAACAATTGACACCATACAGGCAAGGAATTTTGCCAGGATGGTTGCTTCTGGAGCTGCTGCCCATACAGACCATGGAATGTCTATGTTGGATATTTTCAGGGAAGTAGTTACTGGAAAGATCAAGGATTATCAGATTAAGGACCCAATTAAATTAATTGAGGTTGCAAAGGCTATTGATATAGAGACAGAAGGGCGCTCTATTGAGGAGATAGCAAAGGATTTATATGAAGAATTAGAGAGAACCTATACGCAGGTTGAAGGTGAGATCCCATTTGTAAAGAGGGTACCAGAAGCAACTGTAGAAACATGGAGAAAATTGGGTATTGTTCCCAGAGGTGCAATGAGAGAGATTATGGAGACCATGCACAGGACCCATATTGGTGTGGATCAGCACTATGAAAATATTACTTTGCAATTTTGCAGATGCGCCTTGTCTGATGGTTGGGGTGGTTCCATGGTTGCCACAGAGATCTCTGACATCCTTTATGGCACTCCATCTGCTGTGCTCGCCAATGTCAATATGGGGGTTTTAAAAGAGGATTATGTAAATGTGATAATTCATGGTCATGAGCCAAATCTTTTTGAGTCAATGTTGGCCTCAGTAAATGATCCAGCCTTAATCGAGGCTGCAAAAGAGGCTGGTGCTAAAGGTATAAATGTTGCTGGAATGTGTTGTTCTGGTACTGAGGTATTGTCCAGGCATGGAATCCCCCATGCTGGTAACTTCTTGTCCACAGAATATGTACTTGCAACAGGTGCTGTTGATGCCATGGGTGTGGATGTTCAGTGTATTATGCAGGGCCTTAGCACTGTTGCTAAATGTTATAATACCTTTTTGTTTACCACAAATCCAAGGGCAAAGATTGAAGGTGCTGAGCACATTGAATTAGATGAGCACAATCCAAAAAAATGTACTGACGAAATCGTAATCAGGGCAATTGCAAGGTTTAAGAATAGAAAGGTAAAAGTGGAAATCCCACAAATAGTAAATCCTGGAATTCACGGTTTCTCCCATGAATATATAAAATATGCGCTTGGTGGAACATTTAGGGCATCCTATAAACCTTTAAATGAAAATATCATAAATGGTAGGATTCGTGGACTTGCTGGAGTAGTTGGATGTACTAATCCCAGGGTAAAACACGATTATGTGCATGTGGAGTTGGTAAAAGAGCTTATTAAAAAGGACGTTTTGGTCCTCCAGACAGGTTGTTCCCAGATCGCCTTGGCCAAGGCAGGACTTTTGGTACCTGAAGCAGCTCATTTGGCTGGTGATGGTCTTGCTGAGGTGTGTGAGACAGTTGGTATGCCACCAGTACTTGGATTGGGATCTTGTGTTGACAATAGTAGGATTTTGATAGCAGCCTCAGAAGTTGTCAAAACAGGTGGTCTAGGTAATTCCCTTGCAGATGTCCCTGTTGCAGGTGCTGCTCCAGAATGGATGAGTGAAAAGGCCATATCCATTGGTCAATACTTTGTTGCCTCAGGTGTATATACTGTATTTGGAGTTACCTTCCCAACCGTGGAAGGCACTAAATTCCATGAACTACTCTTTAGCGGTCTGGAAAAAATGGGTCTTGGATGCTGGGGCTTTGCAGAGGATCCATATGAAATGGCAAAACTCATGATTGCTCACATTGACAAAAAGAGAAAGGCCCTTGGCATTGACAAGGCCAGAGAAAGGGTACTCTTTGATATGGCTGCAAGACGTGAGATGGATGCAGCTGCATAATATTTGACTTATTTAACTATTGATAATAAAAGGGAGTCTGATATTACAGACTCCCTTTTTATTTTTTTTGGAGCAAAGACATGGAGACAGAAAGACAAAAGGCAAAAAT
>Ga0256842_1002273_pt1 | contig 14039 bp, 21 predicted proteins | sample 4559240metaG_FD_185973 | JGI IMG/M metagenome (GOLD analysis project Ga0256842, IMG submission 185973) | Hydrothermal vent microbial communities from Guaymas Basin, Mexico - 4559-240 | ecosystem: Environmental > Aquatic > Marine > Hydrothermal vents | place: Mexico: Guaymas Basin | collected...
GTCTAGAGACAGTCTAGAAACAGTCGAGAGAGTGTCTAGAGAGTGTCGAGGGTCTGTAGAGAGATGGGTCTAGAGACATAGTGGGAGTGTGTCGAGAGACATGCATAAGCATGTATATACACGCAGCAGAGATACGAAGCCCGTCTACACGTGTCTAAACCGGTCTAAGCAGGGTGGAGACGGTCTTGGGAAAAGAGCTGGGCGTCTTAAGTACCCTCTAGAAACACATCCGCAGAAACCGGGTGACTAGCGTGTTCCACTACTCTACTCTGCTAGGAGTAGGAGAGAGGAGAGAGAAGAGGGGTGGATCAGCGGAGGTAGTGGGCGAGGACGTAGACGAGGCGATGCCTAGAACCATCGCGGCACCCGGGAGACGATGCGGAGCATCTACGCGGCGGGGCAGAGCCATGAATAGACCTATCACGGTCTAAAGCAGACAATGCAAGGTCTACACCATCCAAGACACGGAGCAAAAAACGCGTTTTGGAACCCATAGACGCGTCACCACGATGGCTCCAGACCCTCGTAGTACATAGCCTCATCAATGCTTCTGTAAGGCGTCGGAGACCCATCGATGAACACACCCTCGGGACACTCACACACCTCACGCTCGCTTCCACGAGCATCAACCGCCTCCACACACCGACACCACCTAGCCCTCCACACCACACCACCCACCCCCACACACCCCACCACACAGAGGGGGTATAAAAAACGATCACGAACCTAGCCATACTTGCGCGCGCGGCATTGAACATCATCGTCGTGGTGAACGGTGGTGCAGAGCACGTCGTCGAAACCTATGTAGCGAAGCATGTTCTCGAGCGATGCGATTGTCCACGAATATATGTGCGTCCTATCCACCCAATCAGCCGGATTCTTGCGCGGGTTAGGAACCTCAACGATTATCGTTCCGCTGGGCTCGAGGATGCGCATAGCTTCCCTAAGCACCTTGGCTGGGTGGTCACAATGCTCGATAACGTGTATCGCAAGGACGTAGCTAGCGATGCCGGATCTAAGGGGCAACATATGGGCATCGGCAACGATATACATGCCATCTGGGTTCCTAGAGAAGCCCACGAACCGATCCAGGTGAGGCGTTATTCTCGTATCGAAGGGGTTGAGATCGATGCATACATCTCCGCGGCAATACGAACCGCAGCCGATATCGACGACGATGCCCATGATAGCCACCGCTACCCGTCACCATCACGTTGCTTCGTCCTCGACCAGATGTTGATTATATCCTCGCGGTTAGCCATAACAATGTACAGCGCGATTAGCAGCAGCATATCTCTCGCCCCTTCTGGATTATGGAGCCAGTACTTCAGCAGCACGAAGAGCAGCACAACGATTAGCCATAAAAGCATCGCTATCATAGACGCATCGCCTCCTAGTAGTCAATGATATACTCGGAGCACGCCTTGATCGCTTCGCTGACTAGATTCATGCCCTTCTCCATAAGCTCCCTAACCATTCTCGTTCCGTACTCGTGCTCTTGGTAAATATCCGCGAGCGCTAGTCGATGCAACCCCTCGGCTAGCTTAGCCATGCATGCTACCGGCGTAGACCACGGAAATAGTCTGTACAAGGTGTTCCATGCAAGCAGCAGATGGTCTAGAACATGATACTGTAGAGCAAGGTTGCTGGTGACCAACCTAACCACGCGCCAGAAATATATGGTGGGTCTAACACCTAGACCCAGCTTCACAATGCTTCTCAAGGGCGCCGTCAGAACCATCTTGATATCCATCGACGTGTCATCGTATAGATCACTTCCACGCAGCGCCGTAACGATGTTCCAGACCTTGATATCCCTAACAATACCACCCAAGAGCGTATCTACACACATCTCTTCGTTCTCCATGCATAGCCTCCACACATCGTCCCTCGTAAGACCCTTCAGAATACATCTAGCTAGCCGTTTACGTAGTTGCCTAAGTAGTCTACGCATGTAGATCCCCCCACATAAACTGGATCAGTTAAAAAAACGCTTCATCGCTTACCACCGATGGATCTAGTAGACACGCGTAGAAGTACACGGCTAGTGATTGGTCTCGGCACGTATCCACCAAACGCATCGCGTATCTTTCGATAAACATCGCTTACCGGAACATCGTCCGTGATGTGAAATACCCTGGGCGCAACCTCGAAGATCCTACCCTCTACAACGAGCCTCGTCACTAACCTCAGAAGCCTCTTGTACCCAACCCAGCAACCCTTCTCGCGTAGGTACTCCCTGATCTCGTCGATGGTCACCAGATCCATGCATGCCTCCTGGATCAACCTCATCGCCTCCTCATCGCTACACCCATTACTTACCTCGGGCTCAATATCATCATCGCTAACGGGCTTACTTTCGGTGGTCTGAGACCGCGGGGATGCTTGTAGCTGCCTCGAAACCCCCTCGCTCTCATCATCACCACCCCCACCACTAGACCTCGTAGATGCTCCAAACCTCTCGAAGTACCGCTTCAGGAACTCGTGGAAGTCCTTCGAGGATAGTGCGTATTCTAGAGCTGCAGCAATCACAGCGCTCTTAGATACCCTGTACCTAGCTACAACCTCCTCTACGAGCTTGTACAGCTCATCAGATACGTAAGCCGATACTATCCTAGCCATGGATACCCACCCGACGAAGCACATACATGAGCGAAACACCCATGGAAAAGCATGGTAACGCAAAATAAAAACTGTAATTAAACCCATTACCACTTCAATCCAAATACTCTAACGTACTTGTAGCCCGAGCTACCCATCAAATCGATCCGCAAATGAATGTACGTAGCAACGATTATCGGCATCCACAGCGGATCACTAACATCTATTTCGTACCCTTTGTAATCTACGTACACCCTAACCTTAGACACAGTCGTTCTATCGGCTACGATCATGAAATTGCCCTTTATATCGCCGTCGAAAGCCGTGCAATACTCGTTCGCGTTAGACGTACAGCTATACACGTTATCCACCACGGTATAGCCACGAGTAAACCCATCAAGCGCTACACCACCCAGCAACGGACCCCAGATCTTTACACCGCTAGCGAAGTCGCACTCGTAGTTTATGTGGAGCATACCTGGGAACGCAACCAACGCACGCTTCCAGTTGAAATCCCCTTCTACGGTTCGAGCCATCTTGAAATCGAATCCAACCAACACCGCTCCGTTACCGTACATCGCACACCTGATTCTGCCTCTATCATCCTTAACCTCTATCTTTGTATCCTCGTCACGCGGATTAACGAACAGCAGTATCCTATCGCGCTCGTTAACATCACGAAGATTTATTCTAGCACCATAGTTGGGATCGTGCCACACCCACGTGATCAGCTTACCATCCCTTCCAAGACCAACGGATCCCTCGGCATAAACATCCCACGTATGAACACCCCCACCCCACCCGCTTGGATACCCACTATCCGGATCGTAACCAAGTACACCGATCCTCTTCTCAACCTTTAGACTGCCCGTGACGCTCTCCGAGCCCTGAAGAGTTACGTCACCAACAATCGTTCCGCTGGGCGTTGACGTACCCTGCCGAGGTCTGAACTTGATACTGTTGGTCTCGATACTGCTCAGGTTAACGATGCTGTGATCGCTAGCATCGAGATCCCTAGCCAGCGTATAGTTCTTGATCAGCTCCCACGAATCGATCTCGTCCCTAGTATAGTACCGGCTATCGTGATGATGAAGCGAGGTAGCATCAACACCGGATGTCAACATATCGTACTGATCCTTGCTCAGGTGGTAGCACTCCCTCAAACCTTCCGGAAGCAAGCCCAGGAGCTTGGAGTGCTCAAACGGTTTAACGATCTGCAGATTAGTTAGCCTACATATCAACACACCATCCTTCTCGATCACCACATCGAACAGCTGATCAGGTGAATAATCGCTGTCATCGATCCAGAACTCGAAGTACCCACTCTCATCGCATTGAACCTGGGGCGGCTCGGTTACGGGCGTAGATGCGTCCCTTGATGGATAGACCTTTGCGGGGGTGGTAGTCCCGGCGAGATAGATGCTTACGCTAGCTTTCGGAACCACGTTACCCATGTAATCGACGGCGAAGCCCCAGAACTTGTGTCTAGCCAACCAACCCACCCCTATCCAAGCACATCACGTCGAGCGTTATGAGCCTAACCACCGCAACCCTAGCCAAGACACCTACGTACAGATTATGGATCTCCACGTAGCCAGCATCACCCATCACCGGAACCCTGCAGACCCTGAGCTCGCTCGTAGCCTTCACACACTCCACCTCACCAACACCACCAGCATAGAAGTACCTCGCACGAAGCACAATGCTGGACGGAGGCATCGAAGACCTTACGATGAGTATGGGAATATCGGCGTAGTCATGCGCTACGGGAACCTCCACAATGCTTGGAGCAGCAACCTCAAGCGAAACAGCTTGAGCTGGTCGAAGAACCGCGGTGAACCTCCTAACGTAGCCACCAACCATGGTTCTCACCACCAGGCAAACCCAATAACCTTGCAGATCACCAGGATCGCTCCACCCGTAACCATGCCCTCCAAGAACTCGCGGATATCCCTATAGCTAAGATCAGATATATGCCAATCCTCATCAAGCTCGTAGATTATGAACACCGCCGTGACGAGTATCGCTAGCAGCGGGCTGACGGGTGCAACCAGCGCCGCTACCAACCCACCGAGGAAGTGACCAACGCTAGCCAGACGCACCCACAGTCTCCGCATCATCGCCGCTATCACCCTCATACATCTCTCTACATATAGCCACCCTCAGCTGAGCAACCATGCCATCTATGGACTTGATATCCTCGAACACCCTGGAGATCACCGCGATAGCAGTCCTCGAACTACCCGTGGATACAGCACCGAAGTCCTCCATACTCTTAAGAAGATCCCTCCACGACACCAGCTCACCCATAACCATCCTCAGCCTCATCTCTATATCGGATAGACGCCTACACACATCCTGGCTAGACAACCTACCCACCTACACCCACCCAGCGAGAAGCGTAGCGAAGCGAGGTATTTATAACCATCGAAGAAGCGGAGCCGAGTCAAAAAACCTACTCCTCCCAGACATGCACCTGGATAATAGCTAGATCCAGATCCTCCAACGATACCTGAACCTCTTGCCCTCTCACCGGCTTCTTGAGACCCACAACAATGATGGTATCGCCGTACTTGTGTTGGTACAGCGCCGAGCTAGGCTTCAGGTCTAGACCGAGCGCCTCGTTCAATACCCTCACCGTGGATTCGTGACGGATGTAGTTCTCTATCGGTACACCAGCCTCCTTAGCGAACTCCACCTCACGCTTGATCTCACCTATTGTAACGCGCTTAACGACTAGATCGAACCGCTTGTACGGAAACGCGTTGAGTGGTACGGGAGGCACGAAGACTAGGCGAGCCATGGGTGGATCACCCATGGTCAGGGATAGAGCGGTGGAGGTATAAAAGGTTTGCGGTTCTACTCCATGCAATACCTATCCATCAGCTGCTCCACGTAGCTCAGCGCATCGTCGATGCTCGACTCGGTCTCGCTCCAAGCATCCTCGAGCTCCTTCTCGAACGATCTCCACCTCACGTAGGCGGCGTAGCTCTCGTCGTTCAGGATCCTAGCGATCCTCGCGTAGGTATCCCAAGCAATGTAGCCCCGGTAATACAGCGAGTATACAGTATAGAGAGACACGTAGATCTGCTCCATCCTCGAAACGACGCGCTCACCAACGTACCTCGCAACATTGAATCCCTGACCCGTAGCATCAGCCTTTAGATCGGATAGACGCATATGGATCGATGCGAGCATGAAGCAGATGATACGCTTGGGAACCCCATGCTGAGCCATTCTAACGTAGCTATCAGCAACCCTCTTCATCTCGGCGGCTAGCCTAGCCCTCCACGAAACGATATCGCGCAGAACGTAGACGCTGTACACGGGGATCACCGATGTCTAGCACCGAGCAAGTCCTTAAATCGCTGATGCGGTGGGTAGCCCCCATGCACACGTCCGCCGCCGAGAACCTAGTTGATCCGGATAGACCGTACCACGTCTACAGAGCGATGCTTGATGCATGCCTCGAAGCCTTCTACAAGGCTATCAAACGCGTAGAGCCCAGGAACATCGATAGGTACGACAAGATGATTCGAGCCATCGAGACCTGCAGAATTATCCTACTAGAATCAACCTTCTAGCACGAGGTCGTAGACCAATCTTATCAACCCATCCTCCTGATACCTGTAGCGATGAAGAGGCAGCGCGATGAAGGTCTCGTAATCGTTGACATCACCAACATCGTACCCATTCATGCTTAGCCAGATCCTGTGAAACACCTCCCCCAGTATAATACTCAGTATATCGATCTCTACGCACTCCATCGCGCGAGAACATATCCATGGTCTAGGTCTAGACTCGTGACGCCTCCAAGACTCGAACACTATGGTCGTACACGATGGATTGATGGTGAAGGAGCCGCGGTGACGAGTAGACAACGTATGCATCGACTGCACCAGATTCATCGAGCTAGCCAAACCCTCCACACCCTCTCGAGACATATCGAAAACCATGTAGATGCCCACCTGCCTATCCCTGAGCAGCCCCACGGTGGTTGGGAGGGCTACAACACCGCGCTTATCTGTCTCGAACTCGCTGTGGTCAAGCAGCAGTAGATGGGCTAGGGGCTCGCCCGAGAACATCGAGGCTATCTTGGTTCTCATCGATGCGTAGATAGATGCGAGCCTCGTGGCATCGCCTAGGTGCTCCACGAGCACGATCCTCCTGATCCACCTATCTAGATGGATCGGGTCTTTCCAATCCTCGACGACATCGCTGAACGGGAGCTCGATACCCATACCATCGTCACCTCCTGGTGTAGAACCTCAGCACCGCGTTGCCCATGAGACGCCTAACCGCTACAACGTCCTTGACATCCAAACAGATACCAGGTTCGTCGTCCACCATACACGGCTCGCTAGCCGACACGAAGTACTGATACACGTACCTAGCATCGCTCTCGCTCAGCCCAAACAAGCTCGTGGCTAGCCTAGCAAGCTCGCGGAACTCCGACTCCTTGATCACGACCATATCGCCCACCCTATGACCCTTCTTATACAGCTGCTCCACGACCCACCCAATCGCTCGGTTAGCTTTGAGTTGGTAGAACGAGGCGGTCGATGCGTAGCGAAGAGCATCCTCGAGGTAGCCCCAATCCTTCCTACAAAGTATCTCCACGGCTATCAGGGGAATCACGATATCCTTGTAACGCTCGTGAACCTCCCACTCATCGACTTCAGCCTTTGCCAACCTAAGCGCATCGATATAACGTTTCCAATGAAGAATCATAGTCTTGGCAACGCTCACCATGATCGGCTTGATCTCCGCATCCAGATCGATCGCGCGCTTCCTAGGCTTGCCATAGTGCATCTTCAGGATGAATCCCCTGCTCAGCAAGGCTGGATCCTCGGGTAGGTGCGTACCAACGAAGAGTATGGGGCTCGACACCTCGAAGCTGTACATGTGCCAACCAAGCTCGTCGGCGATCATCTTCGTTATCGATACCCCAGCATCGTGCATACGTCTGAGCATCATCCTAACGCTCGCGCTCAATCGATCCGTCTCGTCGAGAACCAATACACCTCGCATCACACCCAGGTTCCACAGAACGGATGCGGAGAACGTACCCACGAGATCCACGGCGTACCTAGCCACGCGCCTAACAATCTGAGCAATCACAGACTTGCCAGTACCGAAGAAGCCCGTGACGTAGATGTTTGGCTTCTTGCTCACCAAGTTATGCAGCCACGACGCTAGGCTCCACGAAACAACGAGGCGGTGAACGTACGGCGATCTATGCTCAACGAACTCGCCCACAACATCGAGCAGCCTATCGTACGCCTCCCTAGGGGGCAGAACCTCAGCCATTGCAAACTCCTCGAAGCTGAAGATGTTCTTTGGTGGGTGAAGCGATGAGAACGTTACCCTGACCTGACGACCGTTCACCATAGACATGTTAAACAATGGAATACATCGACCGTTCTCGTCGAAGAGCGCCGGGAGCCACGTATCGGCAGCGTCGAACCTGAACACATCGATGTAGTACTCAACACCATCCAACCTAACGATGGTTCCAACCATATCGGGACGAACAACGAGAAGACCACCACCACCCCCACCACCGCTAGACTGAGGCGCCGAAGCATTGCTCGCCTGAGCCTCGACCTCTGCAACGATCCTCTCCATAGCCATAGACTAGACCCAGAACCACAACAAGAACACCGGATTATAACATTGGTGCGGAAAAGGTGGAAACCCCACGAAAAAGAATAGGGGCTAGGTCTACCTACCCAGCACCTCTTGCCACTCCCTGAACGCTATAGCAAGACCTTCCTCTAGGGAGTACCTCGGATACCACCCAAGAACCCTCAGAGCCTTGTAGTACGACCCTATCAACACCTTGATATCCGCGGGGCGCCGATGCACGTTCCACTTAACGCCGAAGTCTATGCCCGTAACCCTCCTGATTATCTCAACGAGCTCCCCTATGCTAACACCTCTACCCGTACAGAAGTTGAATCTCTGACCAACAGCCGCAAGAGGATCGGCTATCAGCTTCTCCACCAGGAGCTCGTACGCCCGTACGATGTCTTCTCTAAACACGAAGTCCCTGATAGGCGTCGGGTCACCTAGCTCGATCTCCCTCCTTCCCTCGGCTAGGCTAGACAGAATCCTCTCGATAACGAAGTGTCTCTGACCAACGTATGCCCTACCGTAGCTGTTGAACGGCACCGATATCACCACGGGCTCGTGTAGTTCCTCATAGCCATAGAACCTTAGGTAAGCCTCCGCCGCGTACTTGCTCACGGCATAGGGAGTGTTGGGTCTCAGGGGAGCGTCCTCCGTGATAGGAAACCTATCCTGTTGTCCATAGCACTCGGACGTGGATGCGTAGATGAAGCCCACGCGCTCGCTCAGCGGAACGATCCGTCTCCAAGCCTCGAACAAGTGGATGGTTCCGATGTAGTTGGTCACAGCATACACATCGGGCTGATCGAAGCTCTTGGAGACCGGCGTTAGCGCAGCTAGATGCACAACGATATTGGGCTTGACACTCCTGATAACCTCGACGATGCTCGTAGAATCGGTTAGATCACCCTCCACGATCCTCACGTTCTCGGGAACCTTCTTGCCCTGGCTCGTATGCCTAACCAAGCCATACACATCGTAGCCCCTCTCAGCGAGCCTTCTAGAAACGTGGTAGCCGTGGAAACCCGTCACGCCCGTGACCAGGATCCTAACCATCGAACCACCCATCAACAAAATATTTCCGTGCGTGGGATTTATAGCTATCGGTGCGAAACCCATGATAATCGCGTCCTTCACCTACGCGAAGCCCTCGGGGCTCAGAACCGTACATGACCAGATCGTTCACCGGCTGCGCTGCCGTGGATACACTATAGTCTCTCACTACGGCGATGTATCGATGCCTGGAATAGACGTACATGGGTTCAGACACATCGAGGCGAAGAACATCGTTGGCTTCACAACGTGGCACCTAGGAAACCTATCCACCGCCGCCCTAGCGATATCGCCGCTACCGTTCCTATGGATACCATTCGTCGAGGGGATACCCATCGTGACTGATCTCGCTAGGGAAGCCATCAACTCCAAGCACGTGATCGTGGCACCCACCAACTACGTGAAGACCATGCTCGAGAAGGTGGGTATCAGGGTGAGGAAGGTGGTTCCGCCCTACATCGATGTGCGCCTCGCGGTACCTGATCCGATCCTAGTTAGAATGGTTAGGAGCTACTTCAGGGACTGCAGAGCCGTGCTTAGCTACGTAGCAGCCTACTATCCACGCAAAGCCATAGATAGGGTTCTGGAAGCAGTTGACAGAGCCGCGGAGCTCTACGGCACGGAGCTGGGATTCATATTATTAACGAATAGAGCACCTAGCTACAGACCCAAGAACGTCAGGCTGTGGCTAGATACGAGCCTTGGAAGCGCTGGGGACGCAACCATCGCGAGCTACATCGCTGCCAGCGACGTATACATACACCTATCTTTTAGTGAGGGGCTTGGAATACCGATGATCATCGCCCAGTACCTAGGCAAACCCCTGGTGATACCAAACGCCGAGCCGTTCACCGAGGTATGCAGAGGCGTATGCATAACCGTAGACATCGAGAAGGTCACGTACGAGGAATGGATAGGCGAGGAACTGGTGGAGAACAAGGTGTGGAGCCTAGACCACGCGGCTCAGAGAATCATCGAAGCGATAGAGCTGGCACCCACGGTAGACAAGGACGAGGTTAGGAGACGCGCACAGATCAAGTACATGAACATCGTGAACATCGATGTGATAGACAGAATCTTGAAAGAGATGAAGTGAAGAAAAAGAAGATTCGTTTCGTAGATGCGTATAGCCACCAACGCTAGCGCTAGTGGCGCTACTCCTTGAGTAACTTTATCGCTACTCCTGGTCTGTGTAGTGTAGTGTCCCACACGAACCTAGTGTTATCATCATCTAGAGTGACACCGGATTGTAGATACGGCTTGATCATGTGTATCAGCTTGGGCTTGAACTTGTTCATGAAGTCCTCAGCCTTGTCTTCTCCGATAGCCTTAGCCGCGTAGAATCCATACTGAAGTGCTTGCGTGATCACGTCGATGATCTTGGGCTTGATCTCCATGGCTGCCGGGTTGAGGTAGACATCGACGTCGAACTCCACCTTGTTGCCGTAGGCTGGCTTGACGTAGTCTGGATAGGTCTGCCTGAACAGATCGAAGTAGATCTTGGCTCTTAGGTCTCCGAACAGCGCGTGGGCAATGATCTCGGCGATACCCCATCCAAGGTACCTAGGTCTGTTAACTCGCACTACCTCCAGCGCGTTCTTGGCCCACTTAGTCTTCTTGCGCTGAACCGCTTCTCCGAACAGCTTACCGTCCTCGTACTCGAAGGCTCCGTACATGTTGGTTAGCCACGCTTCACCACCGGCATATACCTTGACGTAGTGCTTCAGCACGGCGTACTCAGCTCTAGCGAACTGCGGATTGACGAAGCCCCTGAACTGTACGTACGCTGGGTAAGCTAGGTAGAGCTTGTAGTCCTCGACGCTATCGATCTTGTGGGTCGCCCTAGCGTATATCAGATGCCTTCGAGCGTATAGTGTATCAGACCACTTGTTCTCTAGGCTAGCGATATCGACGTTTAGCTCGGGCACCAGGAGCAGGACGTTGATCGCGGGCATCCTACCTCACCTTCGAGACCGCGTGCGCGCGATGAATATATTAACCATCATCGATAGCTAGAGGATTGGTCGGGGTGAAACACCCATGGATACGAATACGAAGAGAGTCCCAATCACCGTAACCGCATCCATGTTCACCGAGCTCGAGATTCTAGGAAAAGCAACGGGGCTGGGCAGAAGCGGCGTGGCTAGGATCATGATAATAGATGGGGCAGCTAAGATCAAGCGCGAGGGTCTAGACATCTCCGAGATCGAGGAAGAGCTAGCGGAGGAATGGGAGAGGGAAACCAAGTTCACGATCGACGTCTACCTGCCGCGAGGAGTATGGTTCTTCCTAAAGATGCTGAGCGATGCCTACCTGATACCCATGTCATGGCTATGCGCAATCCTGATCAAACGAGGTCTCAAACTAGCCCGATCGGGGGAGCTGAAGCTGTCTATAGACGTAGCACAAGAGATACTCAAGCTATTCGAAACCGATGAGAAGGCAGCCGAGATGTACGAGAAGATGCATGGAGGCGCATCTAGGGTAGGAGGTGGATAGCCATGAGCATAGACGTGGTTACGTTCATCGACAGACCGTGTTCATGGACGAAGGTAGCGAAGGCGTTGGTCAAGTACCTTAGGCGCGATGGGATAGACGCTAGGCTCGTGGAGATGAGTAGAATACCCACAAAGAACCATGGCAGAATCGCTTGGCTAGCACCAGCAGAATGGGTAGCGATCAACCACCCGATGGAGCTCCGCAAGATCTTGAAGACCTACGAATGGGTGGCTGGATGGGTCAGCATGGACAGCACCGAGCCGGGGTACGTAGCGGCTTGGGTAGCCAAGATGATGGATCTAGTAGCCGTGACCGGAGCGTTCGCGCTGGATACCTGGAGCAAGTACGTGGACTACGATAGGCTAGCCGTGGTTCACCTAGGAATCGACCCCGAGACCTTCACCGTAGAGAGGTTCAACGACACCAACGCGCCGCGGAGGCTCAAGCCCGTAGCCACGCTGCCGCATCCAAGGATCCTGGTGTTCGCCGCCCACGACGCGATCAGGAAGAACCTAGACATCGTACTCGAAACGCTGAGGGACATCGATACAAGCATCGTGGTAAGGACATCACCCGTAACGAGGAAGGTTGTGGAGATGCACCTAGCCAAGCCCTTCGCCGAGGTATCGGGATACCTATCCGATCTAGAGATGGTGGCTCTCTACGACCTCGTGGATCTGGTGGTGATACCAAGCGGTGCTGGGTCATGTGAACTACCCGCCGTAGAAGCATTAGCAAGGGGCGTCCCAGTCATCACATCCACGTGGCACTCCTTCTCCGAGTACCTACCGTGGAGCGTAGCCGTACCATGCTCCGAGTGGGTAGATGTGTCTCTAGACATACCATGGGTCTTAGCAACGCGCGGAAAGACGTGCAGGATCAAGCCTGACATCCTCAAGACCGTTATAGAGACCGTGCTCAGCGATCTAGAGAACTTCAAGAGGGTGGCAGAAGCACGAAGCAAAGAGGTTATCGAAGCGTGGAGCATGGATAGGATAGTCAGGGAGGAGGTCATACCCGTGCTAGAAGCCAAGGGGTGGATCTAGATGAAGACCTTCACGAAGCTTCTAGAGACGATCGAGAGGCTAATCGATACAATCCCAAGAGAGTGGTGGAGCGAGGATGAGGCTCAGACCTACGCCGTGACGGCGATGTACATGGTTCGCGACGCTATCTATAACGTGGCTAGGGTATGCATGGATAACATAGCCGATGTACTAACCGTAACCACTCCAAAGGCTAGCCACGTACGCAGCGAGATCGATAATCGGTGCACCCAGCTGATCGAGAGGATGGAGAGCATAGCCATGGAGAAGCTGCAGCAGCTAGTCCAGAAGCTCAAATCGCTAGCCGAGGAGCGTAACAACCTTGGAACCAAGGACAATGACCGAGAGCGCGGTTATGAGCCACTTGATCACGGTGCGGTAGAACCTTAGGTTCGACTCGTGCTCCGAGCGAACCGTGTCAATAACCTTATCTATTTTTCTGCACAGATCATGGATCTCCTGATTCAATCTAGCTAGCTGCGATTCCAGCTCCGACAGCTTGCACAGCACGTCGTAGACCAGCCGCTCGTTCATGCTTCCATCCGTCACTTCGCTGCACCGGTACTACGATTCGTAGCAGTAGGCTATAAGCCTAGGCGGCTTGGATCCGATCAAATCGATGTTGCACGTGTACCGCGGCTGGATATAGCTATCGATGATGTTCCTAAGCATCTTCTCCACCACCGGCTCGAGATCTATGCACCTATCCCTGTAGCACGCGTAGATGAAGCTCGTAGCAGCAGCACCACCAACCGAGATGAAGACCGTTCTGAACTCCGTGGCTAGATCAAGGGGAACAGCCTCGATCGGATCGCCCTCGCACCTACCGCCGATCATCTCCGCATACTTCTCGCATTGATCCCTAGCCCTCTCGTCGAGGCTCATGTACCCAGCAACAATAACGCCGGCGCCCCATACACGAACACCATCACCGAACCACGGAAACGCGTACCTGGTGAAGCTCGTCACCGACTTCCTATCCGCTATAATGCTGTAGCCCCTCCTACCGTAGTATCCATATATCGGGTAGAACGCCTCGTAGAGAGACCTCAGCATCCCCCACCTAGCCCCCCTCATCTTAGCCATCTTCTTGATGTACGCGAGCTCGTTTGGCATGAAGAGGTACGACCCGTAGGAAGCGCGCCTAACCAACTCGTCGAATTTTTCGTCGTTGATCAGCCACTCAGCTATCTTTAGATAGTTCGCGTA